>Ga0315553_10000339_pt1 | contig 42779 bp, 40 predicted proteins | sample SalMarSW160140MG_FD_203099 | JGI IMG/M metagenome (GOLD analysis project Ga0315553, IMG submission 203099) | Salt marsh sediment microbial communities from the Plum Island Ecosystem LTER, Massachusetts, United States - Salt Marsh Sediment SW1601-40 ...
AGATGAAAAAGACGCTTATTCTGGTATTGGTGCTGGCCTTCATCCCGCTGCTCTCTTTTGCAGATCTGGGATTGGGCGCCTCGGCTTTCCTGAACAACCCGGTGCTTATCGGTCAGGAAGCGGATGCATCGGAGCTTCGTGCGGGCGGTTTCACCTTCGGAGCGGACCTCCGCTTCAAGCTGAGCATCCTGCAGCTGGAAGCCCTCGGCCTGTTGAGTTTGGGTGATGATGTCACCTCGATCGACCTGTACGCGGACGCCGGCCTGGCCCTGGATCTGGCGTTTCTGCGCCTGTCCCTGGGAGCCGGCCCCACGCTGTTATTCTTGCTGAATGACTCCACCGGTGACGATATCCTGGCCGGTTACAACGTCAAGGCCAACGCGGACATCAAGCTGGGACGGATTTCCTTCGGCTTGAGCTACATCATGGGCCTGATCGTCGAGGATGGATTGTTCGACGTCGCGTTGAACAAGAGCACCGGCATGCTGGGGGCCAACGTTCTGTTCTGGTTCTAGCAGTAGCTGGTTTCCACAGATTTCGAGGGGCTTTCCGTCGCTCAAGGCGGGAGCCCCTTTTTTTGTATCCAGCAGATGTTTTTACAGATTCAGTTTCATCCAGACGGCGGCTTTCTCAAAAGGCTCCACATCCGGTAGAATACAGGCACTATGAGCAAACTCGCTTTGTTAGGCGGACCGAAAACCGTGTCCGCGGAGGGGGATCTGTTCTCCTGGCCAATCGTTACTCCCCGGATGGAAGCAGCTGTCTTGGAAGTGCTGCGAAAAGGCAAGATCTCCGATCTGGATATCACCGTGGAATTCGAGAAGGAGTTCGCCCGGTGGCTGGGTGTCAAGTATGCTCTGGCCCATAATACAGGTACCGCCGCAGTTCACTGCGCCTTGTTCGGTCTGGGGATCGGCAGGGGGGAGGAAATCATCTGTCCGAGTATGACTTACTGGGCTTCCTGTGTGCCGGTTTTTTCGCTCGGAGGGAAGGTGGTCTTCGCGGATATCGCTCCGGACAGCCTCTGCATCGATCCCGATGATATCGAACGCTGCATCACCAGCCGGAGCAGAGCGATCGTGGTTGTCCATTACTCGGGGATGCCGGCCGACATGGACGCGATTCTGTCGATCGCCCGCAAACATCGACTCGCCGTGTTGGAGGATTGCTCCCACTCCCACGGGAGCCTCTACAAAGGCAAAATGACGGGAACCTTCGGCGAGGTAGCTGCTTTCTCGATGATGTCGGCCAAGTCCTTTCCCATCGGAGAGGGGGGAATGCTGGCTACGAATGACCGCCGCATCTACGAGCGGGCGATCGCCTTCGCCCACTATGCCCGGCACAGCAGTTTCATAACGCTTCCGGACATCAAGGCGGGAGCCGGCATCCCCTGGGGAGGCTATAAATACCGGCTCAACCAGCTGTGCTCTGCAATTGGAAGGGAGCAGCTGCAAAACTACGGCCCTCAGATGGCCGAGATCGATCAGGCGATGAATTTCCTCTGGGACCGCCTGGAAGGGGTTGCGGGGATCAGGGCTCACCGGCCGGCGGCGAACTCGGGGAACACGATGGGCGGCTGGTACAACCCTCTGGGACACTACCTCCCCGAGGAGCTGGGCGGTCTTTCCATCAGCCGCTTCTGCGAAGCCCTGAGAGCCGAAGGGGTGCGGGATTGCCGGCCCGGCTGCAATCTGGCCCTTCACATCCATCCCCTGTTTCGCGACCTGGATGTCTACGGTGACGGCCCGCCGACCAACGCGGTCGGCTCTTCGGGAGAGGCGAAGAAGGCGGGGAAGAGCCTCCAGGTTTCCGCCGCAGTCCAGTCCAGGGTCTTCAAGATTCCCTGGTTCAGACGGTACCGGACAGAGGCGATCGGACAGTACGCCGAGGCCTTCGGCAAGGTTGTGGAAAACCACAAAGAGCTGCTCGCCGACGATCCGGGGGATCCGGAAACCCTCGGCAGTTGGGGCACGAGCTCCCTGGTTGTCTCGGCTTGAGAAGGCGAAAGAGGAACAACGATTTGATAATCGATTTTCATACCCACGTCGGTGATTTGCGAAGCCCCGGCCGGATGGACAGGATTCCGGTAACCTGGGAAAACCTCCTGCGCCGCCTCGACCGGCAGCGCATCGACAAGGCGGTCTTTCTGCCCCTGGGTGTGTCCCCGGAAAGCACCCAAGCCCCCTTCCTTTTCGCCCCCCACCCCGATATTGCAGGCCAGCTGAACGCAGCGCTGGACTATCGCGACCGGGTAATCCCGTTCGGGAATATCGATCCCCGTATGGGTTGCCTGGGCAATCTGGATGCCGAGCAGTTGGCGAATCCACCGGAGACGGACTTCGGCTGGATCCTGGAGCGCTTCAGGGAGTTGGGTTGCGCGGGGATCGGCGAGGTTACCGCTAATATACCCCTGGATGATTTCAGGGTCATCAACCTCTGCCGGCAGTGCGGGCGCTTCGGTATGCCGGTCCTGTTCCACATAACCGGTCCGGGTAGAGGTGTTTACGGCCTGATCGATGAGATCGGCTCTCCCCGTTTGGAGCGGCTGCTGCAGGCAGCTCCCGAGACCACCGTAGTCGGCCATGCTCCGGGATTCTGGGCCGAGATAAGCGGCGATGCGAGTCATCAGGACAAGTTCGTCTATCCGGAAGGGCCGGTGAGCGCGGAGGGAAGCCTGATCCGGCTTCTTCGATCCTATCCCAATCTGTACGCCGATATTTCCGCCGGAAGCGGACTCAATGCAATCAAACGGGATCGGGATTTCGGCATCCGCTTCCTGAACGAATTTCAAGACCGCATCCTGTTCGGCACCGACGTCTGCTTCGCCGATCCGCAAGGGGACATCCCTACATTGCAGTATTTGAGGGAGCTGCAGAGCGACGGCGCGATCAGCCGCGAGGTCTTCGATAAAATTACCGGAACAAACGCCCTGAAGGTGCTCGCGCTCGACCAAAGGTGAGTCCCGCCGGACTCAAGTCATACCATCTTGAACATCTGCGACATCCGCCGCCCCAGAATCCGGTTGGCCAGGAATATGGCTGAGAGCACCAGCACGATGAGGATCGTTCCCAGAGCGTAGGCGGGACCGATAGTGGCGGAGAACAGATATTCCACGATGGCCACGGAGATCGTTTTCCAGCGGGCGGAGAAGAGGATCACCGTCGTTGAGAGCTCCCCCATCAGCGTGGCAAAGGATATCACGGCCCCCGCCAGGATGCCCGGTGCCATCAGGGGAAGGGTGATCTTCCTGAAGGTGGTCAACCAGGAAGCCCCGGTGATGGTGGAAGCCTCCTCTACGGCCACGTCGATCTGGGTCAACGAAGCGGTCGTGGATCTGAATATATAGGGCATGCGGCGGATGAAGAAGCCCACCACCATGATCATCCAGGTGCCGCTGAGGATGAGAAGACCCGAGGAGAAGCCGACCAGAATGGCCACCCCGACCACGATGCCGGGCAGGATGAAGGGCAGCATGACCGTCAGATCCAGGATCCAACGGGCCTTCAGATTTTTACGCACGTTGATATAGGAAAGCAGCGTACCGATCACCGAGGCGATCAGGGTAGCCGTAGTGGCCAGAAAAAGGCTGTTTCTAATGGGCGTCAGAGCGATCTCAAAGATCCTCCGGAAATTGTCGAACGAAAATTTGGTTGGATAGCGGGTGCCGGCCCAGCCCTCGGTGAAGGATGTAAAAATCACAGTCAGGTGAGGGAGCAGGGAGAAGAAGATCACGCCGAAGCAGAATACGGTTCCCAGCCACTTCAAGAGCTTGCTCGAGGATACCCGCGCTGCCTGGGTCGTGCTGGTAATGGTGATGTAGGAGCGTTTGGCCGTCACATACTGGGAGAGGAGGATCGCGAAGGCCACCAGCACTACGTTGACCATGGCGATGGCCGCGGCGGCGTTGAGGTTGAAGAACCCGGTGACCTGAAAATGGATCAGGGTCGGCAGTACGTAGAAATTTCCTCCCAAAATCGCCGGGACACCGAAATTACCCACCGAACGCATGAACACGATCAGAGCCCCGGCCACGATGGCAGGTATGACCAGAGGCAGGGTCACCGTGCGGATGACCCGCCAACGGGAGGCGCCCATGATTTCGGCGCTTTCCTCGATGTACGGATCCGCCGATATCAAGGCGCCGTAGGTAAGGAGGAAGATGAACGGATAGGTGCTCATGGTTATGGCGATGATGACCCCCGGTGCGCCGTAAATGTCCGGCAGGGTGAACCCGAAGGCCGCATCCAGAAAATAGTTGATCACTCCCTGCCGTCCGAACAGGAGGATCCAGGAGTAGGCTCCTACAAACGGCGGAAGGATCAGAGGCAGGGTGCCGAGGGTGAGGAAGAAGGTTTTGAACGGGGTCTGGGTCTTGGCCACGAAGTAGGCCATGGGAATACCGATCAGACAGGAAAACAGAACGCAGACCAGACCGACCACCATGGTGTTCAAGAAAGCGCTTCTGTAGAGGGTGGATTTGGAGAACTGAGCGAAGTTGGCCAGGGTCAGGTTGCGCAAGGTGGGGGCATCCCCCAGTTTGATGAAGCTGCTGAACACCACTTTGGAAAGCGGATAGACGATGAATACGACCAGGATGATCAACGCCAGTCCTAAAACCAGGTAAGGGGTAAACTCAAAGGTCTTCAGCCGCCGGGTGATTTCTCGAGCCATGGGACCTCCTAAGCCTTCTCCAGCTGTTGCCTCTGTTCCGTGGGAAACAGTTTGGCTTCCTGCCCGTGGACCAGGACGGCGACAGCATCGCCCACCCCCACACCATGGACACGGCGATCCTGATCGACCAGAATCTCCTGCGGATCGTGGTCCTGAAAGATCTCGATGTAATAGCGGACCACCGAGCCGAGGTAGAGGATGACCTTCACCTGACCTTTCAGGCTGTTCGGATGATTCGCAGCCGCGGAGACCTCCATCTGTTCGGGGCGGACGAAGAGGATCCCCTCCGTATCCTGGTAGCCGCGGACATTGTCCGAGCTGTTCGTTAGAGTGATCTGTTCGCCAGAACGGAACCGTAAGACCGGGTCTGCGTTGGCTTGGACTTCGCAGGTGAGGAAATTGGCTTGGCCGATGAAATCCGCCACCCGGATCGTGTTGGGATTTTCGTAGATTTCATCGGGAGTCCCGACCTGGCTGACCTTGCCGGCGTGCATCACGGCGATCCGGTCGGAGATCGACAGGGCTTCCTCCTGATCGTGGGTCACATAGATCGTGGTCACTTTGGCCTGCTGTTGAATCCGCCGGATCTCTTCGCGCATGTAGACCCTCAGCTTGGCATCCAGATTGCTCAGGGGTTCATCCAGAAGCAGAAGCTGGGGATCGTAGACCAAAGCTCGAGCCAGGGCGATCCTCTGCTGCTGACCTCCGGACAACTCGCTGGGCTTACGCTTTTGAGTCGCCTCCAGTCCCACCAGTTGAATGATCCGGTTGACTTTCTGCTCAGTATCCTTTCGCGGCAGCTTGCGGATTCTCAGTCCGTAAGCCACGTTTTCGAAGATGGAAAGATGGGGGAACAGAGCGTAGCTCTGGAACACCATACCGATATTGCGCCGGAAAGGGGGGATCGAGGTGAAGTCCCGACCGAGGAAATCGATCCTCCCGCTGCTCGGTTTCTCGAAACCGGCAACACAGCGCAGCGTGGTGGTCTTCCCGCAGCCGCTGGGGCCGAGAAGAGTGAACAGTTCTCCTTCTCGAATATCCAGGGAAACGTCGTTCAAAGCCTGAACCTGCTCGTTTTTTCCGCCGAAGACCTTGCTGAGATTCCGGATAGACAAAGTGATCCGGCTGTTGTCCTGTTCCGTCATTGGGGAAACCTCATTTGGTGATTAAAGAGTAAGCAGGCATGGACGGCTCGTCGAACCGTCCATGCCCGAGAGTACGTTAACGAGTGGCGAAGATCTCTCCAAACTTCTGCAGGTAATCGTTCCTGCTTGCCGAAGCCTTGTTGGCGTCGTACTCGAAGAATTTTATCTCCCCGGTCGGTTTGAGTCCCGGAGGCGGCGGCACATCGGGACGGGTCATCCTGCGAAAGTGGGGGGCTTGGCAGATAATGGTCATGGCTTCCTTGGTGGTCAGCCAGTCCATGAAGATCTTTGCATTATCCGGGTTCGGTCCTCCCTTGATGATCCCCGAGGCGTCGAAACGCAGACCCGTGCCTTCACTGGGATACACAGCTTCCACCGGATTGCCCTTGGCCTTCTCCGTGAACACGTTCCCCTCGCCGGTGATGCCGATGGCGAACTCACCCCGTCCTACAAACGTGTACACCAAAGACGATTTCGGTACGAAGGTAGTTACCTGGCGGACGTCGTTGATATGGTCCCACCCGTACAGCCCGACCATCTGGAACAGTTGGGCGTAGGCCGAACCGGAAAGGGCCGGGTTGGCCATTACGACTTCCCCGCGATATTTGCTGTCTCCCAGGTCCTTCCAGCTCTTAGGAGCATCCCCGAGAGGAATCCTGTCGGTGTTGATGATGAACGCCTGGATGTTGAAGCTGAAGCCGAAGTACTTGTTTCCCTTGGCATCTTTAACGTCGTTGGGGAAAGCGGATGCTTCCTTCACCCTGTAGGAGTCCAGAAGGTCGTAGACCACATCCATATTTTCCTTGGCCATGGCCATGATGATGTCCCCCTGGGGTCTTCTGGCCTCGGCCTGAACACGGGTGATGATCTCCCCTGAACCCAGCCGGATCTCCTCCACGTCGATGTTGCGGTACTTGGCCTTGAAGGCCCGCACCAAATCTTCTCCCATCTCCACGGATCCGGCATTGTAGATCACCAGCGTTCCGTCCGCTGAGACGAGCGCCGTGCCGAGCACGAGCATCAGGCCGATCACTACGGGAATGAGTCTTTTTTTCATACCTACCTCCTTGAGAAATATTGGTTACTTGCGAGATTTTACATGATTCCTTACTGACGTGCAAATCAAAAATTGACCAAACTGAAAGTCTGCATTCACCCTATGCGCAGCCTGCCTATGCGCAGCCTGCAAGATCCCTGTTCAGTTGTTCCGCATCCGTAAACAACAGGGAGCGAATCCCCAGAGCGCCGGCTGCTTCAACGTTCTCTGGAACGTCGTCTACGAAAACGGCTCGATCGGCCGAACAACCCTCGTGCTCCAAAATATAGGCGTAGAAGGCCGGGTCCGGTTTTGCCAACCCTATCAGATGCGAAGCATAGACCGCATCGAAGATACGGTAGTCACCCTTTCGCAGATGTATCTGGTAGTGGGGGCTGATCGTATTTGTTCCGGCCACGACCCGGGCGCCGTTTTTCAGCGTATCGATAAGCTCGATGACATCCGGATCCAGCTCGGGCTCGAAGAATCTGTTGAGCAAGTCTTCTTCTACGGTGAGCCCGCTTCTCCGGCAAAATCTTCGGACGAACTCCTGTTCCGAAATCCTGCCGGTGGTCAGCTCTCCGAAATCATCCCGGGCGTATTCGATCATCTTCGCACCGTCGAACTCCAGATACGCAGCTATATTCGGCACCGCGTTCGTATTTCGGCTTACGACCCCCCCCATATCGAAGATATATAGATCGACCATCCACTCTCCATGACTGCTCAGTCGAGCTCTCTCATTCTCTCAAGCACCTCGTCGATCGTTCCGTCGAACGGCCCCGGTTTCTCCATCTTGAGGCTGGTCAGGGCGGCGGCGTACCGCAGAGATTCCTCGGGCCCGTGGTTCATCCGCCGGGTCATATAGGCGGCAAAGCAGGTATCCCCCCGTCCTGTCCGGCCCGACAGGTTCGAGGGATTGAACGGTGCCGTGAACAACTTCTTGCCGTCGTACAGCAGCACCTCACTCGAATGGGTGATCAGAACCTCCGATGCTCCCCAGCCGTGGAGCATTCGGGCTGCTTCCCGTCTGTCCTCGGTTCCGGTAATGACCCTCGATTCGAGGGAGTCGGCCTTCAAATAGTGGATGTGGGGAAGATACTCCTGTTTCTCCGGCCAATCGTGCCAGGAGAAGTTGCCCTCCCGGCTGCTGCGGAGCATGCACTGCAGGTCCAGCCCCACCCGGGCCTTCCGGGCGAGCGGTTCGATCATCTCCGGGGGTATGTCTCCGTAAAACAGGCCGGCGAGATTGAAAATCTCCGTCTGTACGTCGGGGATCTCCTCGAACCGAAAGGGCTCGGCCTGTGAGAGAAGCCGCACCTTGCGCCGGTCCGCATCCTCGGTCTCGAAGATGTTTTTTATGGAGGTGGTATGGATGCTCGGCAGTGCGATCACCTCTATGCCCTGTTCGGTCAGCCCGTACAGAAGCCCGAAGTCTTTCCGGGCCAGCTTCGTCAGGACCAGGATCCTGGCGCCGGAACGTTGCGCGGCGAAAGAAGAAAAATAGGCTGCGCCGCCGATGAACCGGGAGACCTCACCCCTTTCGCTCAGCACATCATTGGTAACGTGGCCGATCGTGACGATGTCATACCCCTTGCGCATTATGTCTTCTCCCCTTTGTCGTTGAGAATCAGAGCAATCAATTCCCGTTTCCGCCTTTCGAGTTTCTCCTCCGTGTCCGCCTCGACAACCAGACGCAGCTTCGGCTCGGTGCTGCCCGCACGGAGGACGAACCACCAGTCGGAAAAATCAACCTGCAGGCCCGAGATCTCCGACACGCTTCCGTTAGGATAAACTTGCCGGACTTTTTTGACTATACCTTCCGCGTTCTCCACGGTAAAACTCAATTCACCGGTGGAGAAGTAGCGCTCCAGCGGGTCGACAAGCTCGGACAGCCTCTTTTTCTCCCTGCAGAGGATATTGAGCATGATCAGGAGAGCCAGCAGGGCAGAGGTGTTGCTCCCAGGGTCAGAAGATATTCGGCAACGCTTCGGGAGGAACGGATATCGCACAGCACCTTCGAGTGTACTCGCACTGTGTCGGGATGATGCTTGTAGAAGAAAAGCCCCAACAGGGCTGTGATCCGATCGGCCGCAACCGGTTGCCCCCGTTCGTCGCTAAAAATGAGCCGATCGCCGTCTCCGTCGAAGCATACTCCCAGGTCGGCGTGCTCAGTCAGGACCTTCTCCCGGACCTGGCTGAGGTTCTGCAGCTCCAGGGGATTAGGCCCATGCTGAGGAAAGCGTCCATCCGCAACGTCATTGATGATGCTGTGTCTTATGGGCAGGTCCGCCACCAGTCGGCCGAAGCCGTAGGCCGCCGCACCGTTGGAGCAATCCGAGACCAAACGAAGATACCCAATTCCCTTCTTGTACGGTTGCAAGAATTCCAGGTAATCCCCGATGACATCCAGCCGGCGCATTCGTCCCGTTGATCGCCTGGCTTTTGGCGCCACCTTCACCATTTCTTCCAACTCTTTCAGGCTCGTGTCAAGCCACCACCGGCACCGCTCCCCTGCCGGAGATCTTCAGCCCGTTGTATTCCGGTGGATTGTGGGAGGCTGTGATCATGGCGCTGCCGTCAAATCCATAAAATGCATTGGCGAAGTACAGACTGGGCGTGCAGCAGGGACCGATGTCGGTGACCTCCGCGCCTGCATCTCTGATGCCTTGGCTGAGAGCGGAGAAGATCTCCTGCGAGGACAGCCGTGGATCTCGTCCCAAAACGATATCTCGGGCTCCAAGAAGGCCGGGCAGATAGTAGCCGATTCGATAGACCGTCTCCCTGTTCAACTGCTCGGGATAGATGCCCCTGATGTCGTTCCCGGAAAACAGCGCCACGGTCTAGGCTACGGTCCCGTGCTTGCTCTCGGAGATGAGATCAACGCTGACTCGAGCAGGCTGGGCAGTTCTGCAATCGAGTTCAGCACCGCATCGGGCTTGGGAAACTCAGGATCGGGGGTCTCCTTGAAATCATGGCGAATCTGCAGAGCCAGGGCGAAGCCGGCCCGTTTCGCCCCCAGGATATCCCGGGAGATACGATCCCCTATGTGAACGCATGCGCTTGGGGAGGCGTTCAACAGTCCCGCGGCGTGCTGGAAGATAGCCGGGTCGGGCTTGCGGCGCCCGTATTCGCTGGACAGTACGACAGGGTCGAAGTAATGCCTGATCCCGTAGCGGTTCAGATCGTCGGGGACCTGACCGCGGGATTGGATATTGCTGATGATTCCCAGCTTCAAACCCATCCGCGTGAGGGTCTCCAGCACCTTAGGAATCTCGGGACGCATGCGGCGCTGGTAGTACCGTGTATCCACAGTGTATGTAAGATCTTCCGCTACCCCGTCCAGCTGACCGGGAGCTAAAGGGTAGGTTTTCAATATAAACTCCCGCCAAACTTTCTCGGGTGGAAGCTCAACCAAAGAAACCTCCCGCCACCGGCGGTAGGCCTTCAACCCTTGGTTGATCCGGTCGTACAGCTCCTCATCGCAGCCGTGAACGTCCACACCGGCTCGGGACAGCAGCAGACGGATCTCTTCGGTGGCCTTTATCCCGGCTCTGCGCTCATAGGTGTGCGTATCTATGGTACCGCCCATGTCGAAAAAGACAGCTTTCAGATTCATGTCATCATACCGGAGAGTGGATTTCCTTCCATAAAATAGACTGTGAGTGAACGAATTGTACCGTTGAACTGGATTGTCCGCGTCCAAAAATATCAGGTTTGTCTGCGAGTGTAAATAAAAATTTTCAATGAATTTGTGATGCGCAAATTTTATTTCTGCACCCGCCGGCGAGCAGTTGTTTCCGGTTTCGCTGTATTCACCCTGTTGCTTTTTTTGTTCACCCTGGCCAGGTCAGATACCTCTTCGTGGTAGTAGGTAGTTCTGATATCATTGAGCTCGCGCAGGGCTTCCATAGCCTTCTCCCCCAATTTTTCGGCCACCCGGATGATGAGGGCATTTGTAACCGCCATGGGAACGAGGGAGTGGAGAGAAACACACCGAAGGGCCCCCGCTTGGCGTACAGAACAAGGTGAGCATTGCGGACCATGGGGGGCACACGGGTATCGGTTATCAGCAGATTGGGAATTTGCCTTCTGTGTACGAAATCGAGGAGGCTTATTATATCGGGGGTAGGTTTGTAGAATGCATACACGACGAGGAAATCTTTAGGGGTCAGCAGAATGAGCTTCTCGAAGATATTGTTATCGGTATCCGGGATGAGAACGGTTTTTTTTCGGAAGCTGTTCAACCGAAAGCACAGGTAGGTGGCCAGGGATTCGTTGGAGCCGCTGCCGAACACGTAGATCGTATCGGCACGGCACAGGTAGCGGACAGCAGAGTTGAAGTTATTTTTATCAATAGAAGAGACTGATTCGCTCAAGTACTCGATACCGCCGCTTCGCTGGTGTCCAGGACGGAAGCCAATTCCGAGATCGAATAGAATATGACCTCCTGCACATTGGTTGAGATATAGTCGGCTATCTTCCTCTGCTTCTTGGGCAATCGGTCGTAGGCTTCGTGTATCTGCGAAAACAAATCCTTTTCCCCCGACATGATCGGTTCTCCCGCTCGAAAATATTTTTACTTTATTCTTGAGCATATTTTCATTTTTTTGCAGCCTTTACGGGAAGCCGGCCGGCAGCTTAAGTTGACACGGCAGGAGGGATCTCACATACCGGTGGTGGAACCGACCAGCCAGCGAAGCAAAACCCAGGCTGCGGCAATAAGCAGCCAGGCGAGCATCGCCACCCAGAAGAATCCGAAGCCGGAGTAAAGGGCGAAGCCGACGATCGGGCCCGCGGCGGTTCCCAAGTCGAGGAAGGTGGAGAAGCGACTCAGGTGAAGCGCCCCGTCTCGATGGGGAGCAAGGTCTCCCGCCAGGGTGTACAGCAGGAGGCGGACCCCTATACTGGCGGCGAACTGAAGCAGCAGGCAGGTAACCATCAGGGGCCAGGCAGGACAGAAGGCGATACCCCCTATGCAGCCTGCCTGCAGGGCGATCAGGACCATCAGCAGTCGCTTTCTCCCGAAGCGATCACCGATCATTCCTGCGAGGGGGCCCAGAATCAAAGTTCCAAACGAGCGAAAGCCGAGCAGCAGCCCAGTCAGGCTGGTTACTCCGAGAGACAGTGGCAGGATGGGCCCGATTCGGTCGGCCACCAGGCGTCCGGTGAGATTTGCGATCATCTCCTCGGTCATTGTCAGAGCCAGGGCGCATCCCCAGAGGCCGAGAAGCGATTTTCCCTGCTCTGAGGCGAACACGGAGTTCGGAGTGATCGGATTGCGCTGCGGAGCTTTCCACAGCAGGAGCAGACCAGACAGTGTAGCGCAGCCGAAGATGAAGAATGTCGAGGGGATCCCAATCGTATCTACCAGCAGGCCGCCGATGAGAACGCCGCCTCCCTGCCCGATCCTGGTGATCGCCTGATAGACTGCGAAGATGCGTCCCCGGGTTTGGCGGGAGGAAATCGCCAGGGCGGCCAGATATCCTTCGACCCGAAACAGAGACCAGCAGGCTCCCCAGGCTAGGCGGGCGGCCAGGAGACCCCAGAAACCGATCGGCAGGGCGTAGCTGGCCGTAATCAGGCTGCCGGCGATGACAGCCGCGTACAGAGGCCGGTTGCTGCGGCTGCGCCGGACCAGGCGTCCGGCCAATTCGTTTGTTCCGAGACGGACCAGGCGGTTTGCCCCGAGCAGGATGCCGACCTGCCAGACCTGCAGGCTGAAGGCCTCCGGGCGGGAGGGAAGCACTGCATACAGCAGGGCATCACCAAGCAGGGAAAGTGCCACGATCATCGAAGTCAACAGAAACCGCCTTCGATTTTCGGTTGCCTCTGTGGTTTCGATTCTCCGCATTGATTAGCTCCCGCAAGGCATCGGCAGTACCCGGTGTCGTCGTGGGCTCATCGTGGTTCAGATTCGATGCATCGTCAAGCATTGATGAAAATGAAGTTGCATACTCGAAGCCAAACGAACGTCACTTGACAGACCGGCCAGGACTTGTAGTATTAGACCAAACGAAATGGCAGTTAACACACCTGCGGATCTCGTGGGCGGTCGGAAATTTCAGTTTGCCGCCGCTAAGCTCCGCAATCGTCCTGACATCCTGCTGGCTCTTTTATTCCTGGTCGTGCTGTCGTTTCTGGTCATCGCACCTCTGGTTCAGATCATCTACACGTCTGTGATCTATCAGAGCAACGATCTGCGGGTCGTTCGGGACGCGCGAGCCGGTCAGTTCACCCTGTACCATTATGCCAGGATTTTCAGCGGGCGCCTGGCCCGCTCGATCTTCTATAAGCCGTTTGTAAACAGCCTGATCGTCGGATTCGGGGTTACTCTGTTCGCCATGACTATCGGGGCGCTGCTGGCCTGGGTCCTGGTACGCACCGACATCCACCTCAAGGGTTTTTTCAACTCCGTGATCGTCATCCCCTACATGATGCCATCCTGGGTTATCGCCCTTGCCTGGCTGATCTTCTTCAAAAACGATCGCATAGCGGGCCAGCAGGGAATGCTACAACAGCTGCTGGGGGTGGGACCTCCGGATTGGTTTTCTTACGGGCTGCTGCCGATCATCATCTGTCTCGGCCTGCACTACTATTCATACTCGTTCCTGCTGGTTTCCGGGGCTCTCAGAACCGTAGACTCAGAGCTGGAGGAGGCGGGAGCGATCGCCGGACTTTCCAGATCCGCCATACTGCGAAAGATCACGCTTCCGATCGTACTGCCGGCACTCAGCTCCTCCTTCATTCTCACCTTCACCCGTAGCATGGGAACCTTCGGCACTCCTGCTCTGTTGGGGTTGCCGGTGCGCTTCTTCACTATTCCCACCCGGATCTATGCATCGATCAACTCTCGAAACATGGGCGATGCATTTGTGCTGGCGTTGGTGCTGGTGCTGCTGGCTTCTGTGGCCATTTACATCAACAGTCGCATCATCGGTATCCGCCGGAGCTTCGTAACGATGCGGGGTAAAGGATTCCGCAGCCATCCGACCAGGCTTGGTGCTCTGCGTGTTCCGCTGACGATCATCGTGCTCGTATTCCTGCTGGTGGCGGTGTTTCTGCCGGTGGTGATCCTGGGCTACAGCACCTTCATGCTTCTCCCCGGAGACTACTCGTTCTCCAATCTCACCCTCCATTTCTGGGTTGGGGAAAGCGATTTCAGGATAGCCAGCGGTCAGGAGGGTATCCTGCGCAACGACGGGATCGGCAGGGGCGTATGGAACAGCGTCCGCCTGGGCGTGCTGGCAGCAGCAATCAACGGGGTCATCGGTCTTCTCATCGGATATTCGGTGGTGCGCAGCCGGGGCCGTCCCCTGTCCAAACTGCTGGAGGCCGTGTCTTTTGCCCCCTATGTGTTTCCTAGCATTGCTATGGGAGCGATCTACCTGGGTATGTTCGCCCGTCCCCTCGGGCCGATCCCCGCTCTATACGGAACCTTCGTGCTCCTGGTGCTTATTGTGGTGGTCAAGAATCTGCCCTTCTCTTCACGGTCGGGGATCAGCGCCATGCTGCAGATCGACAAGTCCCTGGAGGAGAGCGCCCGTATCCATGGGCTCCCCTGGTTCAAGCGTTTTCGAAAAATCATCTTTCCTCTGGCTAGAAGCGGGTTCGTTTCGGGAATGATCCTGACTTTCATCACCGCCATGAGAGAGCTTTCCCTTTTGATCCTCCTGGTCACACCCGCCACCCGGGTACTCACCTCGGTGATTTTCGAGTACGAGAGCCAGGATCAGACCCAGCACGCCAATGGGGTCACCCTGATCCTGCTCGCCATTATCGTAGTCGCGAGTCTAGTGGTTCGGCGTTTTTTCGGTCAACGAAGCCTGTCAGGCTTGAGAGATTCCTGATGCGTCGCATCGGAAAAAAACTTTACTAAGGAGTTCGATATGAAAACGAAGTATTTGACTCTATCCATTTTGTTCCTTTTCATCCTTTTGGCCGTCCTTGGCTGCGGCGAAGGCCGTAAGGAGGCGGTTCCGAATGTGTATTCGCCGGAAACGGTGCAGTGGCTCCGGTCGGCGAAGCTGGATGCCTTTGAGGACAGTCCCCAGGATTGGGCGGAAATCGAGCGTTTGGCCAAGGAGGAGGGACGTGTGGTAGTCTACTCCTCCTCATCCCGGATCGCCAATGTGGCCGAAGCTTTCGAGGCCACCTATCCGGAAATTACACTCGAGGGCTACGACCTGGGATCGGTGCAGACCCTGGAAAAAACGATCCGGGAGCAGGAAGCCGGTGTTTACAACGCCGACATCATCACAACCGGTGGATCCGGGCAGGTTATCTACGAGCTGCTGGCCAATCACCGGATCGTGAATTTCGTTCCCGACACGGTGGGTGATCAGATTTCCGAAGAGATGAAGGATCCTCTTCTGGTCCGCATCAACGAGGCGATCGTCTTCTTCTACAACAGGGAGGCCTATCCCGACGCCCCGCCGATCGAAAATATCTGGGCGCTCACAACCGAAGAATGGCGAGGGAAAGTTGTGCTTAAAAATCCCCTGGAATCGGAATCCGTGTTCATGGGGGTCTGCACCCTGGTCGAACATGCAGATGAGATGGAAGCGGCATACGAGCGCTTCGCCGGCAAGAAGCTCGAGCTCAGTCCCGATGTTCCCGACGCCGGTTATGAGTTTCTTTACCGCCTGTTGAAAAATGACTTGATCCTTCTCTCCTCAGGCAGCAAGTCCGCCGAAGCTTCCGGCCAGACGGGCCAGCCGGATCCCCCGATCAGCATCGGGTCCTTCACCTATATCCGCTACAATGACACGAAGGGATTTGCCAATGAGGTATTTCGGGATCTGGACCCTGTTTCCGGCGTGATCTATCCCACCTACACGGGAATCGCTGCGTATGCGCCCCATCCGAACGCGGCAAAGCTGCTCACAGCCTTCCTGCTTGGATCTCCGGAGATCAATCCGAATTCGGTGATCGAGGAACCCTACACGGAGGGCGAGAGTGTAGAGCTGCTTCAGGGTTTGGCTCCCTACTACGAGATGGGTTCCCAGAGCCCGAGGAAGGACGTGCCTCCGCCGGCGGGTGGAGAGATCTGGGACGAGGTAGCTTCCAATTGCTGGACCGTCAGTCCGGAGTTCATGTGGTATGAGGCTCCGAATGTGCAGGATTTCTGGGTCCAGGAGTCGGCCCAATAGGTGAGGGGCGTTTGAGCAGCATCGTTCTACAAGACATCAGTAAATCGTACGGCGGGGTAACCGCCGTACGAAATCTTTCTCTTCATATCGCCGAAGGCCAGTTCGTGACCCTTCTGGGTCCTTCCGGATGCGGCAAGACTACCACTCTGCGAGTCATCGCCGGTCTGGAGGAACCCGACACAGGGGAGGTGCTAATAGGTGAACGGCTGCTGTTTTCCCGCTCCAGGGGGGTGTTCATCCCCCCTGAAAAGAGGGGACTGGGGCTGATCTTCCAGAGCTATGCCCTCTGGCCGCACATGACGGTCCGACGCAACATCGCCTTAGGGCTGGAGCAGCAGCGCCTCGCCAAGGATGTCGTACAAAAGAGGGTACAATCGGCACTGGAAAAGGTTCATCTGACCGGCTACGAAGAGCGGTACCCGTCGGAACTATCCGGCGGTCAGCAGCAGAGGGTGGCGGTAGCCCGGATGGTGGCCGCTGAACCGGAGATCTTTCTAATGGACGAACCCCTTTCCAACCTCGACGCCATGCTGCGCATCGACATGCGGGCGGAGCTCAAGCGCTTGCATCACGAGCTGGAAGCGACCACTGTCTACGTTACCCATGACCAGGTGGAAGCCCTGACCTTGTCGGACCTGATCGCGGTCATGGACTCCGGGGTTGTCCGGCAGATCGGCACGCCCGAGGATATCTACAAGCGGCCTGAGGACCTGTTCGTAGCCCGCTTCGTGGGCAGTCCCCGGATCAACACGGTAACGGGGCGTATCGTGAGTGAAGACGGTCGAAGCCAATTTACCGCCGGGCAGCTGTCGATCCCCGTTCAGCCCGATCGATCATTCCCGGGGGAACAGATAGTTGCGGCAGTGCGCCCCGAAGACATCGAGGTTTCCGGAAAACCGGTGGAGGGGTGGTTGGAATGCAGGGCTTACTCGATCCTTCCGGTGGGCTCGGAAACGATCATCAACGTGCAGTCCTCCGACTTTTCCCTGTCTGTAAAAGTGAATGGTTTCTCCGATATACAGATGGATGACCCGGTCTGGGTGCAGCTGAATGAATCTGCTGTGAATTTTTACGACAGCCGAGACGAGCAGCGCATCCCCTGAGTACCGGCGTAGGGCAGGGAAAGACCGATTACCGTCATTCCTGCAGGATTCCCCCAATCTTTCGTTTTGATCGCCGACCGTGAAGCGGCCTACTGCCGCTGCACTATACAACAATTTCACGGTGCACGTGTGATGAAGCGCAGGTATTGAAGATCCACCTAACCTGTTTTAATCATGATGTCTGAAATAATGTTCGCCGCTTCGTCGCAGTTGTCCGCCGATCGATTCAGGTGGCGGTAGATCTCCCGCATCTTCAGCATATAGCCTGGGGTGTGCTCGGGATTGTCGAATAATTCCGCCAGAGCCTTGAGATAGATATGATGGATCTGGTTCTCTGTAGCCTTGGCCCGCTTGGCATGCTCCAAAGCCACGGCAGGGTACTGCTTCATGTTCTTCAGTGCATCGTAGATTTCCAGCGTACCTTTTTCCAAAACCTTCGCCATGGCAATCAGGTCGTCGTCGGGCTGCACGTTGAAGATGTTGAGTTCCTCCACCGTCCTCTGGGCGGCATCTATGATCTCATCCACGGCTCTGGACAGTGCGTAGATATCCTCTCGATCGAAGGGTGTTACGAGAGTTCGGTTCAGGCGATCTATCAGGATTCTTCTCAGGTCATCCGCCTCCCTTTCCAGAAAGTAGACCCGTTCCGAGGCCTCCCCATTGCCTGATTCCAGGCCGCGAACCAGGATTTTGTAGGCATCGTAAACCGTCTTGGCGTGATCGACGAGGAGTTGATAGAAATCCGTTTTCTTGTCCTTGCGGAACAGAGACATTTTCATCTCGATTGCCTCCTATGTTATTTGTATGATTTGACGAACAATCAGATACAGCACAGTCGAGAGCATCCCCGCCAGCGGGATCGTGAAGATCCAGGCGAGCACGATCGAGCGAATCACCTGCCAGCGTACCGCTGTTCGCCGGTGGGCGCTGCCGACCCCTATTACCGAGGAGCTGACAATCTGGGTCGTGCTTACCGGTGCGCCCCCAAGATTGCATGCCAGCAGGACGATAGATGCAGCCAGTTGAGCGCTGAAGGAGTGATACGGGCGGACCCGAAAGATGTTGTAACCCACGGTGCGTATGATCTTGGTGCCCCCCATCGTAACTCCAAAGGACAGGCTGGCGACACTCGCCACCATCACCCATAGAGGAACATCCATGCGCTGTGTGTGCCCGCTCAAGAAAAGCAACAGAGCGATGAGCCCCATGGTTTTTTGGGAATCATTTGTCCCGTGATTCATTCCCAGAATGATCAGGCTTCCTATTTGGAGTCTCTTCAGGAACCTGGCCGTTTTCCGCGGAGCGTTTTCCAAGATTCGAACCAGAAGCTTGTGAACAATGCCGCCGAAGATGAAGCCGAGGAAAGGTGACAGGAGGAGTGCTCCGACCACTTTCAGCAGGAAGACGATCCAGGGAATGCCGGCAAGCCCATAGCGGAACAGAACCGGGCCGATCAGACCGCCTACCATAGCGAAGGACGAGCTGGTCGGCAGCCGCAGGAGCCAACAGGACCCGTTCCAAAGTACAGCACCCGCTACGCCGCTGAGAACGAGGAGCAAAGAGCCGATATCCCGGGGAAGCATCTCAACCCGGATGATGCCTCGAGCCACAGTCAGGGCAACGGGGATCCCGAAAATAAAAGGCCCGCAGAACTCCGCTGCAGCAACCAACCATAGGGCCTGTCGGAATGTCAGAGAGCGGGAAGAGACGGCCGTAGCTAATACGTTCGCTCCGTCTTTCATACCGTTGGTGAAGGCGAACATGAGGCTGAGCACGATCGCCCCAACCAGCACCGTATCCATCACAGGTTGGTACCGATAAGGATTTTTTGCAGCAGGTCCTGAATGGTGTTGTTTACCGCGTTGATTTCCAACAAGATTTCCAGGAGCCTTGAGGTGAAGTGGGATTGCGCTTCCTTCCGGCCGATCGAGGCAATCCCGTGATAGTAGAGCCGTATGAAATTTTGCAGCTCGTGGCAGTTGTTTTTCAGTAATTCCTCGGCATACTTACGGTTTTTCAGATATTCACCGATGAAACACCTGACGTTCCCCAGGACCCGGTCTTCCAGCTCGAGGAAGTGGGAAAAGGAAAAACGCGAGTGATAGATCCGCTTTTCAGTTGAGTAGGTCTGCAAGATGGCAAAGATCTTCTTCAGATTCGAGTAGACCTCGAACATGTATTCCCAGTAGAAGGGCAGGTAGTACTTCTTATCAAGGCTGCGCAGGAAAAGAGAATAACCGTCTTCCAACTGCAGCTGCAGATCCAGCATTGCTTCCGTCTGCTCGGTATCCGGACTTCCCGGCTCGCAGACCAGCAACATCTGGAGGAGTTTCTGCAAAACCTCTATTCCGGCGATCAGGTAGTCGTCCAGCTTGATTCTTTGTCGAAACAGCACCCTGCCCAGGTTTTTCATTCCTCTTTTCTCCTCTCGTGTATGGAAAATTATGAAGCAATACATGTGCCAGATTGTGACATCGATGAAACGAATAGGACCCAAATGCTTTGGTTATAAAGAAATGAGAAAGAAGGCGATCGACGGAAGTGAGGTGGTGAAAGCAGTCGAAGCGTAAAGGAACTGTACAGTCCTCGTACAGTTCCTTTACGGCTGCTTGATCTGCGAAAGTCTGCGCTGGAGGGTGACCCGGCTTATACCCAGCCGATCGGCAACCGCGGTCTTGTTGCCTCCCAACTTGATCATAAGCTTCTCGATCAGCAGCGGTTCGACACCCTTGTATAGTAGTTCGAGGAGCCCTTTCCGATCCGTGTGTTTTTTTAGAAATTCGTCGGTAAATTCGGAAAACAGATCGATCTGTTCGCTGTTTGCGCTCAAATACCGGGGTATCTCGGCAGCCTGTATGATCCCGCTCTGGCAGTTGATCCCCAGGCTCAGGATGACGTTTTCCAGCTCCCGGATGTTCCCCGGCCATGGGTAGCGCTCCAGGATAGACTGAGCCTCTCGAGTGATCCCACTCAGGTTCTTGTTCAGTTTGCTGGCGGCAACCTTGATGAAGTGCTCTACTAGCAGGGGAATGTCGTTCCTGCGCTCCCGCAGCGGCGGCACATCTATGGAAGCGACATTGATTCGGTAGTAGAGATCTTCCCGGAATTTGCCGTTCTTGACCAGCGTCAAGAGGTTTCTGTTGGTAGCGGTGATGACCCTGGCATTGAGGGTGATATTGCGCGTTCCTCCCAGTCTTTGGAACTCCCGCTCCTGGAGGACGCGAAGTAGCTTTGTCTGAATGGCCAAAGGAAGATCACTGATCTCGTCAAGAAAGATCGTTCCCTCCGCCGCCGCCTCGAATTTGCCTGCCTGCCTCGATGTGGCCCCGGTGTATGCCTGAGGTTCGTGTCCGAAAAGCTCATTTTCCAGAAGCGTCTCCGGCAGAGCGGAACAGTTCACGGCGATGAACGGTTCGCTGCTCCGGTTGCCGTTGAAGTGCAGTGCCCTGGCGATAAGCTCTTTGCCCGTTCCGCTTTCTCCGGTTATCAGAACGTTGATGTCATTGTTGACGAGTCGGCCGATTGCTTTGAATACGTTCTGCATGACTTCGGATTTACCGACCACCCGGGTCAGGTTGTAGGCCCGCTGTTGTTCATCCCGCAACACCCGCACGTAATGACGCATCTTCCTCGACTCTATCACTCTGCGGGTGATGATTTTTATCTTCTCGATATCCAGAGGTTTTTCCAGGTAGTCACATGCCCCCAGTGCAATAGAATAGACGATGGTCTCCAGGCTCCCGTAAGCCGTGATCATCACGATATCCGCATCCTGTGCCTTTGATCGGATCGTCTTCAGCACCGAGAGGCCGTCTTCGCCCGGAAGCCGGTAGTCCAGGAAAACGAGCTGCACCTCGTTTTCCTGCAGCAGTTTCTGTGCTTCCTTGCCGTTGTACGCTCCGAGAATGGTGTGCTCACCTCGGAACAGAGCCGAAAAACTCAGAAAAACACTGCGGTCGTCGTCTATAACAAGAATCGTCGCCAAAGCTCTTTCTCTCCTCTACTCGCTCTTCTCTACAGCGTGTGTATTCTCTGTTCGAGATCCTCCGGAATGGTGATCGAGAAACAGGTCTGTGCCTTGCTGCTGCGAACCTCCACCTTGCCGAAATGCCGCTCCACGATCATCTTCACGATCGCCAGCCCCAGCCCCGTGCCTTCTTTCTTGGTGGTGAAGAAGGGTTCGAAAATCATGCCGAGATTTTCCGTCAAGATCTCCTGCCCATCATCGCAGAAACAGAACATGACCCCGCCGTCGCGGCGGTGCTCAGATGTCACCTCCAGTGTACCGCCCTGCGGCATCGCCTGGATGGCGTTCAGTACCAGATTCATAACCATGAGTTTGAATTTTTCGCGGTCCAGGAACAGGGCAGGGATCGATCTGTCCAGCTTTACGATGACTTTTATATTCTGATGTTCCGTGTTATACCGAAACAGGTTAAGGATCTCCTCCACGATCTCGCCGGAATTGTGGCGACCGAAGCGCATGGGGCTGGGCCGGGCAAACTCGAGCAAATCCTTGATCAGGTCATTCAGCCTTTCGGTTTCTGCAAGAATCGTTAGTATCTCTCCTTGGCCTTTCGCGTTTGTGAGGTATCTTTCGCGGAGAATCTGAGCCATCATCTTGATCGAGCTCAAAGGGTTGCGGATCTCGTGGGCCAAGCCGGCTGCCATCTGCCCCGCAGTGGCCAGCTTGGCCGATTTGATCATGTTGTCCTGCAGTTCCAGGATGCGTTGATTGTACAAGCTCAATTTTCGCACAAGGCGATTGAAACTGTCGGAAATCAGCCCGAACTCGTCCTTGCTGGCCAATTCGATTCGAGTGTCGAATCTGTCTATGTTCAAGCCGTCCATGCCCGCAAGGATCTTCACCAGGGAAGTGTTGATGTTCCTCGCCAGTAACACGTAGATTATAAAAGCAAGAAGCACTCCTATTCCGATCATCAGATACAGCAGGTTCTGCGAGTAACGCAGGTATCTCTTTTCCTCCTGCTGGGATACCCCCAGGCTGAGAGCTCCCCAGTACGAGTTTAAATCGAGGAACAGAGGCTTGAGCAGAAAGTATGATGGTTCCTGGTTGAGTTGGACGTTCTTGAGGAACACTGTTTGATCGGAGGTCAACCGGGACACGACCTCCTCCGGTAGCTGATCGTAGCCCTGATAGGTGGAGACAACCTTCCCGTAGCCCTGGTAAATCCCATTCTCCATACCGGTCAGAAGCTTGATATGTTCTGCGAAATCAGTTGAGAACGACGATCCGATCATTAGCAGGCCCAGAATTTCACCCCCGCTTTCGATCGGGGAAACGGCCCGTATGGCCACTCCGGACTGACCCTGCTCGTAGCTGACTGCGCTCCTACCGGCCAGCCCTTGCTTCACGATTTCCTGATTGATCTTCACGTCGCCGGTAGCCTCGGGTTGGTGCCCTCTAAGAATTACCTTGCCGGCGGTGTCCTCGATCTCGATGATGTCGAAGATGCCCAAGCGGTGGTAATGCACCAGCTGATTCTCCAGGGGATCGAACCGCCCCTCGGCCAGCAGGGCAACGAGGTTCCGGTCCGAGGACAGCTCTTCAGCGATTGTAAGACATTGCTCTTCCATGAAACGCACTTCCTGGGAATAGGCGGTGATGCTGTTGGCTAGGCGGATGCGGATTTCCCGGTCGATTGTGTTGCGAATGATCAGGTACCCGAGCAAGAGCGCACTGATCGTGGTAATGAAGATAATCAGCATGAAGGAGAAGAAGATCTTGAAATTCAAGCGGTATTGAAAGAAACGCAGCATGTTCAACCGGCCGATTCGCTTTCTGGTCAAAGTATAAGGGTGAAGCCCTTTTCTTAGAAGCACAAGGAAGTATCTTTATTAGAAATTCGAGCAATGCCGTGGTGCGGACGGGGATCGGGATGAGTGCAGTTTTCCCCTTATTCTCTCTCTATTTTGCCCCATAATTGTCCTTGACATCCGGCCTGCACCTGCTTACTAATTGGGAAGGAGACAGAGAGATGCGCTCCCTGAGTCTGTTGGCCGAAAAGCGGGGGGGGCGGCATCATTCCGGCGCCTCTGAACAAAGAGGTTGAAGCTCTCCAACGCCGTCTTAGGGGGACGATCCCCGGTCTGTTTTCGCGGAAAACGACCTGCGCGTCTACGGTACTATCACAGCATATCGGCACAGGGGGTAACGATGAGTGAAACAATGAAAGCCGTCCGGCTCTATGCGGATTGGGATCCCAAACCGGATTTCAAACTGGGGGCGAAAGACATCGACAAGAAGCAGACCTATCTGGGAAGCAAGGTCTGGCGCAATCCCAGAATGAAGATCGAAGAGGTCCCGGTGCCCAAACCCGGACCGGGGCAGGTCCTGGTCCAGGTCAAGGCCTGCGGCATCTGCGGAAGCGACGTACACATGGCTCAGGCGGATGCGGAGGGCTACATCTGGTACCCCGGACTGACCGGCTTCCCCTGCACCCTCGGCCATGAGATGTCCGGAGTGGTCGTGGAGGGAGGTCCCGGAGCTCTGGACAAGAAAACCAACAGACCCTTCAGAGGCGGGGAATGGGTATGCGTGGAAGAGATGATCTGGTGCGGGTCCTGTCGGCCCTGTGCGGACGGCTGGCCGAACCATTGCGAACGGCTGGACGAGATCGGCTTCAATGTAGACGGGGCGTTCACCCGCTACGTGGTGCTGCCTGCGCGGGTCCTGTGGAGCCTTGATCCCCTGCGGGAAACACACAGTGACCAGGATGTGTTCAAACTCGGCAGCATGGTGGAGCCGACCAGCGTGGCCTACAATGCGGTGATCGAGCGCGGAGGCGGAGTGCGGCCGGGAGACAATGTGGTGATCCTGGGGGGCGGCCCCGTTGGGCTGGCGGCCTGTGCCGTGTTGAAGCGAAACGGTGCTGCCAATGTGATCATCTCCGAGCCGGAGGAGGGGAGGGCGGAGATCGCCCGCAAGCTTGGCGCCGATCATGTAATCAACCCGAAGAAGGAGAGTATGGCTGATCGGGTGCTGGAGATCACCCACGGGATGGGGGCGTCGATCTACCTGGAGGCGACCGGTCTTCCGACCATAGTATACCCTGAAATCGAGCGCTGTATCTGGGAAGGACGTACCTTGAACAGTACGGTCGTTGTGGTGGCCAGAGCGGATGCCAAGATTCCGGTCACCGGAGAGGTGCTCCAGGTACGCCGGGCACGGATTGTCGGTTCACAAGGGCACTCGGGTCACGGCACCTTCCCCCGTGTTATCGCCTCGATGGCCGCCGGAATGAACATGCTTCCCATGATGACCAAGACCATCGGATTGGATGAGGTTCCCAAGCACATAGAGATTCTGCGCACCGACAGACGTGAGGCCAAGATCACCTGTCTGATGGATTAGGAGGCAGCCAGGCTTATGTTGTGGAAAAAAGAGAAATCGATCATCGACAAAATAAAAACCTACCTCGATCAAGTGGACAGGTGCCGTAATAGCTTTCGTGAGTGCATCGAGAAACTGATTTTCGACCCTGAAAACAAGGAAAACCCGGCGATCGTCGAAGAGGTGCATCGATCGGAGTCCAAAGCCGACGATCTGCGCAGGACTGTCGAGCTCCAGTTGTACGAACGGGCTTTGATACCCGAATCCAGGGGGGATGTACTGGGTCTGCTGGAAACCATGGATGCGATCCCGGGTCTGTTTCAATCTCTTTGCTATCAATTTCTGCTGGAAAAGATCGTTATTCCCGACAGGTTCAGGGAACGCTACCTGCACCTGGTGGATCTCAATCTCAAATCCTACGATCTGGTACGGGAGGCGGTGCTGGGTCTGTTTTACAACAAGGACGTCAAGGCTCAGACGGACCTGGTGGACGCTGTGGAAAGTGATTCCGACCACGCAGAGCGGAATCTGATCCGGGACATATTCAGCAGCAAGCTTGACAAAGCGGACAAAATATTACTGAAGGAAATCGTGATCAACACGGGAGACATTTCCGATCAGGCGGAGACTGTTAAAGACAGGTTGATTCTCGCCATCATCAAGCGGAAGATCTGATAGATGTACCGGCTGCTCAGCGGGGTCTTCTTGGGCTGGTCTCTTGGCGCCAACAATTCCGCCAATAACTTCGGAACCGCCGTGTACTCGCAAAAGATCCGCTATCGAACCGCGGTCATACTCTGCGCCGTTTTCGTGATCGTCGGAGCGCTGTTGGAAGGGCAGGCCGGGATGCACACCCTGGGCGGCCTGGTGGAACAGACCGCGGACAGCGCATTTGCAGCCACCCTGGCCGCGGCCCTGACCGCTACACTCATGAGCGTCCTGAAACTGCCGGTCTCAACCTCCCAGGCCATGGTCGGGGCGATAATCGGCATCGGCATCCTTCGGGGTGAGGTAAATTTCAGCGGATTGACCAAGGTTGTGATCGCCTGGGTTGCTACGCCGGTAGGTACGATCATAGCCACCCTGATCCTCTATCCTCTGATCGGCTGGTTTCTGCGCCTGCTTCGCTTCAACATCTTTACCCGGGACCTGGTTCTCAAGTGGGGTCTGATAATCGCCGGCTGCTACGGTTCTTACGCCCTGGGAGCCAACAACGTGGCCAACGTGACCGGGTTGTACACCCAGACCGGACAACTTACGGTGTTTCAGGCCACTCTATTGGGAGGTGTAAGCATTGCCCTAGGCGCACTGACTTACAGCAGAAATGTGATGATCACCGTTGGCAAGAAGCTTGTCAGCCTTGATCCTTTTAGTGCCTTTATCGCGGTTTTTTCTATGGCCGTAATCGTCCACGGTTTCGCGATCATCGGCGTGCCGGTTTCCACATCCCAGGGGATTGTCGGCTCGGTGCTGGGAATCGGGATTCTAAAAGGGGTGCAGACTATCAAGATACGCACGCTTATAATGATTCTGTTCGGCTGGATCGGGACGCCGTCGATCGCTCTGGTCCTCGCCTACCTCATGTTCCGGTTCGTGTATCTTTGATCCATTGTTGCAGATGCCCTTCCGGCCAAGCCCTGTGGGAAGATTCCCCGCGATATTGCACTATCTTCAGCTTGTTCGGATAATGCTATGGAGTGTGTACGACCTGGGGGCGGAGATCGGCGGTTATCTGGCGCGCAGGGCTGTGGAGGCCCTCGGGGTTAAACCTGCGGATGTCCAAAGCTACGGCAAAGGTGCCATTGTGGGGGTCGATGGCGAGATCGAACATGCCGCCGCCATTCTCCACCCCAGATTCGGCAAGCCCGTACGCGCAGCCGTGGAGAAGGGTGATGATATCATCCCCTCCACGAAGAAAATGGGCGGAGCCGGCGCTTCCATCACCATGCCGCTTACGAACAAGGACAGCATCTGGAGTTTTGACCATATGGACGCGGCGGAAATCAGCATACCCGATGCACCGCGTCCGGATGAAATCGTCGTGGCCGTGGTGGTCGCAGACCGCGGACGCCCGCTGGCCCGTGTGTCCACTTGAGCAATATTCCGTTTACGTATGGGAGGAGTGATGGTTTGATAAAAATCATGATCCTTTTGAAGAGGCAGGAACACCTCAGCTTCGAGGAATTCAAAAAATGGTGGCTTGGGCAGCATCAGGAAATGGCTGCTCAGATGCCGAAGCTCAGACGGGCATGCTTCAACCTGGTTCAGGGAGAAAAGGATGGTCTGTACGACGGTGTGTCCGAGCTCTGGTTTGACACCCTCGCTGATTTCGAATCGGCCTACCAATCGGAGATCGGCAAGAAGGTAGCCGCCGATTCACTGGCCCACGTGAGCAGGCGTGATCGGCTGATCGTCGAGGAGCATACGATAGTCGGCGATTAGGCGCCGCGGTGCTGGGATGGGCGCTTGTAGCCCCGGTGGTCGAACTCTGGAAGACGCTTCCGACAGTTGTCCCTGCTTGCGGCAGCACTACATCTCATTGCTCTGCCGGCAGTACACCACCTGCACTAGCCCAGTCCGGCGGAAGTGTACCTATACGAGAAATACGGTTAAAAATTTCCTCTGCTTCTTTCTTTTTACCGGCACGCGTGAGAAGTGTCGACAGGTCGGTAAGGTAGCCGACGGTATTTTCATGATCCGGACCGTCTGTACGTTCCTGGAACGCCAGGGCGTTGCGAAGAAGGCCTTCCGCTTCATCGTATTGTTCGAGTCCCACCAGCAACATGGCCAGGGTGTGAGTTGCCGCCACGGTTGAGGAGTTGTCCGATTCAAAAGCTTTTGAGTAGATCGATACCGAGCGGCGGGCGAGCGGCTCTCCTTCACGATAACGGCCGGACAAATATAGATCCCAGGCCACATTGTTTAGAAATTGGCCCATTTCGGCAAGGTTGTCGTCGGCGGTGAAAGCCAATTCCGCCCGGTCCAGATAATTGGCAGCCAGATTTTGATGCCCGAAAATGATGTAAAGTGCTCCGATGGATGCTATGGTCTCGGTATATTCGGGATCCTCGGGATCGAGGGACTCGGCGAAGCGGGTAAACAAATTGAGTTCATCCTCAGCTCTTTTCATGTCTCCGGAGCCGTAGAAACCGGTGATGCGATCGAAGAACCCGCTCGCTATCTGTGCCGTGTCGAATGACCTGATATCTCGCTGGAGGTCCTCAGGGAAATGGAAAGAGCGGAGGAGATCGAAGCAAAGTTCAGATTCTGAATGATTCTTTATAGAGGCACATTGGAGCAACCATAACTGATTGTCCCGAAACAGATATACTTGAGTAAGCCGCATAGTCATCTGTTGGTTATCGACGTTAAACTTGATCCATTCGCCGGGAACTGAATCAATAGTTACGTCTTCCCGGGACACAACCTCGGTTCCGGACATTGCACTTTTCATCGCTTCGACTAACATGGTTACAAACCATGTGGACACAGCGTTACTCGGAACGGGGATCAACACGACAGTGATATTCGGATCGTAGCCAAAGCCCGTCCACAGCCCGCCTCCGAATTGTACGGTTACCTCAGGACCCATGGTCTGTTGAAAGAGCTCCGTGTCCACCGTCCACCCCTCAGGGGCGAAACCGAAGTATTTTCTCCATTGTCGTACGGTTTCCGGATCATCGACTTTTTTCCCCTGCTGCTCGAGTGTTTCAGTTTCCGCATCCGGGCTTTGATCCTTCATTATGAAGGTCTGCGCGACCAGTTCAGGGGATGCTTCATCGATCTCGATTATATATCCCCCTGTCCAGTATCCTTCAGCATCCGACACGGCAAGCGTGTGCTTTCCGGCCTTTGTCGCCTGGAAGGTAAGCCTGGAATTGAGGCCGAGGACTCCGCCTCCGCTGTCGTCATCCTCCACAGGAGTCGATACTCCGGCCATATCGATGCAGACATAAGGATCGATCATCACTGATTCAACCTCTACGGTCACCTTTTGGCCTTGCTGCAGGTCGATCACGAACCAATCGTAGTCAAACGGAAAGTCCAGGTTGGCCGTGTAAGAATGTCCGACTTCCAGCTCCCGTGCATCGTCGGGATCTGATATCCGGGCCAGCGGTTGGTTGCTTTCAAGAAGGACTTCGCCCCTGCCCTCAACCATGGGTTCGACCATGACGTAATGAAAATCCTGCTGGGATTCTAAATAAAGGGTTTCGGTCATTCCTCCTTCAAGGTCGTCAGCTGAACCGAGGGTGTCGCCGTATCGATCGAGAATATACAATGCAATGTCCAGGTCACTTTGTGCCGTAAGGTCAATGGCTGAACCCGGAGCAGTCACCGCTACGTACACTCCTGTGTCCCAAACATTCTCGAGTGTGAACTCTTGAGTGGTACTCCCCTCCCCATACGAGAGCTCTCTGAGATCTAATCCGGTCACATCGACGCCCGAGGTCATCTGCTCCAGCCTTTGCAGGACATCCTCAGCCGACGCTGCAAGTGCGAAGTTGTTCCCGGCCATCGACAGGCTCGAGATCCCGATGACTTCACCGCGGTCGGTGGCCAGCACGCCACCGCTCTGCCCGCCTGCGATCGCCGCATCCGTTTGGAAAAAGGTTAATTCAATCCTCGTCCACTCGCGAATACGTGAGAGAATGCCCCGTGTTATGGTGGGCTCAGGGAATGCCTCGGTCTCGACCGGATAGCCGATGAGATATACATCGCTGCCGATTTCCACATTTTCCCGAGGCACAAAGGTGATAGCCGCAACATCAATGGCGACTGGACCGAGCAGAGCGAGATCCCCGATCAGATCGATGAAGGCGACGGGTACCTTCTGAAGTGCCGTGCCCTCGGCAAAGGTCACTCCGACCTCCGAGTATGGCCAAACAACATGGGCGTTGGTCAGAATATAACCATCGTCCATCAATGTGCCGCTTCCGGAGCCCAAAGGTGTATACACGAAGGCCAGGGAAGGGCTGATTCGATCGTAAACCTCTTTCGCACTCAACAGCGGCAGAATATCGCTGTCCGTTCGGCTGAGCGTTGTTGTGCAACCGATGGTCAGGACGAAAAGAGTACAAGCACAAAGGAGTTTAACGATACCTCTATACATAACATTTACCTCCTATCTCCATACCCGGACAGGCCAGTTTGAGAGACAGCAGACGGCGTCTGAATCAGCATCGAATACCCCAAGAGCAAAGACATGGTAATTCGAACTCCTTATCTGTTGTTATTGGTATTCCCTATCGGCCGACTCATCCGTAACCGTCCTCAATCTGAAGTAAGCAATTCTTATGCCATTCCTATGATTCAGTATAATTACTTAGGATGGAGATAATTAACTATTGCGTATACTTATGGGTCCGCAAGCTTCTGCAGTTTTTGTTGCGGATCTTTGGCAATGAAGTTACGCTGTACCACCTGTGACAAGACACCGGTTCTCTGGGAGGAATCGTGCTGCCCGAGCCGTTGCTCTGGTACTCGCCTTAGCTATATTTGCGTCGAATCAACTCTTCGACTTCCTTGGGAGAAGATCTGAACGGGCCGTTTCCCTCCATCTTGAGACTCGTGACTGCGGCAGCCCAGATCGTGGCCTCTGCAGGATCGCTCGTCAGTCGGCGACAGGCATAGGCGGCGATACAGGTGTCTCCGCGGCCGCTGCGGCCGATCAGCTCCCTGGGGAAGAATCCCGCTTCGTGAAATTGCCGACCGTCGTAGACCAGAACCCCGTCCCTGTGGGTCAGGACGATCTCTCTCGAGCCCATGCCGAAGAGCATCCGCGCCGCCTCTCGCAGATCCCGGCTCCCGGTCAGGATCTCCGCCTCGGCTATATCCGCTTTCAAGAATTGGACCAGAGGGAGCACTTCTTCCCTCTCCGGCCAGGGTTCGGCAACCAGCAGGCCGTCCATAACCGACCGTACGTATCCCTGTACGTCCAAGGCAATCATCGCCTTCCTCTGCTCAAGAGCCTGCAAGACATCCAGTCCCACCTCTCCTCGGAACGAGGCGCCCACCACTGCCGTCTTTGTACGAAGATCCGCCACCTGTTCCGGGTGGAAGGAGCCTGCAGATGCATCCACGAAGATCCGGCGTTCATCCGGATTGTTGCTGGGATAGACCAAACGGAGTCTGGTCGACTCGCGGGTATACTCGGGAAACACATCGATGCCCAGCGCTTCCAGCGATTTGACCACGTGAATGTCTTCAGCCGCCAGGCGTGTAACTGCGCAGGTTCTCAGGTCGAACCGGGCGGCGACATTGGCGCCGTAGTTGAAGGCCCCCCCATCCACCACGCGTTCTCCGCTTTGGTCGATAATTGTATCCTTGGTGTAGTTGCCGATGAAGGTCACATCGTAGCTCTTCATTGCCGGGGTCTCCAATTTCAGGGAAAGGTCTCGCTCCAAAAGGCCCGGATTCGCTGCAACGATTCCGTCGAGTCGCCTTCTGGACTGTACTCGAATCCGACGAAGCCGTTGTACCCGAAAGCGGCCAGGCGGGACAGGACGGATTTCCAGTCGATATTGCCCGTTCCCGGCTCGTGCCTGCCCGGAACATCGGCGACATGGATGTATCCGATATGTCTAACGTACTCCTTCAAGACGGCGGAAAGGTCGACCCCCATCACGCCCAGGTGATACAGGTCACACAGCACCTTCAACCTGCTGTCACCGATTTCCTCTATCAGTTGCGCAGCCGTCTGTATATCGGACAGCCAATAACCGGGGTGGTCGATTCGGGTGTTCAGCGGCTCAAGAACCAGTTGGAGACCGGGGGGCAACAGCTCGAGAGCTTTCCCGAGGCCCAGTCGCGCATTTTTGTACTTTTGTTCGCCAGGAATTTCGGGGTAGGAATTTACAACCGCGCCGGTTTCGGTGAGCTCGTTACTGAGCAGCATCAGGGTCCCGCATTCCATAGACTCGGCGGTTTCAATACCAGCCTGCAGATCTTGAAGAAAAAGATCGTGGGTTTGCTCTGCTACCAGGCTGCCACGGCGGTGACCACTGAAGTTGACCACCCGCACCCCTTCTTGGCTGCAGGTGGCGGTGAGTGCCGGAATGTTTTTATCTCTCCAGCCCCAAAATTCGACGTATTCGAACCCCTGGCCGGCGATTCTGCGGATCTTTTCCAGCAGATGCAGTTCGGGGAAGAGCATCTCAAAGCAGATGACCGGCTTCAACGAGTCTAGTCCTCCGCCGGCAGAATGTGAAGGCTCTTCTCCTTGAGAAGGATCGTCACCTCCTGATCGGTTGTGAAGAGGGTGTGCTCGCGGGGGTTGGGGACCTTAACGGTGATGAGCCTGTCTTCCAGTTCGACTTCATATACGATCTCCGAGCCCAGGTATACCGATTCCTTGATCACTCCGGTGAGCCCCTTCCGCCTCTTCGATTCCAGTGCTACGGATTCGGGGCGGACCACGACGACCACTTTCATACCCTCCACAAGGCTCTCCGTTACTGCGGACACCTTCAGCTTCGTTCCGTGCATATCCACTGTGGCGCTTGCCGGTGAGTCGATGGATGTGATCGTGGCCTCGAGGAAATTGGCTTTGCCTATAAAGTCTGCAACGAAGCGATTGGCCGGGTGGGCGTAGATTTCCGACGGGGTGCCGATCTGCTGAATTCGACCTTCGTGCATGATCACGACCCTGTCGGACAGGGTCATGGCCTCCTCTTGGTCGTGAGTCACATAAACCGATGTGATGCCGACCCTGCGCTGGAGCTTGCGGATCTCGATGCGGGTGGATTCCCGCAGCTTGGCGTCGAGATTGGAAAGTGGCTCGTCCAGGAGAAGGACCTTGGGTTCCATGATCAACGAACGAGCCAGACTGACCCGCTGCTGCTGGCCCCCGGACAGCTGTGCCGGGGAGCGGTTGCCCATCCCTTTCAGCCCCACCAGGCGCATCACTTCTTCGACTCGTTCTTTGATTTGTTTACCGCTCACCCGATGGATCTTCAATCCGTATTGGATATTCTGAGCGACCGTCATGTGCGGGAACAGGGCGTAATTCTGAAACACCATGGTGGTGGGACGGCGGTTGGGCGGGACGTCGTTCAACCGTTCCCCATCCAGGTAGATGTCTCCGGAAGTCGGAAATTCGAAGCCCGCTATCATCCTCAGCGTGGTGGTCTTACCGCAGCCCGAAGGACCCAGCAGCGTGACCAATTCGCCTTCCTGCACCTGCAGGCTGACCTGATCCACCGCCACCACGGATTCCTTCGCGCCGCCGAATACCTTCACCAGATGGTTCAGTACCAGATAGTCATCCCTCATACGCCACTCCTTAGCTGATTATAGTGGTGGTACGCACGCCCCGCCCGATCCGGTTGACCACCAGCTGGATGATGCCCAGGGAGATCATGACGATGACGATCAATAAAAGGCTCATGGCCGCCGCGGGTGCGTATTGGCTGTTGTCCACAAAACCGAGTATGGCCACCGTAATCAGGTTCCACTTTCCCGAGACCACGAAGATAACGGCGCTGATGGCGGTCATGGCCTTCACGAAACCGAAGGCCAGGCCGGAGAAGAAGGCCGGTGCGATCATAGGCAGGGTGATCTTGCGAAAGGTCGTGCTGCTGTCCGCTCCCAGGTCTGTAGAGGCTTCCTCGATCGCAGGGTCGATCTGCTGCAAGGCTGCTATTCCCGAGCGGATACCCACCGGCATGTTCCTGAAAAGGAGCAGCAGCACGATGATCCAGGCGGTGCCCGTCAGGATGAATGGAAACAGGGCGGAGCGCTGGTTGAAGGCAAGGATGTAACCGATGCCCACCACGGTCCCGGGCACGGCGAAGGTCAGCATGGAGATGAACTCCATGACACCCCGGCCGATGAACCGCTTACGGATAACCAGAAAAGCGATGAACATACCCAGTAAACCGGTCAGCGGCGTGGCCAGTGTGGAAAGACTCAAAGAGTCGATGATGTAGCCCTTCCCGACGCGGAACATCTGGATGTAGTTGTTCAGCGTCAGTGTGCGATCCACCCCCCACAGTTTTTGAAAGGAACCATAGATGATCGTGCCGTAGAGCAGAAACACCATAGCCGTGAAGGCGATGCAGAGGGTGTACACCGGCACCTTGATATACCACTCCAGGCGCTTGATCGTCGCTGCAGTAGGTTTGCCCGTCACCGTAACGTAGCTTTTTCGGGAGACCCAGTACTTCTGAAGAAAGAAGGCCACAGTGGTGGGGATGAACAGCAGCACCGCCAGGGTGGCGCCCCGGGACAGGTCGTACATGCCCGTGATCTGGAGAAAAGCCTGCACCGAGAGCACCCTGAAGTCCCCGGAAATGATCATCGGATTGCCGAAATCCGCCATGCTCTGAATGAACACCAGCAGCCAGGCGCTGGCGATCCCTGGGATCGACAAGGGAAGAGTTACGGTGGTAAATACTCTTGCCCGGGAGGCTCCCAGATCCATGGAAGCCTCCTCCAAGGCCGGATCGATGGCCTGGAGCACGCCGTAGAGAACGAGGAAGGCTGTAGGACCGTAGGCGATCGTTTCGACAAAAACCAGCCCTCCCAGCCCGTAGATCGAGTACTCACCAAGGATCCGCTTCAGGATGGGTGATAGGCTACCCGCGCGGCCGAACAGAAGGATCGTGGACAGGGCCACTACGAACGGTGGAGAAATGATGGGGAAGGTTATGGTCTGGCGGAAGAAGCCCTTCAACGGCAGGGGAGTGCGGGTCAGAGCGTAGGCGAATCCGAAGCCCATGATCGAACCCGTGGTAGCGGTGATCGCTCCCAGTAGAATCGAGTTAAGGAACGGCTGGTAGTAGTAGCGAGCGGAAAACACGGCCGCATAGTTGGATGGATCGAACTTCTCGTCGACTACCAGACTGTAGCGGAAGACCTGGAATATGGGAAAGGCTACGAAGAGGATGAGGAAGTAGAAGATCGCCAGGATCGCCACCAGCAGCAAGGGCTCCTTCCATATGATCCGCATGCTGGCAATGATCTCTTTGGCACGGCGGGAGGTCGCATTCGTCATCTCTTTCTGGATGCCTCCTCGGATTATAGAGAAAAATCCCCACCCCTCAAAGGGTGAGGGGCGGGGAGATCTGTCTAAGTGGTATGGTCGCCGATTACTTGCCGATCCGGTCCCGCCAGGCCTCGATCAGACGATCCTTGTTTTCTCCGGCCCAGATGGCATCGTAGTCGATCAGCTTGACCTGATCCATGGTCACGGCTCCCGAAGCCACGGTGGCTTTGGGATTGACCGGCAGCCGGCTGTACTGCTGGAACAGGTCCTGGGCTTTTTTCGTGAAGCACCAGTCGATGAACTGTTTGCCCAGCTCCGGTTCGGGGCCGCCTTTGATCAGGGAAAGACCACCAACCTCGTATCCGGTTCCTTCTTCCGGGAAGGTCATGACCACCGGATAGCCCTGGTTGATCCCTTTGGCTACGATATCGTGGGAGAAGGCTATCCCCACGCCGACCTCTCCGAGACCCACCATGGGGATGCAGCCGGTGCCGGATTTCGTGTATTGGAATATGCTCTGTCTGTCGAACCGCTCCCACCAGTCGAGGGTTTCATCCTCACCGAGCATCTGCACCAGGGTGGCGTAGGTCGTATAGGCCGTGCCGGATGTGTAGGGATAGGCCATAGCCACGTTCTTGGCAAAGGCGGGATTCAGCAGGTCTCTCCAGGAAGTCGGAGCCTTTGCGCCCGTCTTGCTGAGGAAATCCTTGTTGCTGATGAAGCCGATCGCTCCTGTGTAGAAACCGGTCCACGCCCAGTCGTCTGCGTGGAGCTGTGGCTGGAGTTGAAAATCGGTGTTCGGGCGGTACGGAGCCAGCAGACCCTTGCTGGCCGCATTGATGTGGGACGTGTTTGAGCCCGCATGCCAGACGCTGGACTGGGGATTGCTGGCCTCCGCCTCTACGCGGGCCAGGACCTCCCCGGAAGACATGCGCACCCACTCCACGTCGATGCCGGTCTCCGCTTCGAAAGCCTCGATATAATACTGAGCCTCTTCGGTGTCGAAGGCCGTGTAGATGTGGAGCACTCGCGGCTCCTGCCCGGGGCTACCGAAGCCTGCCGCGGCAATTGCTGCGAGCAGCAATACCAGAAACAAACGTTTCATATAAACCTCCTTGTTGTATTTTTTTGATAGTCGAGGTAAACGAATACATCAACTACCTGTTTTTTCTATCTCCTTACAATCATAACCTGGCGATATGGGCTGTCAAGGACATTTGCGATGGTATTTCTCGATCCGGCCGGGAATACCCCGCATCCCGCAGATTTCCTGGACGGATGGCATCCCCATCGTCTTGACTCCAGATCCTGGTAACATTTAGGCTTGAACCCGCCAGGAGGAAGGGAGCCGTCCATGTTTAGTCGGACTCGTATAGCACTGAATCGCATCATCTATCCGAATCTCGATTTAGAAGGTTTTCTGGAACTGGCATCGGATCTCGGTCTGTCGATGGTGGAGCTGCGGAACGATCTTCCCGGCGGAAGAATCACCGACGGAATGGAACCACGGCAGGTGTGCGAGTTGGCTGATCATTATGGCGTTTCGATCGTTTCGATAAACGCTCTCCAGAAATTCAACCTGGCCGGGAATCTTCCGGCCGCCATGGAGGAGCTCAAAGCGCTCCTAGAACTTTCATCGGCTATTCACTGTCCGGCGGTCGTTCTCTGTCCCCTGAACGATCAGGACGATACAGGAGATCCGCAGCAGTGTTTCGAGCAAACCGTTAGATGCCTACAGGCCTTCCATCCGATGTTTGTTGATGCCGGCGCGCTCGGATATATCGAACCGCTCGGATTTGCCGAATCCTCTCTTTCTTCCCTGATCACCGCTCAGGCGGCGATCAGGGAATCGAAGGCTCCTTGCTTTCGCCTTGTATATGACACGTTCCATCACTTTATTGGTCCAGACAGCCCAGAGAAGCTGAAGACAGAACTCGATGTGGGGCTGGTCGGGCTGATCCACGCCTCCGGCGTGGAGGAGGACCTCCAGAGGGAGCGATACAGGGATGGGCACCGCAGTTTGATCACGCAGGCCGATCGTTTTCGAAACGTTGAACAGATCTCTCTGTTGCTGAGCAGAGGCTACACCGGTCCTCTCTCCCTTGAACCGTTCGCATCTGAGATCCAGAATCTGCCGAGAGCTCAATTTGTCCGAGCCCTGAACCGCAGTCTCGATCTGCTATGCCGGCGGTTGTAGCTGGTAAATCTTCACCGGGTATTATCAGATCTGCACGACCTGACCGGAATGACTCTTTAGATACATTCATCGTGAAGCTCAGGCCGATCGAATCTGTGTCTTTCGGCGCACTTGATCGTATCGTTACGGGTCTATACCGCTTCAGAAAAATGAACTGCAGGGAGTGTAGGCTCAGCTTCAAACGGTTCCGTTACAATTCGGGGTTTGTTTCTCAACGAGTATCCTATGGTCCAGGAGTTAATAGTCGCCCGTATCCAGCCCACAGGGTGAAACCATGCACGAATCCTGACTGCAAGTACGAATACTTCCGTCCGTTCAGTTGTAAGTCGTTTTACTTCTGTCCTTCCTGCTCGCAGAAACGGACCCTGCTATTCTCCGAGTATATGAACGAGCGGCTCCTGCTGGCCTTGCTCCACCGGCAGTTCGTCTTCACTATACCCAAGCTCCTGCGGCCCTACTTCCGCCACAACCGCCGGCTGTTCTCGGAGATCAGCCGGCTCATCTTTGCGATACTCAAGCGGTTCTACGACAGAGCGGCGAAGAGGCCGGTTCGAACCGGAATGGTTCTGGCTTACCAGTTCCAGTCCTCAGGGGAGTTTTTGCGGTGGAATCCGCATTACCACTGCCTCGTGTTGGAGGGCGGGTTCGATGAGACTGGTAGATTTGTACATATCCCTTTAGGAAACCTCAATAGAATGTCAGAGTACTTCCGCCGAGTGATCATCAGGTTCTTCCTGGAAAAAGAGCTGATCAATGCCCATCTGGCAACCAGTTTGATCAACTGGCGACACTCAGGCTTTTCTGTTAATCACGAAGTTCGGATCCCCGCATTCTCTGACCAAGCCCGTAAAGCCCTCTCCCAATACATCGCCCGCCCACCTTTGTCTTTGAAGAAGATGAGTATCGAAGAGAATAGAGAGGCCACGGTGGTCTCCTACACTTCCGATAACGAATTCTTCAAGGGAAAGATCGAATCCTTCCCTGTGACCCGTTTCTTGTTGGAGCTGACACAACACATCCCTCCCCGTGGATTACAATATATCCGGCGATATGGATTGTATGCTTCCCGCACAAAGGGCAAGTGGCCGGATATGCCACTTGTGATGAGGCTCGCCCCTGCCGGATGGAAAGCCGAGCGCCTACAGGCTTCTGAATCGATACAATCTTGCTATGATGAAGCAGCTGTTTCTGATCAAGAAAGCCGGTGCACCTGGGCCAGGCTCATCGCTCAGGTGTACGAAGTGGACCCCTTGACCTGCAGTAGATGCGGCTCGCAGATGCAGATCCTCGCCGTGATCACCGAGCCGGAAGAGGTCCGCAAGATCCTGCGGCATCTGGTGAAGATCGGTCGATCGCCACCGGGGCTGGATCCAAACTTCGTGTAATCTCTCATCTGTCTCCCTGACTGCTCCGGGGGATGAGCATGTCCCTGCAGCGTTCCTTATCCTTCCAAAAAGCCATGTTTCTCGTTTTGAGTGCTCGACGCAGTAGCCAGGAGGGGCAGCCGTCACGGGATTTGCTTTGCGTGGCCGAGGATGAGCGGCAGAGTTGCCTCGATCGCCCGATGGTCACCACATTCGGAGTTTGCATGACTGGCTCGGATTATAAAAACTCCTGTCACTCCCCTGCCAGGTATATACGCTGGTGATCGGGTCGATAATCTGAACACAGGCGGCCAGTCGTCCTTCCACCAGTGTGGAGGCGATCTTCCTTGCATCCTCCATCGTTGCTGTCGTGGTCGTTGTCAAAACGGGCACACGTTTTTTCTTCACTGAGTCGTTCCTATCGGCGGGGTCGAATGCTGGTCAGGCTGTCCAGCAGGGCCTGCCTGTATTGGGTGAACACCGGATGGGGCGCTGCGGCTTCGGCCAGAGTGATGGTCCTTTCGGTCACGATGAGGGCGGTGAGATAGAGGTAGCTTTCGTTTCCCGCAGGCAGGATCCACTCGTAGTACAGTCCCTCCCGGTCGCCGCTTTCAAAAGACTGGGCATCTGCACTGGAGCGATACCCCTCTTTTCTCAGGTGGTTCTCTAAAGCATCCCCCCAGAACGACAGATCCTTCTGCGGTTCGTTCTTTATGCTGCGAACGCGGTACAGCATTCCCTCCGGGCTTATCGCCCGATAGGAACGGCCCCCTTTGAGCTCAGCGAATCCTGCGGGAGGAACCACGGAGATCCGGGAACAGGAAACAGTGAGAAGCATCAGCGCCACTCCGAAAGGCAGTAATACTCGCCTCATCCTACCTCTCCTCCCCGGCTAGTCCCCGACGGATAAACGTGTAGAAATCCACGCCGTTGATCCAGTCAAAAGATGAAGGGATGTTCTCCGGCAATGTCTGCTCCAGGTACCGGAGAGAGATCTCGGCCCGGGAGAAGGTGCGGTTCAGATTCAAAGTCTGAAGCGTTGCGGTGTGCTGTTCGATCTCCTCTATAAGGGTGAGAACTTCCTTCTCGATCGCCAGGGTCCCCTTGGCATCCGCCTGGTCGAGGAGGGCCAGGGTTTGCCGTAAAACCTCTTGCCGGCTGTTGATCTTGGCCACGGTTTCCAGAATCGCCTCCCGCAGATCCTGACTCTGCGGGGAAAGATCCAGAACGTAATCGGAAAGCTCCTCCAGTTTGCTGCGAAGCCGGGGCATTTGCTCGAAGGGAAGGCGCAGCACGACCCTGTCGCTGGATGTGAGCAGGGCGTAGCCGCCGTTGTTTTCCGCCCACAACTCCAGCTCGTCGGCGCTGCGGTCCGGATCCGCTACCAGTACCGTGGCCTCGAGAATCTGATACAGGTAGTTCTGGCCTGCCGCCGGTTGGATGAATACAGCTGCCAGAATCGCGAGCAGCAGGGCGGATCTCACCAGAGCCATGGACGTACCTCCAGGGAATCCAAAGCTTCCCGGATGCCTATCAGGTGCTGCTCTTTCGCCTCGATATCCGGAAAGAAAACCTCGACAACGTACAACCTGCCTCTGTTCACCAGAACCGCCACCAGGTAGGCGTAGGGATTCCTGTCTTTGCTGGTAAACAGCACCCCTTTCAGTGAGCCTGCTTCCAGAGGATCTGCCTGCTTGTAGAAGGGTTGAAGGTGATGAAGCAGGGCCTGCTGCCAGAACTGCTCATCCCCTTGGGGTTGATTTCTCGTGCTGCCGATACGCACCCGGGTTCCGTCGGAGCTCTCAGCCCGGAAGACGCGGCGTTCTTCCAGAATCGCAAAATCTTCTCCCAGGGACACACGCACCCGGCCCCGTAATCGCGATAGGCTGCCGTACACAGGTTCCAGGGAAGCAATCCAGGCAAAGGGGATGTCCTCCTTGCGGATCTTTCCCACAGGCAGCCGAGGAACCAGCTCCACGGTGATGCGGGAGAAGGAGATCTGACGCTCCAGAGTCTCGAGGCGCAGGCGGATACCCTCGATCTCCTCGCTCAGGCGTTTGATCTCGCGGAGGATCTGCAGCCTCTCTTCTACATCGTCGGTTCGCTCCAACAGGGTGTAGAGCCGCTCCCGGGCCCGCTCCGCGGTGCGCAGTCGCATCTCCTGGTCCCGGAAATAGTCGCTGACATCGAAGGTTTCGATGGATTTGTACAGCAGTTCGCCCTTGTCGAGAATCGCCTCGAAAAGCTCGCGGAATCGGTTGGCGGGAACCCGCAGGATGATCGTGTTTTCGTAGGCGCTTTCCACATAACCGCCGCTGCGCTCCGCGAATTGAGTGAGATCGGCCTTGGCCTGTTCGACTTCATCCACGATCAGGCGGCAGAAGCCGCTGTAGATGCGTTTTCGCTCCGCCGGTTTTTGCGGCGCTGCGGTTGTAGCCAAGATGCCGGAGCTGTCTTTGGCCAGGTCTGCATAGAGCTCGTCAGCGGCAACCCCGCCCACCGCTTTACTCGCCTGCGGTGCCGGGGCTTCCCGTAGCATGTCCTCCATGGGCTCGGCCGCGCTTGCTTTACCGCCAAGTGACCAGCCACCACCAGAGCCTCCGCCGCAGCCAATAAGTGTGCCGATGGCAAGTATGAGAACGAGCAGTACGGACGCAGCACAAATCGCCCGGATCGCCTTCTTTCACCCCATAGTAGTGTGCAAATCTGGGGATTGCAAGGATCGGTTCTGAATTGAAGCTATTGGCTGCGTGAATGTCCTTGTTTATGGCGTCTACGCAACACGTCCAAAACATCGTCTAAGCAGTATCCCTTATCCGCCAGGAGAACGAGAACATGGTAGATAAGGTCCGCCGCTTCTTCCAGAAAGTGGTCGTGATTCTCACCCATAGCTTCAATCGCCAATTCCCCCGCTTCTTCTACCACCTTTTGGGCAATTTTGGCTCTGCCTTTTCGGAAGAGAGAGGCTGTATAGGAGGTCTCCGGAGAAGCCTGCCGCCTGTTCTCAATCACTGTTTCCAGAAGGCTTAGAAAAGGCGGGGTATTTTCCTGACGGAAACAGGTGTCTTCTCCCGTGTGGCATACCGGCCCTGCGGGTTCAGCTAATATCAGTAAGGTATCCTGGTCGCAGTCGAGCAGAATCTCCCGAACGTGCAGCAGATTTCCGGAGGTTTCTCCTTTGGTCCACAGACAATCCCGGCTGCGACTGTAAAAGGTTACCAATCCGCTGGAACGAGTTTTCTCTAAAGCGGCTTCGTTCATATAGCCGAGCATCAACACTCTCTGAGTTCTCGAATCTTGAATAACGGCAGGGACCAGTTGGTCCGGATGTTTGGAATAATCGATGGTCACAATCAGCTCCTTAAACAGTTATACGCACAGGAATACCCCGGCTGTTCAATCCGTCCTTTACATCCCGTATGCGCATTTCCTTGTAGTGAAATATTCCAGCGGCCAGGGCTGCATCGGCTTGGCCCTCCGTGAACACCCGGACAAAATCCTCCAGGCATCCCGCCCCGCCCGAGGCGATAACCGGTACATCGACCAGACGGGAAACGATACGGGTAAGTTCGAGGTCAAATCCCTGCCGGGTGCCGTCGGCATCCATAGAGGTGAGAAGGATCTCCCCGGCCCCCCGTTCTACCCCTTCGGTAATCCATTCCAGGGTAGAGCGATCCGTCATGCGGCTGCCCCCATGGGTAAATACTCTGGAGCCTTGGGCTGTATTTTTAGAATCCACAGCTAAAACCACACACTGGCTGCCGAATGCATAGGCCAGTTCCGTTATCAGTTGGGAGTGCCGAACAGCTGCTGAGTTGATGGTGATTTTGTCGGCTCCGTTTTCTAACAGACGCCCGGCATCGGCAACGGAACCGATCCCTCCGCCCACGGTAAATGGGATATTGATCTCTCGGGAGATGCTTTTAGCCAGGTCGGCCAAGGTCTCCCTGGATTCCAGGGTGGCCGTTATATCCAGAAAGGCAAGCTCATCCGCACCTTCTCGGGAATAGTAGGCTCCCAGCTCAACGGGATCACCGGCATCCTGCAGTTTTTTGAAGTTGACTCCTTTTACCGTGCGTCCGTTCTTGATATCCAAACAGGGTATGATGCGTTTTACCAGCATAGCGTACTCCGTTGTTTATCCGCTGTTTAGCCGGGATAACTCATCCAAGCTGATTCGCTTTTCATACAAAGCTTTTCCGACGATTACTCCCGGGATTCCGGCTTCCGCCAAAGCCTGCAGATCCCGAATGTCCGACACTCCACCGCTGGCGATGATCTTGAGTCCGGGGAACTGATCCTTCATAGCCTTGTAAAGGGGGAGGGCCGGTCCCCTAAGCATCCCGTCCCGGCTGATATCCGTCGATATCACCTGGGTGATCCCCTGTCGCCGCCACTCCCTGAGGAAGTGGAACAGAGAAACATCGGATGTTTCCGCCCAACCGTTTACGGCAATCTTGTCGCCCTGAATGTCGGCTCCCAGGATGATGTGGGAGCTTCCCCAACGTTCCAGCCAGCCTTTCACCCGTTCTGGATTCTTTACGGCAACGCTTCCGGCGGTTATCAGGGCCGCTCCTGCTTGAAAGGCGGCTTCCGCATCGGCTTCACTATAGATGCCGCCTCCCCAATCCACCTCAAGAGCGGTTTCCCGGCAGATGCGTCGCAGCACGTGCAAATTTACAGGGCTTCCCTCCCGTGCTCCATCTAAATCCACCAGATGCAGCCGTCTGAAGCCGAAGGATTCAAAGGTCCGAGCTTGGGAAAGCGGATCC
>Ga0315553_10000341_pt1 | contig 42678 bp, 34 predicted proteins | sample SalMarSW160140MG_FD_203099 | JGI IMG/M metagenome (GOLD analysis project Ga0315553, IMG submission 203099) | Salt marsh sediment microbial communities from the Plum Island Ecosystem LTER, Massachusetts, United States - Salt Marsh Sediment SW1601-40 ...
CACCGGAAAGAAGCGGACGGTCGCGCCTTGCAGCAGCGCGCTAAGCGTATGGCTGCGTGAGCCCGAGAAGGAGAGGGACAGCGGGTTCAGCAAGGATTCGCCATAGCGCGAGGGCAGCGGCGTGATCGACCGGAACAGAGCTCGGTCATGATCAAGGATGAAACCGACGGGGCGCGACGTCGTGCCCGAAGTCAGAGAGATAAGCGCCGGCGCGCGCGATTCGCGTTGCCATAGCGGGCTTTCGTCGTGCCCGGCGATGCGATCGGTCCACCCAGCGTCCACCAAGACCGAACTGTGGGTCGCGGCAGGCGCCCGACGGTCTTCCACAATAGCCGCCAGGTCGAACTCGCTCGCCAGCTGGTCCCGCTCTGGGAGATTCGCGCGAAAATCGATTGGAACCGCGGTGGCGTCCAACATCCAAAGCGCGATCATCAGGACGATGGTCTCGCCTCCGTCGCGCAAGGCCATCCCGACCCTCGCTCCAGGCTCTACGCCGTTCAGTTGCAACTCGCGCGCGGACCGCGCCGCGCGAGCTATGAGTTCGCTGTAGGTCAGCGTGAGTTGAGGGGAGATGATCGCCGGGCGGTCCCTCCAGCGGTTGGCGAGACCGACAAACACATCCGCAAGACTGACTGAGTTCAAGGATTCTGCCCCGTGGGTCATGGCCGCGTCGCCGTCGAGTGGCACACAATGGTCGCCGAGATCAACTTTGACGTTCCTCCGAAGGTGCCAGCCCGGAACAGCTAGTCTTTGGACTCGAGGTCATCGCCACTGGCTAAGGCCTTGAGAAGAGAAACTTTATCGATCTTGCCGATGAGGGTGCGGGGCATCTGGCGAAGGAAGATGAGCTTGTGCGGGATCATGTACTCCGGCAGGCGAGCGACGAGGCCAGCCCTTGTCGCCTCGCGCTGGCTCGGATCGCCCTGGACGATGCCAGTGATGCCGAGGACCTCGTGACCGTTGCGCGGATGGGCAACCGCCACCGCGACTTGAACTGAGGCAGCTTCGCGGAGCGCATTTTCGATTTCGAGCAAGCTGATGCGATGCCCGCGAAACTTGATCTGGTCATCCTCGCGGCCGACGAAATGGAGGACCCCGTCCGGCCCGCGTTCGACGATATCGCCGGTCCGATACCAGATCGTGCCGGGCGTCGATGCGTGCTCGCAAAATCGTTCGGCCGTCTGCTCGGGAGAATCGAGATATCCGGGTGTCACCTGGGCACCGGCAAGCCAGAGCTCGCCCTTCGCCTCGCCGCTCTCGGAGAGACCGTCCGGGGTTGCAATAGCGGTGCGCAAATCGGGGAATGCCTTGCCAAGGGGAACCAACCCATAGCGGCACTCAGGCGGCGAGGTGTTCGCGTCAAAGCGATAGCGGGTGAAGGCGATGGTGGCCTCGGTCGGTCCGTAGAGATTCTCTACGATGCTGTTCCGCGCGGCCTGTTGCCATTGCTCAACGAGCAATGCCGGAAGAGGTTCGCCGCAGAACAGGCTTACGCGCAAGGACTGGAGCAAATCCGGCCTCAGCACCCGGGTCCGTTGCATGATCAGCCCGAGCGCCGGCACCGAAAACCAGCACGTTATGTTCTCACGTTTCACGATGCGGGCAGGGGAGAGGAGATTGGCCCCGACAATCGGAGCGAGCGCCCCTCCCGTCGTCCATGCGCACATCATGTCGTGCACGCTGAGATCGAAAGTCAGCTCGAAGGTCTGCGAGTGGCAGTCGTCCGGTCCAAAGCCATAGAACGGACAGACAAAATCGAGATAGGCGCAAAGATTGGCGTTGGTTACGGCCACGCCCTTCGGCTCACCAGTACTGCCGGAGGTGAACAGCAGATAGGCCGGCGCGGCATCGGAAGACGGCCGGGCGCTTCTTGGCGTCGCTGCTGCAATATCGCTGGCCTGGAGGACGTTCGCCCCTTGGACGCCCGACAGCGTATCGTCGCTTTCGGCATCGATGAGTGTGTGAACGCGTCCACACATCGGCATCAGCTTCGCCGCGCGGGCAGCTTGGCCGCGCCCGATGACTACGGTTCTGAGTTGAGCCTGGGCCACGACCCGCGCAAGCCGGGCGTCCGGCAACGCCGGATTGAGAGGCACGTAACCCTTGCCGGCGGCGAGGATCGACAAGATCGCGACATACGCCGACTGATCACGTTCGGCCAGGAATCCGATCAAGGGTTCGTCCCTGCTTTCCTCAATCAGGACGGACGCAAGCTTGAGAGCCTTCGACCAGACCTGATCATAGGTCTGTGGAGCGGCGGAAATCGCGATCATCGTTCTCGCGCCATGCCTTGCGGCGCTGTCCAGAAGGCGGTCTACGGCGAACGGCTGGGTCATCCGATTAAGTGTTTCCGGCCAGGGACATGGCTTCATCCACCGGTCGCGCTCGTCCTCTGGGAGTAGGTTGTACCGACCACGGCGCTTCTGCTAGAAACCACGGTGCCGAAGGGGAAAAGCGGCGATATGACGGGACAAGATGATGGACAAGATCGTTTCCGGCTTTTTGCGGCGCGTTCGCCGATCGACCTCGGCCGCCCCTGGTGGAACAACGAAAAGTGCGGCGGAAAAGCGGAGAATGCCTAAGCTGTCGTTCGAGGAGTGGCAAGCCCTCAACCCAAATGGCACTTTCAAAGATTACACCGCCAAGCTGCCGTTTGAGGAGTGGCAGGCCCTCAATCCAGGGGGCACCTTCAAAGAATATTACGTTGGCTCCGTCATCGACGCGCTCGCCGGGAAAAAACGTCACGCGACCCTCGGGCCGCTCACGCGGCCAGGATCGGTCGAACGCGCTGAGAGCATCGTTGATGCACTGATCGGCCTCGGCGTTGCAAGGTCCGACATCGTCGTCGACTATGGCTGCGGCACCCTGCGCGTCGGCAGGAAAATGATCCAGTATTTGGAGCCGTCCCATTACGTGGGCTTGGACGTCGATCGTCGTATTCTCGACACCGGCCTTGAGATCTTGCCGTCGGGACTTGCAGAAGAGAAAACGCCAATTCTCGAAGTGATCGATGACGACGTTTTGGATCGCGTTGCGGCCATGCGCCCCGACTGGATCTATTGCAAAGGCGTGTTGCATCACGTGCCGCCCGCTGAACTGGACGATTTCTTTGGCAGTCTCTTTCGCCTCGCGCATGCCGAGACAAAGATCGTGATTTGGGCCAGGCTTTCCGATGCAGCAACGAAGCAAGCCTCCGACCGAAGCTGGTTTCATAGCCTCGAGGGTATCATTTCCTTTGTGAAGCCACTCGGTTTTGATGCCGAAGTTTGCAGCGATCCGCAGTCAAGGAGAATGGTGCGCCTACAACGGACCGCGAACGCAGACTAGCAGCAGAGGCGCGAAAAAAGCATGCGACTGTCCGAGTTCCGCGCGTTTGTCCTTGCTCATCTGGCGTCGCAAGCGCCTGAGAAGGCCGAAGCGATCGAAGCCCTTAAGAGCAACGACGATCTCTTGGAATCCGGTCTTGTGGACAGTTACGCGTTGATCGATCTCTGCCTCGCGGTGGAAGCTTGGACGGGGGCTACGATAGACATCGGGATGCTCGAGCCTGAGCAGTTTAGTTCGATCGAAGCCCTTCTTGAGGTCGTGAACGCCAAAAGAGGCGACCACCCCGAGCCTCGCAAATTAGACCTCGGCCATGCCCCTCGTTGAGCGTTTCATCGATCCCACCGAGATTGATCGAGTTCTCACCTTTTTCCGTGGTTACAAGCAGCCCCAGCATATCCTCGGGCAGGACCGCGATTTCCTCGTTTGGCAGTTCTCGCCCGAGCGGTGCCGGGGCTTTGAAGGGGCGGGACTTGCGGCGTGCACGCTTTGGGATGACGACGAGATTGTCGGATTTGTCGGTATCATTGGAAGCCGCTTTAACCGCAACGGTGCTGTTATCGACGGCGGCTGGTTGTGCAATCTCATCGTACTGCCCGACTATCGTGCTGTCGGAGGGTGGATGCGGCTTATGAAGGCTGTCCACCGTTTGCCGATTGGTGCCGTCGGCGTGGTCGGCTTTCCACCGAAGATCGGTCAGCTCTACCGCGCCATGGGTTATCACATGCACGATCGATTGTTCCGTTACGTCCGCATTGTGGACCCGGAGCCGACCGGGCAAATCGTCGCCGGAGACGGCTGGCGGGGTTACGCTCGTCCGCGATCCCAGCCGCGAACCTCGTCCGAAGTGAAAATTGAATCGGTGTCGGCGCTCGATCGGCGCTGGGATTCATTTTGGCGGCGTTTCAGCGAACGCGGTTACTTCGGCACTAATCGCGATTCCGACCACATGACCTGGCGCTATCTCGAGCATCCGCGGCTGCAACACGTCGTCAAGGTGGCCACCGCACCAAATGGCGAGATCAAGGGTGGCGCGGTCTATCGGGTCGAGCAGGTGAGGGATGGTCCTCAGCGCCTACTTCGCCTCTTGGAACTGGTTGCACTCGATGACGCAACATATGCGGGATTACTTCAGGCGGTCGCCAGGGATGCCGAGGAACTCGGCGTTGCCTTCATTGATCATTACACCTCGCGGCCACTTCACGCGGTCTTCCGGGAGGAAGGTTGGTTCGAAGAGGAAGAGGCTGAGGACACGGTGATGCCGGGGCTATTTCAACCGCTCGTGTCTGAGCGCTGGATTCTCAATGCAGGGGTTCGCTTGCTCGGTCCGTCAGCGCAGGCGGACTTCGGCTGGACGCAGCATGTTCTTATCGTAAAGTCGGACGGCGATCGGGACCGGCCGAGCTAACCGTTTGCTGCGGTTCCTAGATGGAGAAACGTGAAATGGTGGAATGGCTGGGCGGTCTGGTGACGGGGAAACCGGCATCGTGAAGCCAATCATGTATCACTATGTGCGCCCGAGCGCCGAGGGCCTGCCCTACTTCCCCTACCTGAGACTCTCCGATTTCGAGCGTCAACTGGAGTATTTCCAGAGTAGCTATGGCTTTGTCAGTCGCGATGCTTTCGTTGGATGGGTCGAAGGCGGCCCGGCGCCAGACGGCGTCCTCCTGACGTTCGACGACGGCTTGCGGGACCATTTGGAATTCGTCCTGCCGGCGCTTCAGGCCCGTAGGCTGTTCGGCTTGTTCTACGTAACCTCCGGTCCAGCGACGACGGGCTCCATTCTCGACGTGCACAAGGTGCACCTGGTGGTGGGAAAGCTCGGCGGGACGGCCGTCCTCGACTGGCTTGAGACGAACGTTCCCCACCTGCTCGGCGGCGAAAATGATGGCAGCGCAGATTCACACTATGTGGCCCAGACGGCCGACGAGGCGACGAAGTTCGTGAAGTCCTTGTTCAACTGGAAGATTGAGAGAGCAGAGAAACGAGTCGTTCTCGACGCCTTGCTCGATCATGCCTTCGGCGGCAGACCGCCAAGCTGGCAAGACCTCTATCTTAACGAGCAGGACATGCGCGAGCTCATCGACGCGGGCTTCGGCGTCGGCCCGCACGGGCATACCCATGAGGTCACGAGCCGGCTCTCACTGCAGCAGCAGAGGGAGGAGGTCAATCTCTCTTGCGCTTTCGTGGATCGCGTCGGAGGCAGCCGCCAGTGGGGGTATTGCTATCCGTTTGGCTCCCAGTCTTCGTTTTCGCAAGAAACCGAGAAGGCGGTGGCTGAGGCTGGTTGCCCTTTTGCCTTCGCCGTGGGGGCAAAAGACATCGTTATGCCGATCGCGCGCACGAGCCGCTACGCACTCCCTCGTCATGACTGCAATGCCTTCCCGCATGGCACGGTTTCGTATACGCAGGCCGTAAGCTCTCTGCCAAAAGCAAGCCTGCAACGGTGACATTCAAAATCTACACTCGATTCAATACGAAGGACCGAGGGCTCTGCCTAGGCTAGACTGTGGGCTAGCGCAGCGCGTCGGATTGTGGCAGTGCTGGCGGCCAGGAGCCGGCCTATTGCAGTGAGGTAGGGCAGTGGGGAACAAGGCCGTTCAAAGCCCGCAGCCGACAAGGGATGCACCCGAGGCGCAAACGCTACGGCGTGCCGATCTCGGCCTTTCGACCCCTTGGGAGGAGCCGCGCACCGAAATCCAAAACAGGTTGGCCACCGTCTGGCGGCAGGTGCTTGGCGTCGACGCCGTCGGGGTCTCCGACGATTTCTTTGATCTCGGTGGCGATTCCTTTGCGGCGACAGCACTTGCTGCGGAGATCGAGGCCAGGTTCAACCAGCGCTTTGCTCCCTCCGACATCATCAATTATTCAACGGTCGCCGCGCAGGCGGAGATGATTGCTGCGAAAGCTGGCGACATCGCGGAGCAACTACCACCGCATCTCATTCTCAGCCGCGCGGGCGGCTCGGAGTCCCCGGTGTTCATCATTCATGGGGGACTCGGGTTTATTTTCTTCAAGCCGGAATTTCTCGACGAGGTCGGTGAAGATCGGCCTGTCTATCTTTTCCAGGCGCCCGGTCTCGATGGCCGCGCGGCGCCTTTGGGAAGAATTGAGGAGCTTGCCAGCCTTTACGTTGAAACGCTTCGCCGCGTTCAGCCAGCCGGTCCCTACAACATTGTTGCATTATGCGCGGGTTCCTTCATTGCGCTCGAGATGTGCATTCAGATCGAAGAAATGGGAGACGCCGTGGCCCACCTGATCTTGCTCGATCCGCCGGCTGCCCCTCCTGCGATCAAGGACGAGCGCGCCGGCGCGAAGTCAAAGAGATCAGCAGCGCACGGGCGCGCCCTCGAAGTTTTGCGTCGGCCGTGGAAGTTGTTTAAGGCTGGCGAAGACGATCGCGGAACCAAGGAAACGAAGCGCACGCTCAAACGTCGCGAGAAAATGCAGCGGCTCCGGGACACCATGGGGACACGCCTGGAGGAAGTGTATTGGATCGAATCCGAGCAACGGCCTTATTCCGAAGAGACGCTGGCCAACGTTGCAGAGCAACTACGTGCGGCGTTGGACGTTCATGTCCCGCGGCCTTATTCCGGGGCCGCGGCTATTCTCGTAAATTCGACGAAGGCGCATAAACTCCTTGGTGACGCGGCGTTTTGGCAGAGTCATCTCGGTGGCATCGAGCACGAGATTTGTGGGACCAGCCACCACGAGGTGTTCCGTGACCAGATCATGGAAGCTGCGCGCTTCGTGAGCCGCTCTCTGAAGGCGGCCAAGCTCGGCGGCCCGCCGAGACCAGAAAACACGCAGGCCGAATAGGAGCCTCCTTCACCGGCGACGCTGTCGGCGAACCGTCTCGGTCTTCGTCCTGACAAAATGCGCCGAGAGGCTGCGTCAAATGTCGCAAGTGTCTAGACCTATTCGGCTCTCCCGCAGGGCCTTCATCTTGTCGGCGGCGGCGGTGGGCGGCGCCTTGGTGGTTGGTCTTCGCCTTGCCGTTCGAGGTGCGGATGGTGGCCTCGATGACGATGCCGTGGAGGTCCACAATTGGATAACGGTCGCGCCCGACGGCACGACGACGATCCGCATCGCGCGCATGGAAATGGGTCAGGGAACGATGACCTCAATGGCCCAACTCCTAGCCGAGGAGCTTGCGGTCGATTGGGCAAAAGTGAAAACGGAATTCATCTCAATTCGGACTCAGCTGCGTCGCAGGAAGGTCTACGGGCGGACCAAGACGAGCGCTAGCCGAAGCGTGAGAGAGTCCGAGGAAATGTTGCGGACGAGCGGTGCGCAGATCAGGATAATGTTCGTCGAGGCTGCCGCGAAGCGGTTTGGAGTGTCGGCTTCGGAGCTCGAGGCGGCCAACAGCGTCGTCACCCACATTCCGACCGGCAGACATCTGACCTATGGGGAATTGGCTTCGGCCGCGGCCAAGGTTCCGGTGCCGGACGCCACGTCCATCAAGCTCAAGGCCCCGGAGGACTGGACCTTCATCGGCAAGTCCGTGCCTCGCGTAGATGTTCCGGCCAAAGTAGACGGCACTGCTATATACGGCATCGACGTAGAGCTTCCTGGACTCAAGTACGCCGCAATAGCGATGAACCCCACGCTTGGCGCCGTGATGAAATCCTACGATGCCAGCGACGTGCTCTCCCGGCCGGGCATCCTGAAAGTTGTTGAAGTCAAGAGTGAGGGCAACGTCGACGCTGTCGCTGTCGTCGCGGACCAATGGTGGCAGGCGAAGAGTGCTGTCGATGCCATGCCCAAGGAATGGGAGTCGAACGCAGACGTCATCGATAGCGCCGCCATTCTGGCTGACATGCGGGTTGGTCTGGAGGGGGCGTCAGACAAGATCCTCCGGCAGGACGGTGACGTCGAAGCGGCGATCGCATCCGCTGCGCGCGTCCTCAAGGCGGACTATTTCGTCCCTTACCTCGAGCACGCAACCTTGGAGCCCATGAACTGCACGGCATTGGTTACCGATGACAGCTTCGAGGTCTGGGCGCCGACACAGACGCCGGAAGAGGCGATCGCTCTCGCAAGCCATGTGGCCGGGCTCCCGGTCGCCAAGGGCAACCTCCACGTGACTCAAATCGGCGGCGGATTTGGGCGCCGGCTGAAGTCCGACTTCGTTGCCCAAGCGGTGCAAATCGCCAAGGCCATAAAGGGCACCCCGATCAAGCTCTTGTGGTCTCGCGAAGACACCACGCGGCACGGCTTCTATCGCCCGGCCAGCCTCTCGCGACTCAGAGGAGCGCTCGATTCAGATGGCAATCCTACGGTCTTGACGCATCGAATTGTCGCAACATCTGACGATCTCCGTTTGGCGCCCATTGGCTCGATCTGGCTTCCGCACGAGATCCCGAACATGTTGATCGACCTCGTCGTGAAGCAAACCCACGTGCCTGAAGGCCTCATGCGTTCCGTGGGACTCGCCGCGCATGCGTTTTTGACCCAATGTTTCCTCGACGAATTGGCGCGCGCTGCCGGCAAGGATCCTTATGAATTCCAGCGCGCGTTGCTCGATCCGGAGAGAGCGCTGGACGAAGCCAAGAAGCCGCGCATTTTGCGGCTTCGCGCGGTTCTCGACGAGGCTGCGCACAAATCAAGCTGGGGTGAACCGCTTGGGCCAAATCGCGGCCGCGGCATCGCCGACGTCGTCTACGCCAATGCGTTCTACGCCGTGGTTGTGGAAGTGACCCTGGATGGAAAGGGCTGGTTCAGCGTCGATCGGGTGGTTGTGGCTGGCGACCCGAGCTTTCTGGTGAACCCGGACGGCGCCGAAGCCCAGGTCGAAGGGTCCGTCGCCTTTGGCCTGACCTCCGCCCTCTATGGCGAGATCACCATCGAGCAGAGCCGCGTGGTCCAAGGCAACTTCAACGACTATCGCATCCTGCGCATTAGCGAAATGCCGAAGGTCGAGACCCATTGGGTGCTGAGCCGCAGCTTTCCGTTTGGCGGCCTTGGCGAGCCGATTGTCGCTGCCGTGGTGCCCGCCTTGGTCAACGCGATCTACGATGCCGGCGGCCCGCGCATTCGGTCGCTCCCGCTCAAGAACCACAAATTCGTCTCGCGCGATGCCTGAGGTCCCAATGATAAGGCTCACGGTCAACGGCAAACCGGCGCGCGTGGAGGTTCCCGGCGAAACGCCGCTTCTTTGGGTCCTTCGCGAGGTGCTGCAACTCACCGGCACCAAATTCGGTTGTGGCATCGGTGCCTGTGGAGCGTGCACCGTCCACATCAACGGGAAGGCCCAATTTTCTTGTCTTACGCCGATCTCGGCTGCGTCTGGCCAGAACGTGATGACCATCGAGGGTCTTTCGGCGCATGGTCGGCATCCGTTGCAGCGCGCGTGGATCGAAGAGCAGGTACCGCAATGCGGCTATTGCCAATCCGGCCAGATCATGAAGGCGGCCGAGCTGCTGGCGGAGAATCCCAATCCCTCTCGTGATCAGATCCTTGCCCACATGGCCGGCAACATCTGCCGTTGCGGCACATACCTTCGGATCGTGCGTGCGATCCAACGTGCGGCGGCGGAATCCTCGATCACTGCATCACCGCCGAAAAGCTTATAAGCCTTGAAGTGGCCCCATTATGTGGGAATAAGCGCCACTTGGTTGCGCGTCAGGGATTGCACTGGACGGAGTTGTCCCTTTCCAGTATCCAGGAAACCGCTGGGGAAACTTCCAACAAGGCCTTCAAATGCGTGCCGATTTTCACGAAACGCTAGAGCGCGAGGCTGAGGTCAAGTCCGGTTCAGATCGGTCTTTTGGCCTAGTGATGGCCGGGGCCTGCGGTGTCATTGCCGGCTTGGGCTTTTGGTCGGGCACCTCCCGTTGGCCTTACTGGTTGGCGGCAGCGCTCGTGTTTGGGACCACGGCCTTGTTGTGGCCTGCAGTTCTCGCGCCTCTTAATCGAATCTGGTTCAAGTTCGGCCGCCTCTTGCACCGGGTCGTCAACCCGCTGGTGATGGGACTGCTGTTCTTCGTGGTGATCACGCCGTTCGGCCTGCTCATGCGGCTTTTTGGCAAACGCCCCCTCGCGCTCGAATTCGATCGTGATGCGCCGAGCTACTGGCTCGCGCGCGACACGCGCGAATTGCAGCCGGGCCCGATGACGAGACAGTACTGATCTGCCATGTCATTTCTGCGTGAACTTTGGGAATTCATGCTGGCCCGCAAGAAGTTCTGGCTGATTCCAGTCATCGTCTTGATGGTCTTGATCGGTGGCCTGGTCGTGATGAGCCAAGGCTCCGCAGTGGCCCCCTTCATCTACACCCTGTTTTAGTCGTAGCCTCCAGCGGGGAGTGCATGCGTGTACTTGGTGTTTCAGCCTACTATCACGACAGCGCCGCTGCCTTAGTGATCGATGGGCGCGTCGTAGCCGCGGCGCAGGAGGAGCGCTTCACGCGGCGCAAGCACGACCCGGACTTTCCGAAGCATGCCATCGAATATTGCTTGCGCGAGTGCAAGGCGACTCTCGCCGACATCGATGCCGTGGTTTTCTACGAAAAGCCCTTCCTGAAATTCGAGCGCCTGCTTGAGACTTATCTTGCCGTTGCCCCGTGCGGGTTTCGCCAGTTTCTGATGGCGATGCCCCTATGGCTGCGCGAGAAGATGTTTCAAAGGAGTCTGCTCGCGCGCGAGTTGCGCTCGATCGAGTCCGACTTCGACGAGGCCAAGCTGCTGTTCAGCGAACATCATTTGAGCCACGCGGCGAGCGCTTTCTTTCCTTCGCCATTCGAGCATGCGGCCATCCTCACCCTTGACGGCGTTGGGGAATGGACCACCACGGCCACGGCTCTCGGCAAGGACAGCAGCGTTCAGATGCTGAAGGAAATCCACTTCCCGGACTCGCTCGGCCTGCTCTACTCGGCCTTCACCTATTACACCGGCTTCAAGGTCAACTCGGGCGAATACAAGCTGATGGGGCTCGCGCCATATGGCGACCCCGTCTTTGCCGACCTCATTCTCGAGCATCTGATCGACATCAAGAACGATGGTAGCTTCCGGCTCAATCAAGCCTACTTCGATTACATGGCCGGCCTCACCATGACGAACGCACGGTTCGAACAATTGTTCGGCGAGCCGACGCGTCAACCGGAAGCGCCGCTCACGTCGTTCCACACGAATGTCGCAGCCTCCATTCAATCGGTTACCGAAGAGGTTGTGCTCAAAGCGACGCGGGCGCTCGCGTCGGAGACCGGGGAGGAGAATTTGTGTCTCGCCGGCGGCGTCGCTCTCAACTGCGTCGCCAACGGGAAAGTGCTACGTGATGGGCGGTTCAGGAATATATGGGTGCAGCCGGCCGCCGGCGATGCCGGCGGCGCTGTCGGCGCGGCGCTAGCCGCCTATCATATTGAGTTTGGCAAGGCGCGAGAGACGAACAATGCGCTCGACGGGATGACGGGCGCCTATCTCGGCCCCGCTTATGATGCCGACAGCATTGCCGAACGCTTGCGGGTTGCCGGTGCACGCTTCGACGTCATCGATGATGACGACGATCTTTACGAGCAAACCGTCGGTGCCTTGGTCGGAGAAAAGGCCGTCGGCTGGTTTCAGGGACGGATGGAGTTCGGTCCGCGCGCCCTCGGCAATCGTTCGATCCTCGCCGACCCGCGCAGTCCGGAAATGCAGCGGACGTTGAACCTGCGCGTCAAGTATCGGGAAAGCTTCAGACCGTTCGCGCCGGCCGTCCTCGCCGAAGATGCGAGCGAGTGGTTCGATCAGGACGCCGCATCGCCCTACATGCTGTTCGTTGCCGACATATGCGAGAGCCGCCAGCGCGCGATGACGCCCGAGCAGAAGGCGCTCTTCGGCATCGACAAGCTCAATGTGGTCCGCTCGGAGATTCCCGCGGTGACCCACGTCGACTATTCGGCACGCCTGCAGACCGTTCACGCCGAAACCAATCCTCGGTTCCACGCACTGCTGCGGCATTTCAAGCAGAAGACGGGCTGTCCCGTGCTGGTCAACACCAGCTTCAACGTCCGTGGCGAGCCGATCGTCTGCACGCCGGAGGATGCCTTTCGCTGCTTCATGGGCACCGATATCGAGGTGCTGGTCGCCGGCAATTGCCTCCTGCGAAAGGAGGAGCAGGATGCTTCGCTGCGGCGAAATTACAGCGAGGCATTCGAGCTCGATTAGGCTAGGTCATGGGTTGCCGAAGGGCATGGAGACCCCGTCGGCCCGAACGTGCCCGGATACCCGGCACGGGACCAAGCTGTAAGCGAGGAAGGGGACCTCACCAATGTCCGATACTCTGGCGCCAAAACGGAAATGGCTATTCTGGACGATCCTCGCCCTGCTGGTCATTTTGCTGCCGCTGGCCATGGCCGAGATGGCAGTGCGCGTCGTCGGCATACGGGTTGCTGACGATCCTTATTTGCAGTTCGGACCCGTCCCCGCATTCTTCACGAAGAAGAACATCAACGGGCGCGAATTCTATCAGGCAGCAGACCGAAAGCTTTATCGCGAACGCAACATCGTATTTCCAGTCGAGAAGGAGCCCGGCACGTTTCGGGTGTTTTGTCTGGGCGCGTCAGCGAGTGCCGGCTGGCCTCACCCCTCGCAAGAGATCTACAGCGCATATTTGGAAGAGGCGCTTAAAAAAGCATATCCGGGGCAAAAGATAGAGGTCATCAACGTCAGTGCGCATTCCTATCCGACCTACCGCGTGCGCATGATCTTGCAGGAAATCATAACCCTTGAGCCGGACCTCCTCATCATCGACTCGGGTGACAACGAGTTCATCGAACCTAGGGTGTATAGCGTCAAAGAGCACTGGTACGACCCACTGGCGAAACTCGCAGATCGCTCGCATTTGTTTCGGATCCTGCGCGGCAATCCACTGGCGCGGCGATGGTTTCCCGAGAACACCTTGCCGGCCGACTACGTCACTTTTCAACGCGGAAAAATGGACGCGCAAGAAGCACCAGATGTCCGGAAAGATCCCAAGCAGTTCGAGCGGGTGAAGGAGCACTACGCCTTTGCTATCGAATCAATGGTGAAAAGCGCAAAGGAGAGAGGCATTCCCGTGATCCTGGTCACCGTTCCGGTGAACTTGCGGGATTGGCATCCGAATGTTTCCTATCAACCGCTCCTGGGCGCGGATTTGGACCGCTGGCAGGCGCACTATGACCGCGGCCGTGCGGCTCTTCTCAGGAATGACCCGGAGACGGCAGTCAAGGAGCTGAAGCTTGCTGCCTCCTTGGACCCGCTGCACGCCGAGACGCATTTCTTCCTGGGCCGGGCGTTGGAAATGAAAGGGGAGTTTCCCGAATCCCTGAAGGAACTCAGCCTCGCACGTGATTTGGACTACTACCCGTCACGAACGATCTCAGCTTTCAACGCCACCTCGCGCAAGGTTGCTTCGCGCTACGACAATGCCGTGCTCGCCGACGCGGAAGCTGCGTTCTGGGCGGCCACCGCACCACGCGCACCCGGCTTCGAGTTCTTCCTGGACTACGTGCATCCCACTCAGCGCGGCAATCTCCTGCTTGCCAAAACCATCTTCGACACGATTGCGCAGCATAAATTGGTGAACGATGCCAAGGCGGTGGCGGCGTTTTCGCACGAGGCTCAACCATTTCACTGCGAACAAGAGAAGCGATTGTTTGTGAAGGCGGGCGGTTGTCCCCCGGAAGGCGTGCCCTACGACGACGCTACGGACCTGCCGATGCAAGTGTTGCTTGTGCGTCTGGCGATGATGATGAATCAAGATGATCGCATTGCCGCCAAGCTTGCCGTTCTTACACAGGCGCCTGGCTTTGACACCCTTGATGATTGGTCCAAGTCGTTCCTGACGGATGCGAACGCCGTTTATCCGCCCTTAGTGGAGCTGCAGCGACGAAAGTTATTGGGAGAGTCCGTCGATTCCGAATTGGAGGCCGCGACGGACAAGCTGGAGCAATTCCGACTAAAATACTTCCGGGCGTACCAGAAACTGAAGAAGAAGAAGAAGAAGAAAAAAAAGATCGCATCGCAAAAGTCGACGGATTGATCTTATAATTGACTTGATAGAAGGGGGGCTTCCGCGACAACGACCAATCGGATCGCCGGTGCGCAATTTTTTTGTCAACAGGCTGTCCGTGTATTTTGAATACTGATATCGAGGAACCGCTCCTCAATCGCTGACAAGAAACCCACGAGGCTGGTCATCTTTCGATCGTCGGTCTCCGGCTAATGTGGCAATCATGTTGTACGTGCGTTTTAAACCTTGGTCACGTCTATGAAAGTAGGAAGCATCTTTTTTACAATATATGTCGTTGTAGTAACGGCGGCATGTATATTATTAGTAGAATTTGTATCTCGACAAATTAACCTGGCCAACGGCATTGATATTCCTTTTCTCAGAGTTCAAGCAGCAGTTACTAAAGATGCCGATAAGTCTTCGAACCCGCACGAAACTAAGTCGGTTATAGACCCTCATCTTGGCTTTGCGCGCGGAAAAACGGAACCGAGAATCAGGGAATTGCTAGGTGAATATACCTGGATAGAAGGTTTCGCGGTTTACAGCAAAAAGGCACCCGCCGAGTTGGAGCGTCCAGTTATCCTAACACTGGGCGGATCTACGACCGACGCTGCTCGCGGTGAACACAGTTGGCCCGAGGAGTTGTCGAAGTTGTTGGCGGAAAAGGGGATCTCAGCGACGGTCGTGAATGGTGGAATAAGCGGCTATTCCACTAATCAGGAACTGTTAAAGCTGGTGCGCGACGGCCTGGAGTTCAAGCCGGACATCATCATCTCCTACAGTGGGGTGAATGACCGAGGCGAATACAGCGAACTGCCCTATCCGATGGTCCATCCGTATCAGAGGTACGTGCTGGAATTTTTGACTCGATCCCAATATTCTCCACTTCTTCCGAACACGGTATATCTAATCAGCAAGGTGCTGGGAGGAGCACCACCGCGGCACATTGATGCCACTCTCGGCGTGCCGACCAGCAGGACTCTCGGTCAACAATACGAGAGAAACATGGTCCTCATGAACGCAATCGCGCAGGTTAGCGGTGCCACGTTTTATGGAATTATTCAGCCAAATGCATATGTCGGCCCCAGCGGAGAAATTAAGACGCAGACTGGTCTACGCAAACCGAAACCTGCAGAATATGTTTCCCAACTGAGGGATCTATACAGGCAGATTGCAGACTTACCCGCCCGACATCCGTTCGTGCACAGTTTTTTACCAATTTTCGAGGGGGAGGGGCTCTATCAGAAAGATGGCATCCACGCGACATTGAAGGGGGATCACTTGATAGCAGAAAAAGTACTAGATCTGATCCTCCCGGAAGTCTCTGCAAGGCAGACAAACGGAAGGGGGGTCCCCGAACCGGCCATAGAAAGATGATGGTTGAGAGTGGTGTGGGGTAGTCGACTGAAATATTCCGGGGGGACCACTAGACCGAAGAAAAAATCGCCTCGCAAGACTAGGCGGTCCACCGAGTGGAACGTGAGGTGCGGGGCTCGCCGATCATCATCGTGGCTCTTTGGCGGAACGATCGCGAACAAGCGCGGAAAGCTTCTCTCCTAAGACAGCCGGCGATTCTCCGCCGAAAAACATACGCGCCCATAATTCCAACCCGACCAGAGCGAAGCGCAGGCCGCCGGCGCCGCTGATGGAGTGGACGATGTCCAGCGTCGTATTCGACGGCCATTCCAGCATCTCGGCGAGCTTGCCGCCCACAAGGAGGCGCTCGCTCCCGTTGGCGAAGCGATGGGGTACCCGAAACATGACCTTCGGCGCATGGACGATCTCGGCAGGCAGGATTTCCTCGGCTGCCTGTTTGACCACCCACTTGCCGGCTCCCTTGTGCAGCTTGGCGCGCCGCGGGAGATGGAAGGCGAAATCGAACATGTCGTTCTCGAGGAAGGGCACCCGCATTTCGATCGAAGCCGCCATGCCCATGCGGTCGTGCCGGTCCAGGATCCAGGACAGAAGCTGATAAAGATCGAACAGGCCGTTGGCGAGAAAGGCGCGGTCGGCGGCGGGCTCGACGGGGGCCAGCAATGACAGAAGGCGTTTCGGCAGCAGCTCGCCGTCCGCATCCAGCGCAAGCATCAAACGCGAACGGTGATCAAGGTTCTCCCGCGCGATCAGATTGGAGAAGGGGGCTTCGGCGAGGGTCTCCTTGCCGGTCTGCCCTGGCAGCAGGCGGCGCCACCATGAGTTTGCTCGAGACCATTCCTCATAGGTCGTCTGGTGCCAACCATAGCCGCCGAACAATTCGTCGGAACCCTCGCCGGTCAGCAGCACCTTGACGCCGTCTTCGCGACACGCTTGAGCCACGGCCAGCAACGCCGGGTCGCTTGAGCGAATGGACGGGCGGTCAGAATGCCAGAGCGCATAGGGCCATAATTCGAGGAAGCGCGTACGGTCGACGGTGACGCGCCGAACCGGGATGCCGAGATGTCGGCCCACGCGTTCGGCCTGGGTTCCCTCTCCTCCGCGCCACAAGATATCGGCGACATAGCCGCCAATGTCGGGCTTCGCCTCCTTGGCATAGGCGGAGACGAGGCTCGAATCGATGCCGCCGCTGCACGTGGTTGCGAGCGGGACATCGCTCGCAAGATGCAGCCTGACGCTTCGTTTTAGATGGTCCCGAAATTGGCTGACGAAGCCCGCCGGGTTTCCGGCGGAGGCGGCCACAAGCCGGTCGACATCGACCGCAGTCAGCACATCGAAATATCGACGCTTCTCGGTGCCGCCCTCGTTGATCTTCCAAAAAGAGCCGGGCTCGAGCGACTCGATATCGGCGAACAGCGTTTGGTTTGACCAGAGGCCGCGAGAGAGGATCCACTTCGCCATCGCGTGGCGATTGAGGCGCCTTTGCATGCGCGGGTGAGCAAGGAGCGCCTTCGCCTCCGATCCGAAAATAAGCTCGGCGCCAGTGTCGGCGACCAGCAGGGGCTTGATGCCAACCCTGTCGCGAGCGAGCCACAACGCGCCCTCGCGGCGATCGTAATAGGCGAGCGCGAACATCCCGTCGAACTTTGCGATAGCGCGCTCCACGCCCCAATGGTGCAACGCTTGAAGCACCACTTCCGTGTCGCCCGAGCTGCGAAATATGATGCCTTCGCGCTCGAGTTCTTCGCGAATTTTTTGATAGTTATAGACCTCGCCGTTGTAGGTGAGGACGCCGCTGCCGTCGGCGGTCAGCATCGGCTGATCGGCGGCCTCCGTCAGGTCGAGGATCGAGAGCCGCAGATGGCCAAATGCAACCCGGCCTTCCTGCCAAATCCCCGTCCCATCGGGGCCACGGTGGGCGATGGGCACGAGCATCGAAGCGATCGCAGACCGGTCCGCTTCGCCGCCATCGTACTGCCAGATTCCGGCGACTCCGCACATGCTATCCGGGGGGATTGAGTAGAAAGGGAGACGCCCTTTAAGCCGGTCTTTCCCCCTGGCGCAAGGTCTAGGGGTTGCCTCGCAGCGCCGCGGGCAAAATGACACGGAGGCAGGCAACCTGTCACCGCTTCCGGGACGCGGGCCTGCACTAGCCTGCCGAGGAGGTCTGGGATACCGTTCCCGGGACACGGATCCCTCAACCGGCCGGCGATAGGGACAACACCATGGAGCGTCATTGGCCCCAGGGCGAGGCTGCAACGCCGAGATTGCGTCGCGACGATCTCGGTCTCTCGACACCGTTTGAGGAATCCAAAACCGAGTGCGAGCGGGCGCTCGTCACCATCTGGGAAGATGTCCTTGGGGTCGACGCCATCGGCGCCTCCGACGATTTCTTCGAACTCGGTGGTGATTCCTTTGCGGCGACGACGCTTGCCGCGGAAATTGAGGCCAGGTTCGGCGTACGCTTCGCCCCCTCCGATATCATCAATTTGTCGACCATCGCCACGCAGGCGGAGGCGATCACCGCCAAGACCGCGTCTGCCGCGCAAGAATTGCCTTCGGCTCTGATCGCTGGGCGCACGACGGGCACGAAATCACCCGTATTCATGGTGCATGGCGGGTCAGGCTTCGCCTTCATCGAGCCAGCCTTTGTCGAGGTCATAGGCGAGGATCGACCGGTCTATTTCTTTCAGGCGCGCGGCCTTGATGGCCGCGTGCCTCCGCTCAATAGGGTCGAGGACATCGCTCGCCTTTACGTTCAATCCATGCGTGAGGTCCACCCGCGCGGGCCTTACAATATTGCCGCGATGTGCGCCGGCGCCTTCATTGCTCTTGAGATGTGCCATCAGCTTGAAGAAGCTGGCGAGACCATCGGGCACTTGATCCTGCTCGACCCGGACACAATGCCGCCGGCCTGGAAGGAGCAACGGCAAGGCGCAAAGCTGCGTGTCAGGACGGCGCTGGACCGGATTCCCCCCGAGAGGCGCAACCACGTCACCGAGCCGATGCTCAAGGTCGCTCACGAACTCCATGAAGCCGTTCGCCGATACGAGCCTCGCCCCTATTCTGGCACGGCAACGTTGCTGGTGAACGCCAAGAAGGTGCGCAAGATCATGGAGAAGTCGGCGTTTTGGCAAAGCCATTTGGGCGGCATGGAGTACCAAGCCTTCGACACAGACCACGACGACTTGTTCCGCGGCAAACTGACCGAAACCGCGTGGTTTGTTCGAACCGCCTTGGACAACTGAATCGCGTTCGCCCTAGGTCTGAGCGCACGTGTAGCGCCAGCCGCGCCGTTGCCCGGATCACGCGTTAGGCTCCTTGAGACCAGCTCCGAAGCCCCAGGCCGAAAAGTGGCGCGAGGCGCAGCGGTCGCAACGAAGGCGGCCTAGCGAAGCTCCATTGCCGGCTGACGCCATTTCAAGCCGTTTTAGCGGCGATCGCCCCAATTGCGCGGGAGAAATTGGGGATAGGCTTCCCCTCAAGCTAATTGCATAATATTGCTCAATAAGCGTCGTTTTTTGGCATCCACAAACAGGGGGAGGGGTCATGCTGCGTATGCGGACGACTGCCGTCCTACAGCCAGAAAGCGACCCTGTCTCCGTTGTCGAGCCTCTTACGCCAAAGGCCAGGAAGAGACTCGTCTTCGTGATCGCGCATCTCGGGGCTGGTGGGGCGCAGCGCGTCGTCGCGACTGCGGCCAATGCCCTTGTTGAACGTGGCTTCGACGTCCACGTCGTCGTTCTCGAGCGGCGACCCGATACGCATCGGGTTGATCCCCGGGTGGTGATGCATTCCCATTCGGCACGTCCAATGGCCGCTCAGGACGCTGGTGATGAAGGCAGCGAGGAGGTGTTCAAGCCCGAACGCGCCGACGGCGTGGTGAAGCCGCTGGGACGGGTGGGCCGGGCAAAAGCCTATATCAAGCCGAAGATCCCGCAGCCCTTGTTCAACGCTATGGTCGGCGTCGTCAGCCCGGTGTTCGCGATGTTCCGGCTGGCGCAGCTGAGCCTGTCGTTACGACGCCGGATCAAAAGGATCGAGCCGGACGCTGTTCTCGCTTTCCTCACTCAGACCAATATTGCCACCGTGCTCGCGACGCGCGGGCTCGATACGCACACTGTGATCTCCGAGCGCAACGATCCCCGGCTGCAGCGTCACCGTACCCGTGTCGAATTTCTGCGGCGGTTGGTCTATCGTTGGGCCGACGTCGTGACCGCGAACAGCAAGGGCGCGCTGACCGCGCTCGAGCCGATCGTTCCCAAGCACAAGCTCGCCTTCCTCCCAAATCCCTTGGTGGTCTCATCGGCTGGCGAGGCCGTCACCTTCGCCGCTCCGACCGTCGTTACTGTCGGACGCTTGGTCGAGCAGAAGGGCATCGACGTGCTGCTTGCGGCTTGGGCGAAGGTCGCTGAAGCGTTGCCAGGATGGCGCCTCGCGATCGTCGGCGATGGCCCGCTCCAAAGCGAGCTCAAGGAGCGCGCTTTAAAGCTCGGCATCGATGACCGTGTCGATTGGATCGGTCATGTGTCCGATCCATTTCCGTTCTTGCGGGGTGCCAAGATGTTCGTGATGACCTCGCGGTTCGAGGGAACGCCGAATGCGCTGTTGGAGGCCATGGCCTGCGGACTTCCTGCCGTCGTCTCGGACGCATCCCCAGGTCCTTGCGAACTGATCGGAACCGACGATAGCCCCGCCGGACTAATCGTGCCGGTCGAAGACGCGATCGCCACGGCCGACGCCATCATACGCTTGGCGCGGGACGAGAGCTTGCAGCAACGGCTTGGGCTTGCGGCGCGCGCGCGCGCGCGCGTCCACGACGCTGACGATGCGCTTGACGTCTGGCTCCGGCTCTTGCGCTGCGAGTGAGGCGGTGCGGATTGCCTTCGTCATTCCCAGCCTCGGCGCCGGAGGTGCGGAGCGCGTCGCCAGCCTGCTTGCCAATGACTGGAGCGCAAACGGACATGACGTCGCGTTTGTGACCTTCGACAAGCCAGGCACGGAGCCCTTCTTTGCTTTGGATCCGAGGGTTGCGCTGCGTGAGCTCGCCGCGCCCGCTGATATGGGCGGAATAGCCGCAAGGCTTGGCCCCAATGTCGCCCGCGTGTCGCGCCTGCGATCGGCACTGCGCGAACTCCGTCCCGACGTGGTCGTCGCCTTCATGACCGAAGCTAACGTGATCGCGCTGTTGGCAAGCCAAGGTCTCGGTGTGCCGGTCGTCATCTCCGAGCGGAATCAGCCGGATCGGCCTGGCCTTGGGAAAGTGCGCAAGCTCGCGCGGCGTCTAACGTACCCAAGAGCGAGCGCCATGGTCGTTCAAACCGCGGCTATCGCGTCATGGGCGAAGGCGCGCTTCCACGTTCCTGTCCATGTCATCCCCAATCCAGTTCGCCTCGACGGGAGCAAAAGCCGCCGCAAGCCGGGAGATGCCCAATTGTTGGTGGCGCTTGGGCGTCTCACTCACCAAAAGGGGTTCGACGTTCTCATCAGGAGCTTCGCCGCGCTTGCCGACAAGCACCAGGATTGGCGTCTCACGATCTACGGGGAGGGGCCCGACCGGGCACAGCTGGAACGACTTCGGGCTGAGGGCACGTGCGAGGACCGGATATCGCTGCCCGGCCTCGTCAAGAACAGCGCCGAGGCCTTCCGGCAGGCTAGCCTTTTTGTTCTGCCCTCGCGGTTCGAGGGCTACCCGAACGCGCTCCTCGAAGCGCTCGCCTTTGGGCTGCCCGTCGTCGCCACGGGCTGCCCCGGCGGCACCGTCGAGATCCTCGCCGACGGTGCTTACGGAAAGCTCGTGCCTCCCGACGACGTCGCCGCCATGACTGCGGCGCTTGACGCCATGTTGTCGGCCCCCGAGCTACGGGAGGCCTATGCTTCGAAGGCGAGGCGAGCCGTTGCTGACCTTGATATTGCCGCCGTGGCGCGCCGCTGGCTCGACCTCTTTGTGGGGCTGAAGGGCTAATGCAGCTTGAGGAATGTGTGCTAAGACGGGGCCCTCTGATGCCGCTCAAGCGCCAGGCGTCATTTGCCACTGGTTTGCCACGCGGGGGGCGCAGCTTCGCTTCGGGCGTGCGAGCACTGGGGTTCCTGGGCGGGACGTAGCTCATGCAAAAGGATGTCTCCGCTAGCGAGACGATCAAGTCGGACGCGTTCTTGCCGCGGATCCTAAGGCAAGGCCGCAATTATTCGGCGGTTGTCGGATGGCTCCTCCATTGGGCCTTCGGGGGCCGTGCATGGAAGCTTGCCATCGCCACGACGCTTAGCCTCTTGCACCTTGGCAGCCAGGCCGCCGCCATCTACGCCGTCTATTGGTATGGCAGAGCAATGGAGGGTACCGGGCTCGGCAAAATCCCGCTCCTTCACATCGAGGTGGATTTGAAAGGCCAGGCCGAATGGCTCTGGGGCGTCGTCGCCATATCGACAGCCTGCTTTGTGGTCAGCGCGGTTCTTCTCTACTGGTCGCGCAAGGAGGTCTTGGACGTCGTGGAGAAACACTACGCCCGAAGCCTGGAGCAGCTCGTTCTCCTGACCTTGAGAATCCCCGATCCCAGAGCACCTCTCGCGAACCACATCTTCCTCGACCACGGGGTTCCAGGCCTCATGGCGGGATGCCAACGAGGTGCGCTGACGACGATCAGCTTCGCCAACGCGATTACCGCCCTTGTGGGAGGCTTGGGCGCTGCCGTCTTTCTCTTCAGAGTCGATACGCCGCTCAGCTTGCTGATCTTCACGACGGCGTTGTTGGCGGCGGTGCTCCTCTATCCGTTGACTCTGCGCGCGGTGAAGAGCGCCAAGGACCGAGAGAAGGCGCAAACGGCTCTGAGAGCGGAGCTGCGCAAGCTCAATGACGATCCCACGATCGCACAGACCGCCACCAGCTTGGACTCGGCCGATGAAGTGGCGCGCGTCTACATGATGCGGCGGCGCGTCCTCACGGAACTGGTCTTTGCCACCGAGATTGGCATTACCATCATTCTCGGCGCCGTGATCTTTTATCTGGCGAACCAAGCTTTGGCCGGCAAGGAGCAATGGGCGATCTTCATCGCTTATATCGGCGCCTTGCGTATGACGCTTTCCGGCGCGAGCCAAGCCATTCGCGCTTTCGCCAGCGTCAGCCGCTACTACCCTCAGATCGTCCGCTATTATCTCTTCACGAAGGAGATGCAGAGGATCGACTCAAGACCACTTGCCCAGGTGCAGCCCGGCGATGAGGTAATCCTGGGCACGCTTCCGAACGGCGAGGATGTCACCGCCGAGGTCGGTGACCATTTGGCGATCCTCGCGGCCGGCCCCGCTCGCGAACCGATGTTTGCCTTGGTCGGCGCCAAATTGGCGCCTTCAGGCGGCCCGGTTGCCGCGGCCATCGTGGACCCCGCCAATATCCGGGAAAACGCTGCGGGCCTCGCGCTCATCTCTTTCCCCAAGCTCAGCGAAGAAGCAGACCAAGTCAAAACCGTGCTGCGGGAGGGGCTCAAGGACAAAGTGACGTTCATCGTCTATCATCACTCCGAGAAAGCGGGTTCATTTGGCGAGAAACGCGTGATCACGACGGAGGATGGTGAACTACGCCGCTGCGCCCTGCTTGGCACCGAGGAGGGGGACGCGGCGTTGAAAGAATTTGCGCTGAAGGCTGCCTCGAAATCTGACAGGGCAAGAGGCCTCCTCGATGATGACGAAGAAGAAGATGACATGTGATCATGGCACCGGAGGGCAAGCGCAAAGTTGAAACACCACGACCAAAGAGCGCGCTTAGAGGGGCGCATGAGTTCAGAATGATGACCAAGCGAACTGTAGACTCTAAGCGGCCCCTCGTGATTGCCGAGATTGCCCTGTCACATGATGGCTCGCTCGGAATGGCTCATGCTTTCCTCGACGCGGCGGCCCAAGGCGGGGCCGACGCCGTGAAATTCCAGACCCATATCGCGACAGCAGAGTCGACCTTCGACGAGCCGTTCCGGATTCCATTCTCTAAGCAGGACGCGAAGCGCTACGATTATTGGCGCCGTACGTCGTTCACCGCCGAGCAGTGGCGGGACCTCGCCGCGCACGCTAAGGACCTCGGCGTCGTGTTTCTGAGTTCCCCGTTTTCGGTTGAGGCCGTGGCGTTGTTGGCAGGGCTCGGCGTAAGCCTATGGAAGGTGCCGTCAGGGGAGCTGCGGTCGCGCGATCTGTTCGATGCCATGCTCGAGACCGGCGGACACATTCTCGTCAGCAGCGGCATGAGCCCTTGGCAGGAGATCGACGACACCATCGCCTTGCTCCGCTCGCGCGGGGCCGAGTTTACGCTGATGCAATGCACCAGCCGGTACCCGACTCCTCTCAGCGAGGTCGGTCTCAATGTGCTCGACGAGATGCGGAGCCGGTACTCCTGTCCCGTCGGGCTCTCCGACCACTCGGGAACGGTGTTTCCCGGGCTCGCCGCCATGGCTCGCGGCGCTTCGATCATCGAAGTTCATGTGACCTTCGATCGCCGAATGTTTGGGCCGGATGTCCCCGCCTCGATCACCTTTGATGAACTCGCGCTCCTGACGCAGGCGCGCGATGCCTTCAGCGAAATGGACGAACATCCGGTCGACAAGGATGCTATGGCGCGGTCGTTGTCGTCGATGCGCGAGATCTTTGGCCGAAGCGTTGCCCCGAGCCGGGCTTTGCCCACAGGCACCGTCCTGGCGCCGGACATGCTGGTAGCGAAGAAGCCTGGCGGTGGAATTCCGACGGAAGCGCTACCGGAGCTCATAGGGCAGCGGCTGGCACGTGACGTGGTGCCCGAGCGAATCCTTAGCTGGGACGATCTGGAAAAGGCTGCACAGTGAGCCGTCGAAGGATCTGCATAGTTGTCGGCTCACGAGCCAATTATTCCAGCGTCAAGTCGGTGATGCGGGCGGTGCAGGCCCATCCTGATCTGGAACTCCAGGTCGTGCTGGGGGCCTCGGCGCTACTCGATCGCTATGGTGCGGTCGCCAATCTCGTTCGTGCCGACGGCTTCGAGCCGAACGCCGAGGTGCACATGTTGATCGAAGGCGAAACGCCGACGACCATGGCCAAGTCCACAGGTCTTGGTCTTCTGGAGCTGCCGACGATCTTCGGGAGGCTGGCGCCGGATTTCGTGCTCACCGTCGGCGACAGGTTCGAGACCATGGCGACGGCGCTGGCGGCGGCGTACATGAACATTCCTCTCGCCCATACGATGGGCGGCGAGGTGAGTGGCACCATCGACGAGAGCATCCGTCATGCCGTGACCAAGTTCGCCCACGTTCATTTTGCCGCAAGCGAGGATGCAGGAGAGCGCATTGTTCGGCTCGGCGAGCGCCCTGAGGACGTTCACGTCGTGGGGTGCCCCCGCATCGATCTCGTTGCGGAAGTTCTCGCCAAGGACGGCGAGTTGCCAGAGCAAGCCGAGATGTTTCGGGAAGGTGTCGGCGACACCTTCGACCTGTCCAAGCCCTTTCTTCTCGTCTCGCAACATCCCGTCACCACGGAATATGGAAGCGGCAAGGCACAAATCGCAGAGACGCTCAAGGCGGTGAGCGAGATTGAACTCCCGGCCATCGTGTTGTGGCCGAACCCCGATGCGGGCTCGGAAGATATTGCCGCTGGAATCCGGCGGTGGCGAGAGAAGGGGTGGGCGGAGAACATGCACTTCTTCAAGAACCTGCCGATCGAGACGTATGTGAGGCTGATGAGGCATGCCGCGTGTCTCGTAGGCAATTCTTCGAGCGGCATCAGGGAAGGGGCCTATATCGGCACGCCCGTCGTCAATATCGGATCGCGCCAGCAACGCCGCATGAGCGGAACCAATGTCCTGCATGCACCGCACGACGCGGCTGCAATTCGCCGGGCCATAGACCGGCAACTGGAACATGGCCGCTATCCGATGGAGCCGATCTATGGCGAAGGGAATGCCGGCGAGAAGATCGCTGCCATCCTGAGCCACAAGACCGTGACCACTCAGAAGCTGATCACATATTGAGGCAGAAAAGAGCGAGTTCGCCGCATGATCCGAGGTGAGCGCCTGACGGCGATCATTCCCGCCCGGGGCGGCTCGAAAGGAATTCCCCGAAAGAATATGTTCCGCATCGATGGTGAGACCATCGTCGAGCGATCGATCCGGCTTGCGCGCGCGTCAGGTTGGGTGGATCGGATCCTGGTGACGACCGACGACCCGGAAATCTACGACATCGCCAGGAAGCATGATGCGGCGCCCCCAAGCCTACGGCCGCCGCATCTCGCCACGGATCTCGCGACCACGATCGACGCCGTGAACCATCTGATCGCCGACGCCAAGATCGAGGAAGGTTATGTGCTTCTGCTTCAGCCCACGAGTCCGCTGCGAACGGCTGCTGACCTCGATTCGCTTTGCAAGGAGTTCGAGGCACATCCGGACGCTCAGGCAATCGTGAGCGTGGTCCGTCACGACTCGCCTCATCCTGACAAGATCATTGTGCTCGATGGCGGCTACGTAAGATCTTATCTCGGCACCAATCCGAGTGTCCCGCGCCAGAGCTTGCCCGTGGTCCATGCCATCAACGGTGCGTTCTATATCGTGCCGGTGCGGGTGCTGGTGGAGCAACGGACATTCTTGCCGGAGCGCACGATGCCGTTCGAAATGCCGGTGGAGCGGAGCGTCAATCTGGACGGGCCCCTCGACTTGCTCCTCATGGAGGCGCTGCTGAAGCGGGCGGGGCCAAGCAAAAACGGGGCTGAGTAGCCCTTCGCGTGTTGCTACAATTGCTGTTCCATAGATTGGACCCGAACTGCCTATGCGAGAGTCCGAGGCTCTATCGACGCGAACAGATCGCGTTGGCCCCCTCCAGAAATCGCCGACTGAGGAGCGGTTTACGCGGATGGCCGAAACCCTCGATGCTGCAGGCCTCGGCCCAGCGGACTACCTCTACCTGCCTCTGAAATGGCGTTTGCAGAAACCGGAGATCAAGCGGTTCTCGTTTGGACGGGCCTTGCGCAAGTTGGCCAGGGAGGCCCTGCTCAATCCGCTGCCGGTCCCGAGGAATTTGCGTCCCGCCCCAATCCTCGTGGCGACCTCATATTCGGTGGCGGCGAAACTGTTTCGCCAAGTCGTGGAAAGATTGGAGCCAGCAGAGTGCACCCTCTACTACCTTCCCAAGGTTCGCGGGCAGCCGCTTACAAGCAGCCTAGCTGCACGTGGGGGGGCTGTGGCTGCCCTCGGTCCCGCGCTCGCCTTCGCTATGAAAGTGCGATCGACGCTAGAGAAGGCCGGTGTTGAAGCAGTTGAGCGCGATCGAGCCGCTCTTGCTGCCTTCACCCACCGCATGCACCAGCAGACGGCACGATCGATCCTCAATCGGGTGCGACCGAAATGCTTGGTGATCGGCAATGGCAACCGACCGCTGGAGTTTGCGCTGTGGGCCGAGGCGAAGGCGAGAGGCGTGGCGACGGTGCTGTTGCCGTACACGGAGATCACCCTGAAGCCGTCGCGCTTTTTGTCATTGTGCCGCGGAGAGTTCGAGCTGGTCTTGCCGTTCTCGGAAGCGTCCGTTGCTCAGATTCGCCGCCTGAAGCCGACTGTCGCCACCGTCGTCGTAGGCTTTCCCGTCGGTTTCGACGCCTTGACGAACGAGACTGCCGAGGACGATGGGGAGGCCGTCGAGTCCGACACCAGGCAATTGAATGCGCTCTATTTCGCCGGCACCAACTTTCAGGCCGGCGCGGCAGAGCTCATGCGCGAGGCGTTTCGCGGCTTGAGCGGATTGCGCCTTCGGGTGAGGCTGCATCCGCGCAGTGGGGACGAGGGCCGCGAGCTCTTCGACTGGCTTCAGCCAGACGACATTTCCGATCCCCACCTTGTAACTTTGATAGACGACATCGGAAATTCCGACGTTGTCCTCGCTATTCGCTCTACAGCCGCAATCGAAGCCATGATCGCCGGCGTTCCATGCGTTTGGCTCTCTCCGGAGGCTGCCCGGGAGCAGCTGAAATTCAGCACGCTTCGTAAGCAGAACCTCACCCCGCTTGAGGCCTCGACCTCAACCGAACTGCGCGAGATCATGCAACGCCTTCGTGATGACCAAGGCGAGCGCCAGCGCGTCGTAAAGGAACAGTGGTCGCGCCTACGCGAAGCCGGCTACGACCGCGATTACTTCACGCTCGTAGCCTCGGCACTCCGCCAATTGGTCAGCGAGAGGACCTAGCCTTGGCTTGGGAGTCAGAAGCGGAGCCAGCCAGATCTCGAGTGCAGCCCGCGGGTCCCCCATGATCGACAAGGGGCCGGATTTTCTTGTCGTGGGCGCCCAACGGGCGGGGACGACCTGGTTGCACCGTGTGCTCCGGCAACACCCGGCCTTGTGGCTTCCGCCGGTGAAGGAACTGCACTATTTCGATAAGCTCGATGCGCCGCGCACCATCCTGGATGTGGGGGAGCGGCGTCGCCTGAAGCTGCGCGGTTTTCCGTCGCTCGATCCCTGGTTCGTGCGCTATTGGCTCGGCCGGCGAAGCGATGCCTGGTATGCGGCGCTCTTTCGTGAGGCCCGGGCCACGGGGTTGATCGGTGGCGAGTTGACACCGGCCTATGCCATTCTCGACGAAGAGGTGTTGCGTCGCGTCCGGTGCTTGAACGACAAGATCAAGCTTATTTTCGTGATGCGGGATCCCGTGGAGCGAGCCTGGTCTGCCGTCAACAATGCGATCAGGAAGGGCGCCGGGGACAGGACTACGGTCAAGTTGCTGATCGAGCGCGCGAGAGACCCCGCAGTTGCACAGCGCTCTGCCTATCACGACACGATCAGGCGCCTGGAAGCGGTTTTCCCTTTGGGCCAAATCCACTACTGCTTCTTCGATGACCTTCGTGACGAACCGAGAGCCATGGCCTCGCGCGTGTTCTCGTTCCTCGGAGTCGGGGCGGGCGTGCCGGGAACGCTCGAATTTCCGGAGGCGGTCAATGTCGCGGCTGGCTCCGATCCGATTCCGGCTCAATTTTCGCGCGCTCTGGCAAAGGACTATCTGCCTTCGGTACGACAGCTGAGCGAGCGGTTCCGAACCCCGGTCAGCCAATGGCGCGTCCGCTATGAGGCTCTGCTTCGCCTCACTCCGGTGGGGGCTGGGGCGCCCTCTTGTAAGGGCGGCTCGCAGATCATATGATGGTCCTCAAGTAGGGATTTTATCAATTGTAACAGTTGGTTATGAGTGGGGGCGCTGCGCATCCATGCCTTATCGGCCCGATATCGATGGTTTGCGCGCCTTTGCGATCGCCGTCGTCGTTCTCTTTCATGCGGGGTTTGACGCGGTCCCCGGCGGGTTCGTTGGCGTCGACATTTTTTTCGTGATTTCAGGCTTCCTCATCACCGGCCTGATCATTGAGCGCTTGCGGCAGGGTGAGTTCTCCTTTTGGGAGTTTTACGCCAGACGCATCCGGCGCATCTTCCCGGCCCTGTTTACGTTGCTTCCGGTGGTGCTGCTCGCCGGTTATTTCATGCTCACGCCGGCCGAGTACCAGACGCTGGGCGCTAGTGCCGCCTACAGCTCAGCCTTCCTGGCGAACGTCTATTTCTGGCTGCATACCGGCTATTTCGACCAGGGCGCAGAGACGATGCCACTGCTGCACCTCTGGTCGATTGGGGTCGAGGAGCAGTTCTATCTGATCTGGCCGCTCTCTCTCGTGGTGGTGTGGCGCTATGTGAGACTTGGCCAGTCCGCGACCCTGGCTGCGTTAACAGGGGTGACGCTTCTGCTTGCCTTGCTTTGTGTCGTATGGACCGGCTACGACGCCAAGAGCGCCTTCTACTTGCCCTTCACGCGGCTGTGGGAGTTCACCCTCGGCGCGTTGCTTCTCGCGCTTCCAGCGATACGCCAGCCCCGCGTTGCCGATGGCTTGTCGCTGCTTGGGCTCGCTGCCATGGGATATGCGGCGCTTGCCTTCAACGCGGACCTCAACTACCCCGGCTATTATGCGCTGCTTCCCTGCGCAGGAGCTGCCGCGGTGATCGCCTCCGGAGAACGCAGCATCGTGGGCCGCCTCTTGTCCCTGGGTCCGAACGTGCTCCTGGGCAAGATTTCCTATTCCCTCTATCTGTGGCATTGGCCGCTTATCGTCTTCTACGGCTACTATTTCGGTCTTCCGCCTCTGACCACGACGGCGAGAGTCTCTCTGATCCTTGCCGCCACCGCGATTGCGTTGATGTCCTGGCGCTTCATCGAGCTGCCGGTGCGCCGCCGCCGGGGCCTTCCAGTACGCCACGTTGTCTATGGGACGGCCGGCGGCGTCCTGGTTGGCTGCCTTGCCTTGATCGTCGTATCGACTGCCGGTTTCGCTGGACGCATCCCCGAAGCCCTGCGGCCTCTCAGCAGTCATGAGAAAATGACTGCGACCAAATGCTCTGAACGCGTTGCGATTCCAGGATTGGGCAAAAAAGGGCGCCGCGCCTGCGTCTTCGGCGCCCCCTGGAGCGGCAACGACCGATGGGCCGTGCTCTGGGGTGACAGTCACGCCGCCCATCTCGCACCCCTGCTTGATCTCCCGGCCAAAAAGCAAGGCATATCCATCATCCGATGGAAGGGGTGCGCTCCTTTCATCGACGATCGGACGCTTGGACGGCGGGAACACATGAGCGGCGGAGAATATTCAACGACATGCGGAAAGACACGTAAGGTCCTGCTCGACTTTATCCGTGTCAATCCGAACGTGAAGCTGGTGATCATCGCCAACGCCTGGCCCTCCTACGCCAGTCGGGTCTACGTTGCTGACACACCTCATGAACACCTGGACGACGCCAGGGCGCTCGGCTTGATGGAGAAGGGCTTGGCCGCGACGCTAGCCGAGATAACGTCACAAAACCGTTCGGTTTTGCTTGTCGGAGACATCCCCAAACCTCCTTTCGCGGTTCCCGACTGCCTCATGCAAAAGGCTTTGAAGCTTTGGCGCCAGCCTTGCTCCTACGACACACACTTCTTGAATCGCAATTCCGTGTTTGCCTTCCATCGGCCCACGGAATCGATCTTGGCCCGGCTTACTTCTGCACGGCACCGCATTTATTATTTGGATCTGATGACATCCATATGCGGCCCCGAGGGCTGTCCTCTCAGGGTCAATAACGAGGTCATCTACGCCGACGACAATCACCTTCGACGCGACCTCAGTCTCGACACGAGGAGAAAACTCGTGACGTTGTTCCATCTCGGCGATGCCCTGCGCTCGGCTATCCATGAGCCTCCCGGCTCAGAACGTGCAGAAGCGCGTTGACTGGGATGACGATTGTCCCGCAATACGCGGCTGAAACCTCGGAGACCAGTATGAGCCCAAGGGACGTCCCACGCGGCCCAGATTTTCTCATCATCGGCGCCCAGCGCGCGGGCACGACCTGGCTGCACCAAGCTCTCAGTCAGCATCCCGCGCTATGGCTCACGCCGGTCAAGGAACTTCATTATTTCGATAAGCTGCACCGCACGCGAACCTGGCTTGACCCTTATGAGCGGCGCCGCGTGCGGCCGAGGGCCCTCGACCTCTGGCATCTTAAATATCTCTTCGGCAGGCGCAGCGACGAATGGTACGCGAATCTGTTCCATTCAGCACAGCTGCGCGGACTCCTCGCCGGCGAAAGCACGCCGTCTTATGCGGTCTTGGACGAGGAGGGATTGCGTCACATTCGCCGCATCAACAGCGAGGTGAAGCTCATTTTCGTGATGCGCGATCCCGTGGATCGGGCGTGGTCGACGGCCACCAACGCCTATCGCAAAGGGCGTCTCAGTGGGCTCAGCGTGCAGGAAGCGCTGGCATGGGCCTATTCGAAAAGCGTCACGACCAGGTCGATGTACCTCGACACGATCACACTAGTAGAGTCCATATTTTCGCCAGAGCAGCTCTTTTGCGGGTTCTTTGACGACCTCCGCGATCGGCCGGACGAGTTCGTTGCCGAGGTTGTGTCCTTCTTGGGTGTCAAATCGGATCCAACATGGAGGCTGGCTCCACAGGAGGCGATGAACACGACTGGCCGAAGCAAGCCGATGCCGACGGAATTCGCGCGGGACCTGGCGAAGCGATATCTGCCCGCCATGCAAGAACTCGGTCAGCGCTTCGAAGGCCCACCACACCAATGGTGCACGAGATATGATGCACTGCTCAACGGCACGAAATGAGACGGAAAAGGGTGGGCTTGTTGACGGCAGCCCCTCACGTGACCCAGGCGCAACGCGGCCGGAGAGAGCAATGTCTGGGGTTGTGCGGCCCTCTGCCCAAGGCCGTCCCCGCCTCAATTCTGACGGGTTGGCCTAGACTTTGGGATTCGGCCCAGTACGAATCCGCAACATGGCCCCCGGCGCGATCGCCGGAGGCATCTTTTTCCTGGGCTCCGAACAGAAGACACTCAAAGGCGCTTGCCGCCTGAATTCGGTCCGCCATGCAGCTCGTTCTAATCGGGGGTGCGCAGCGTTCTGGCACCACGCTCTTGCAGACGCTCCTGGCGACCGCTCTTGGATCGCCGATTTTGCCGGAAGCGCACATCCTCTCGGATATTTTCGCCGCCTACAAGCGCGCCAAGGCGTTTGGGAACAAGACAGGCTATTTCTACGCGACGGACGCTGAGCTTCGCGGGTTCTTTCAGTCCTTTGCCGAGCGACATGTTGCGGACATCGTGGTGAGGGCGAAGCCTGGAGCGGCTCTGGTGTTGAAGGACCCGAACTTCATTCAGGTGCTGGACGAAGCCGCGGACTTGTTTCCTCGTTCGGTGCGCATCGTCTGCATACGCGATCCTCGCGATATCGCCGCCTCCTTCGTTCAAATCGGGCAGAGACAGTCGTCCGACACCAAGCCTGGAAAATACGAGAGGCGTGACATCAACTTCATCAGCAAGAAGATCCTGGCTTCGTATCAGCATGTGCTGGATGCCGAGCAACCGGCGGATGCCTTCATGGTCCGTTACGAAGAAATCGCGAGCGACCCAAAGGGAGCGCTCCGAAGCCTTGCTTGCGAAACCGGGCTCACGCTTTCCCTCGATCGCGTCGAGCAGCCGGTTTGGCTTGACGCCCAAGCCCGTCACGAGGCGTCTTGGATCACCGAGCTTGAGGGCGCGCAAGCCTCGCCAGCCAGCATTGGATCGTTCAAGCGGGTGCTGACCGGCGAGGAGGTCGCGACCGTGCAGAAAATCTGCGAACCGGTCATGACCCGCTTTGGCTATGAGCCACTCGATGACCCGGCACCCTGGCGTTGGGATCGTGTCTTCGGCGCTTTTGGGCTAAAGAGAGCCTAGTCCCTCAAGTTCGGCGAAAACGCTGGGCAACATGCCAGCAGACAATAACTCAAGCCGCCGCCTCCTGGTCGTCACCGAGTCCCTTGGGGTTGGCGGCACCGAGAGCCACCTCATCCGCACCCTGCCGCGGCTGGTTGAGCTCGGGTGGAGCGTCGTGACGTTTTGTCTGACCGAGCGCGGCGAGCGCGCCGAGCAGATGGAGAGGGCCGGCGTCGAAGTGGTGGCACCGCCGAGACTGGCGAAGCGCAAAGGCTCCGTGTTGCGCTATCCGGCCCATGTGACCCTCGCGACCAACAAGCTTTATTGGCTAATGCGGCGCTGGCGACCGCACATCGCTCACTTCTATCTTCCCGGACCTTATTTGATCGGGGCTCCCGTCGCCATCGCCACCAATGTGCCGATCAAGGTCATGAGCCGGAGGAGCCTTTCGGACTACCAGCACAATTGGCCGATGGTTGCGCGCTTGGAGCGGCGCCTGCACGCGAAGATGGACGCCATCACCGGCAATTCGCGCGCCGTGGTCAGACAACTGATTGAAGAGGGCGTGCCCGAAGCCAAGATCCGGTTGATCTATAACGGCATCGAGCCGTTGCGGAACCTTCCCGAGCGCAGCGAGGCGCGACGTGCTCTCGGTCTCGATGACGATGCGCTGATCGGCGTCGTCGTCGCCAATCTCATTCACTACAAGGGGCACCGGGAGCTCGTCAGGGGGCTGTCCCATGTCGAGCCGCTGCTCTCCATGCCGTGGCGCATCCTGTTCGCTGGGAGGGACCATGGACTCCGGGCCGAGCTCGAGGCGCTCGCTGACGCGCGCGGGATCAGTCACCGCGTTCAGTTTCTCGGTGAGTATTCCGATATCCCCCTGCTGCTTTCGGCTGCGGACTTCGGCCTTCTGACCTCGCGGGAGGAGGGCTTCTCCAACGTTATTCTCGAGGGCATGTCGGCCGGCCTCGCCATGATCGTGACCGACGTCGGGGGCAACGCGGAGGCGGTGATCGACGAGGAGACCGGGCTTGTCGTCCCCCCGCGCAAACCGAAGGCCATCAGCGAGGCCATGCTGCGCCTTGCCCGCGACCCCGCGCTCCGCCGGCGCTTGGGCGACGCGGCGCGGAAACGCGTCGAGGAGGCCTTCTCGATCGATCAATGCGTCAAGGCGCATGCCGAGCTTTATGAGCACTTGCTTCAAAGAAGCGAGGGGGCGAGGATCGCGGCGGAATGGGCCTAAGGTTGAAGACCATCCGAGGCATGTCGCGTGCCTTGCCCGGATAACATGACGTATCATTAACAATGTGAACCGGCGCCCGGAGACGTAAGTAAGGACTTGCGTTTCCGTGAACGCTCTTCTTTGATGAATGGCCCTGAGCTGAGATGCTTTAGGCGAAATGGTTGGGCTGATGACCACCTTGAGAGAATGTGCCAATACGGCTGCGGCCGCGCTGGCGGAGAAGCTGCGTGCTTCCCGTGGCAAAATCGATACCAATGCCTTCGCCGACGTCATCGAAGAGGTCCTGAACCAGGCCACGAGCGAGCAGGAAGAGGGCGCCGAACGCCGGCTCGTCGACCTTGAAGCCTCGATGCAGAAGCGGCTGACGCGTCTGCTCGATGCCTCGCCGGCGGTGATTTACAGCTTCAAGGCCAAAGACGACTTCGCGCCGATTTTTGTCAGCGCCAATATCGAGATCCTGTTCGGCTACGCGCCGCAGGACTATCTCGACGATCCCAATTTCTGGCGTGAGCACGTCCATCCCGACGACCTGCCGAACGTCGAGGCGGAGGTCGGTGATCTGTTCGAGAGCGGCAAGCACTCGCTCGAATATCGCTTTCGCCGCAAGGATGGCACCTATCGCTGGGTGAACGACGCCCAGCACATGATCCGTGACGACACCGGCGAGCCCCTCGAAATCGTCGGCTCCTGGAGTGACATCACTGATCTCAAGCGAGCCGAGGAAGCCGAGAACGCCGCGCGCGAGCGCTTGTCGGTTCTCCTCGAGAGCGCGCCCGCCGTCGTCTACAGCTTCAAGGCGAGCGGCGACTATGCCCCGACTTTCGTCAGTGAAAATATCAAGCGGCTGCTGGGCTATTGCCCGGATAAATATCTCAAGAACGCCGATTTCTGGAGAAGCCGCGTGCACCCGGACGACCTCGCAACGGTTGAAGCCGAGCAGGCAAAGCTGTTCGAGCAAGGTTGGCACGAGACTGAATATCGGTTCCGCAACAAGGATGGCTCCTACCGCTGGCTCAGCGACGTGCAGCGCCTGATCCATGATGAACAGGGCGAGCCGCTTGAAATCGTCGGTTCTTGGAGCGACATCACCCAACGCAAGGCCGCTGAGCAAGCCGAGGACGCGCTGCGCGCGCGCATGGGTCTCCTGCTCGAGACAGCCCCCGCCGTGGTCTACAGCTTCGCCGCGAGCGGCGACTATGCGCCGACCTTCATCAGCGAAAACGTCAAGCGTGTGCTCGGCTACTGCCCCGACGAATATCTGAAGCAGCCGGATTTCTGGCGGACGCATGTGCACCCTGACGATCTGCAGGCGGTGGAAGAAAGCCAGGCCAAGCTGTTCGAGGATGGCCGCCACGCCGCCGAATATCGCTTCCGCAAGAAGGACGGCAGCTATTGCTGGGTCAGCGACGAGCAATACCTGATCCGCGACCGCAACGGTCAGCCGCTCGAGGTGGTTGGCTCCTGGAGCGAGGTCACGGCGCGCAAGACGGCGGAACAGGCCGCCTTGCAGCAAAGCGAGCAGAGGCTCACCGACGCCATCGAGTCGATCTCGGAGGGCTTTTCTCTGTACGACACCGAGGATCGCCTGGTGCTCGGCAATTACAAATATGCCGAGCTGTTCGATCATGGCGAGGGGCCGCCAAAGCCCGGCACGCCCTACGAAGAGATTCTCCGTACTGCAGTGGAGCGCGGCCTCATTCGCAACGCCCGCAAGCATCCCGAGGCCTGGGTCAAGGAGCGCATGGCGCAGCACCGCAATCCCGGTGAGCCGGTGCTCGAGCATCGCGCAGACGGACGTTGGATCCAGGTCAGCGAACGGCGCACCGAGAACGCGGGCAGGGTGGCGGTCTACAGCGACCTCACCGAGTTGAAGGAGAGCGAGCAGCGCGCCGCAGCGGCGAACCAGCTGATCCTGCAAAGCCTGCGTTATGCAAGACGCATCCAGGCGGCGATCCTGCCGGCGGCGCGGGAACTCGCGACGGTCGCCGAGGACCACTTCCTGATTTGGGAGCCACGCGACATCGTCGGTGGCGACTTCTTCTGGTTTCAGCCGATCCCCGACGGCCATGCCGTTATCGTCGGCGATTGCACCGGCCATGGTGTCCCAGGTGCCTTCATGACCCTGGTCGCCTGGGGCCTGCTCGACCGCATGCTGCAATCGGCCCCAGGCGAAAATCCAAGCGAAGTCTTGAGCGGTCTCCATCGCGGTGTACAAAGTCTGCTTGGCCAGGATCAGCAGAGTGGTGAGACCGACGATGGACTCGAAGCCGGCGTTTGCTTCATCAATCCGAAGGAGCAGAAGATGACCTTTGCCGGCGCGCGCTTCTCGCTTTGGCGTTCGAACGACAATGGCGTCGCCGAGATCAAGGGCGACCGCAAGGGCATCGGCTATCGCCGCTATCCAAAGGAGACCGCCTTTACCGATTACACGCTGCCCTTCGCCAACACCGACTCCTTCTACATGACCACTGACGGCCTCATCGATCAGATCGGCGGTCCGCGCGGGCGCTCATTTGGCAAGACCCGCTTCCGCTCATTCCTGAAGCGGAGCCGCTTCCACCCGATGCAAAAGCAAGCCGAGATCTTGCGCAAAGAACTGGATCGCTACCAAGGCCAGCAAATCCGGCGCGACGACCTCACCGTGCTCGGCTTCGTTCCGCTTAGCGGCGCCTGAGGGCCTGGATGCTCGCTCCCGAACTCTTCGATCTACGCGCGTCTCTGCAGCGGCAAGGCATCATCTTTGCCTACAGCGGCTACGTGACTGAAACCGTGCTGAGCGGCGTTGGTGAAGCCCTGAAGCAGAAGCTGACCATCGACGATGCCGACACCAAGACGCTCCGCAGCGTGTTTGCGGTATTCGTCGAGCAGATGCAGAACATCATCCGCTACTCGGCTGAGATAGAGGAAAGGCAGAAGAAAACCGCAAGCCCCCCAACCGAGATTCGCTACGGAATCCTAACCATCGGGCAGGAGAATGGCGACTACGTTGTCCACGCCGGCAACCTCGTCGCGCGTTCCGACGTGGAGCGCATCCGCGCCCGCTTAAGCAAGATTCGTGACATGACCAAGGAAGAGTTGAGGGCGCTGCACAAGGAGCAACTGCGGGCCGGACCGGAGCAAGGCAGCAAGGGCGCCGGCCTTGGCTTCATGGAGATCGCGCGCCGCTCGTCGAAGCCGTTCGAATTCGACTTCAGCGATATCAATCATGAGTATGCCTTCTTCAGCCTCAAGGCGAGCGTCTGAGGAGCGGCTCATGATGTGGAAATTCGAAATCCCCGCCACGGCCCGCACACCCGAAGTGTCGTTCGATTTTGGCGAAAATCATTTGAAACTCGCCGGCGAGTCTTATCCTGAGGACGTCACCGAGTTCTACAATCCGCTTTTCAACGCGCTCGACACCTATTTGGCCAAGCTCGGCAAGGGCAAGTGCCGTTTCGACTTCGAGCTGATCTACCTGAATTCCAGCAGCGCCAAGGCCATCATGATGCTGATGGACAAGCTCGACGCCGCGGCAGCGAACGGCGCTTCGATCGACGTCTTCTGGCATTACGACAAGGAAGACGACACCATGCAGGAGCTCGGCGAAGAATTCGGGGAGGACCTGGCCAACGCCAAGTTCCACCTCGAAAAGATGGCCGGTTAGATGTCCGGCGACGACCTCTTCGCCGCTGAAGAAAGCATCATCGCGGCCGCCGAACAATTGATCGCCGATGGCGGGTTCGGCGCCGCCGGCGAACGCGAGCACTTTCAGCAGCTGCTGAAGAACTATCAGAAGCTGTTCCGGACCGCGCGCCGGCTGATGCGCCTCGGCGATCACAATGAGCGGCAGCTCAACGCCGCCGCCACGGTGATCGCGCAGAAGAACAGCGAGCTCCAGGCGCTCTCCACCAAGCTGTCGAAATATCTGTCGCCGCAGATCTACGACTCGATCTTCTCCGGCGCCCAAGGTGTAGAGATCGCCTCGAACCGCAAGAAGCTGACCATCTTCTTTTCCGACGTGGTCAATTTCACCGAGACGACCGACAAGCTAGAGTCGGAGGACCTCACCAATCTGCTCAATCGCTATCTCACCGAGATGTCGAACATCGCGCTGCAATATGGCGCGACCATCGACAAATACATTGGCGACGCCGTTATGGTTTTCTTCGGTGATCCCGAGACCAAAGGCGTCAAGGAGGATGCCCGCGCCTGCGTGCGCATGGCCATCGCCATGCTCCGGCGCATGCGCGAGCTCCAGTCCGAGTGGCAGGAGCTCGGCGCCGAGAAGCCGTTCCGCTTACGCATCGGCATCAACACCGGCTTCGTTACGGTCGGCAATTTCGGCAGCAGCGAGCGCATGGACTACACCATCATCGGCAACGCCGTGAATCTTACCGCGCGGCTGCAGTCCCACGCCGAGATCGACGGCATCATGCTCGGTCACGAAACCTATTCCCTGGTCAAGGATGAGGTCGCTGCCGAGGAGCAGAAGCCATTCAAGATCAAGGGGTTCGCCGAACCGGTCCGTGCCTATAAGGTGCTCGGCCTCTATGACGATCTTGCCGACGAAGGCCTCGTCATTCGCGAGGAGCAGGACGGTTTCCGATTCCTGCTCGATCTCCAGAAGCACGACAAGGACGCGGCCATCGGCAAGGTGGAAGAGCTTCTAGCCCGTCTGAAGAAGTAATGGCTTAACGACGGTTGGTCGGGCGTACTATAGAATCTCAGGGTTCCAGCCTAACACCACAAGCATGAGGCAGAACCCGGCGAAATATGCAAGGACCACGGGCCATCCCTCTCTTAACCAGCGGGCCGCAGATTTCGCTTCTGGTATCAGACCCGCGACCGCGACGCCGGCGGACGACCCGAACCAGATCATGGAGCCGCCAAAGCCGACGGCGTAGGCGAGCACACCCCAGTCATAGTTGCCTTGCTTTATGGCGAGCGCGGTCAACGGAATGTTGTCGAACACCGCTGAGACGACGCCAAGTCCGAGCGCTGTCTCCCAGCTGGGCGATGGCAAGGATTTGACCGGCATCATCGAAGCTGCGGAGACAAGAGCGAGGAGAAAGAGGGCGCCGCGCGCGGCTTGCGGAAGGATGGACCAATCCGGTCGAGCGACCGGGGCGGTCAAGAGAATTGCCGCCGCGACCGCAAGCCCTATGAGGGGGATCGTGTCCAGAATTTGGGGGTTGAGCAAGTGGGCGCCGACATTGGCAGCGATCGCCGACGCCAGCACTATAATGACCACTGCGACGTGCCGGAAAGAGATGCGCAGGCTTGCGGGCTGATCTTTGTCGATCGGCGCGTGTTTCTGTTGGGCAAGCGATGCCGGGATGCCCGAGACGAAAAGCGCACACGTGGCCGCGACATATGCATGAAGCACGGAAAGCGGGCTGAGGCCGGCGATCCAAAGCATTGTCGTCGTCGTGTCACCGATGACGCTGCCTGCGCCGCCGGCGTTGGACGCGGCGACAAGTGCCGCGAGATAGCCGATGGAGACGCGACCGTTAAAGACACGCCGTGCGACGGTCGCGCCGATAAGTGCTGCGGCGATATTGTCGAGGAATGAGGACATCACGAACACGAGCACCAGAAGCACGAATCCACCGGTCCAATTGTCCGGTAAGAAAGTCGGCATCCAGTCCGGGACCCGGCTTGCCTCGAAATGGCGTGCAAGGAGGGCAAAGCCGAGCAGAAGCAGAAACAGGTTCGCCAGGAGCACCCACTCATGCTCGAAATGCGCGAAGAGGCCTGCCAGCCCTGCGCCTTCGGCGAAGCCGGTAGTCGCTAGCTTCTTGACGATGATGGCGCCCAACCCAGTGAGGGCAATCGCGAGCGTATGATGGTGAAAAATCGCGACGAAGGCCAGTGTGGTAGCGAACAGCAGAAAATCGCTCAGTACGGATAGATCCTGGGCGCCGAGGAGAGGAGCGACATTGACGGCCACGACTGGGTTCCTGCCGGTTTCGTTGTCGGTTCAGCTGGGTGATGGACTACTGCCGGCGATCACAGCCGAAGCATCGCAACTCGATTTGAGACATGGGAACGAGGTCGGGTCTCTAATATCAAACGTCTGATGAAAAAAGAACCGGCGAGGATAAGCAGGGCTCCCTTAGCATTATCTGTTATTGGCACCAAGAGAGCACATGAGGGAGAGCCCTATGTGATCCGCTCAGGGCATCAGACGATCCAGTGTCTTCCTGGGTTGCGCGAATAGCCCCCGCCGTGTGTGCTTGCATGGCTTGCTCGCGAACTTCGGTTGCCTGCAGCGGAGAGGTGACTGGATAATTGGACTGCCCCTGCAGTCCGTCCAGTTGACCAACATCAAACTTCACCGGGAAGTGGCGCGTCAGGTATACTTCGCGAAGGAGTCGGCCCACAAATGTACAAACTGCTCGTGCCATTCGACGGCTCAAACACCGCGATGCGTGCGCTTGAATACGCGATCAAGCTCGCCAAGGAGCATGGGCCGATGGAGCTCGTGATCGCCTACGCGCACGAACCGCCTCTCATCTATGGAGAGATTGCTGTCTATTTGCCGGAGGACAAGGCCGAGGAACTGCAGCTCAAGCATAGTGAGGACATCTTGCGGCCCGCGATCGAAAAGGCGAAGCGGGCCGGGGTCCCGTTCACGACCGAAGTCCTGATCGGCGACATTCCGGAATCGATCGCGTCATGTGCCGAGGCCTTGGCCTGCGACGGGATTGTGATGGGTACACGCGGCATGAGTGCGATCGGCAATCTCGTCATGGGGTCTGTGGCGACGAAGGTGGTTCATCTCACCAAGCTTCCGGTAACGCTCGTGAAATAGCGTTGGATCCCAGCCGCCGCTCCCCTTCAAAAATCGCTATTTGCCCACCCAGAATTTTTGTTTCATAGCACGAGAACCCCCGGGGGCGTTGTCAGTCGAGGAGGCGGCAGCATCGCCCTTGGGAGATTCGGATCAGACAAACGCTGGCGTTGCCGGACCCCACTGGCACAATCATGGATTGACTCGCTGCGCCAAACGCGGAACACGTACCGAGGGGTCCGGCCGCTCGATACTCGCGCTTTACTGCATGAAGGGCTTCGATGACCACAATGAAGAGTGCGAGGCCAGGCACTGCGACGCGGAAGCGGACGAAGCGGCCGCCTTTGCGGGCGGAGGAGGCCTTCAAGACCGGATCGCTGGCGCCCCAGCCCGCCGGAACCTTGTCCCTTGCCGCGGCTATCGGCTCCCAGGTCCGCTCTTTACGGCACAAGCTGGACCTCACGGGCGCCGAGCTTGCCGATCAGGCCGGCCTCTCCGCCGGGATGCTGTCGAAGATCGAAAATGGCGTGGTTTCGGCGTCTATCGAGAGCCTCGATGCCCTTGCCCGGGCCCTCAACGTGCCGTTGACGACGTTCTTTGCCTCATATGAGGAGCAGCGTGACTGCTCCTTCGTGCCGTCGGGCCAGGGCGTGACCATCGAGCGTCGCGGCACCAAGGCAGGGCACCAATACCAGCTGCTCGGCCACTCCATCTCGGGAGACGTGGTCGTGGAGCCGTATCTCATCACCCTCACCGAGGAAGCGAAGCCTTACATCATGTTCCAGCACGCCGGCGTCGAGTTCATCTACATGCTCACCGGCAGGGTGCTCTACCGTCATGCCGACAAGGCCTATCCGCTGGCCCCGGGGGACGCGCTGTTTTTCGACGCTGCAGCCTTGCACGGGCCGGAAGAACTCACCAAACTCCCAACGACATACCTCTCCATCATCATCTATCCGCGCACCTAAATTCATTTCGCGCTGATTTCCTGGCAGGAAAATAATATTCCCGATAGTTGACACGACCTGACAGCGTCGCTACGCTCTTCCAATGAGGCGCAATGGCTGCGCCGGCCTTCAAACCATGGGTGGGTGAGATTGCATGTGCGGGATTGTCGGCATCTTTCTGAAGAACCGGTCTCTCGAACCTGAGCTCGGCACCATGCTTGCCGGGATGCTTGGCACCATGTGCGACCGAGGACCGGATAGCGCTGGTTTCGCCATTTACGGCGCGGGGGACGCAGAGCATGTCAAGCTCACGCTCCGCGCAGATTCGCCTGACGTCAACTTTTCAGCCCTTGCCAACGAGGTGGAGAGAGCGATCGGCGCTCCTGTGACCGTGGACGTCCATGCCACTCATGCCGTGTTCAAGCTGCCGTTGGCCTCCGAGCAGGCGGCACGCGCGGCGATCGAGGAAGCCGGCGAGGGCGTGAAGGTTGTCGGCGCGGGCACCCGCATGGAGGTCTACAAGGAGGTCGGGCGCCCGGACGCCGTGGCCAAGCGCTTCGATCTCGCCCATATGGCGGGCTCCCATGGCATCGCCCATACCCGCATGGCGACGGAATCGGCGGTCACCACCAATGGCGCTCATCCCTTCTCCACGGGCCGTGATCAATGCCTCGTCCACAACGGCTCGCTCTCCAATCACAACGGCCTTCGCCGCGAGCTTGAGCGCAAGGGCATCCACTTCGAGACCGAGAACGATACCGAGGTCGCCGCCGGCTACATCACCTGGCGCATGAGCGAGGGCGCGAGCCTCGGCGAGGCGCTTGAGCAGTCGCTGCAAGACCTCGA
>Ga0315553_10000342_pt1 | contig 42645 bp, 35 predicted proteins | sample SalMarSW160140MG_FD_203099 | JGI IMG/M metagenome (GOLD analysis project Ga0315553, IMG submission 203099) | Salt marsh sediment microbial communities from the Plum Island Ecosystem LTER, Massachusetts, United States - Salt Marsh Sediment SW1601-40 ...
TCGCCGAAGACCACGTCGAGCCAGCGCTGGCTCGCCGCCAGCGCCAGCGCCAACGCTATTCCCGCGATCGCCAGTTTGATGGTCGAGCGCCGCAGCCGCCCATCGATGGCGACGAGTCCCGCCCGCATCGCGAAAAGAACGACGAGCGCGAAGTTCACCCACGCGCCGATCGAAGTCGCGAGGGCGAGGCCCACCTGCGCATAGGTCCCCATCAGCGCGATCTTGCATGCGACGTTGATCGCGACCGCTACGAGCAACGCCTTGACCGGCGTCGCCGTGTCGCCCCGCGCAAGGAACGTCGCGGTGAAGCTGCGGATCAGCACGAAGGGCAACAGCCCGATCGTGTAGGCCGCAAGCGTCGCAGCGGCTGCGCTGGCGTCGGCCGCGGTGAATGCTCCGCGCGAGAACAGGCCGGACATGATCCGGTCCGGCACGAGCAGGAAGGCGACGACAAACGGAATCGCCATGAGCAGCGTCAGTTCGATCACGCGGCTCTGCGCATGGCGCGCGCCCCGCTCGTCGTCAGCCGCGATGCGGCTCGCCATCTCGGGCAGCACGACCGTTCCTGCGGCGATGCCGATGACGCCGATCGGGAGTTGATTCAGCCGGTCGGCGTAATAAAGCGCAGAGAGAGCGCCGGCCGGAAGGAAGGTCGCGATGATCGTGTCCGCGAATAGCGCGATCTGCAGACCGGCCGAGCCGAGCGTCGCCGGACCGAGCGCTTTGAAAAACCGTTTGGCGTCTTCATTGTACGCAAACGCGCGAAAACGTGGCAGCCCGTCGTGCCGCGATTGGTCGGCGCCCACAAGAAGCGCCTCGAGGAAGCCTGCGATCAACACGCCCCAGGCGGCGGCATGCCCGGCATTGGGAAAGAAGGCGGCGAGCGCGAGCGTCGCCATCATCGACAGATTGAGCAGGATCGGCGCCGCGGCGGGCGACGCGAAGCGCTGCACGGCATTGAGCATGCCGCCGTATAGCGTCACCAGGCTTATGAGCAAAAGATAAGGGAAGGTTATACGGGTCAGCGAAACCGCGAGGGCGAACTGGTCCTGGTCGTCGGCGAATCCTGGCGCCAACAGGCGGATGACTTCCGGCGTGAACACCAAGGCAAGCAGCAGCAAAATCGCTTCGGCCGCGACCAGAAGCGTGAAGATGCGGTCGGCGAACAGGCGCGCTGCACCGACGCCATCCTGCTGGCGGATGCGCGCATAGGCCGGTACGAAGGCGGAGTTGAACGCCCCTTCGGCGAAGATGGCGCGGAAATGGTTCGGCAGCCGGAGCGCGACGAAGAACGCATCGGCGATCGGCCCCGCGCCGAGAATTGCCGCCAGCATGATATCGCGCATGAAGCCGGTGATGCGCGAAAGAAGCGTGAAGCCGCCGACCGTGAGAATACGTCCGAGCATGCGGCCGTCACCTTCTGCTTCGCGAAAGTTTATGGCGCCACCGACGCACGAAAATTCAAATGGCGACCGCCCGCCGCACCGCCTCGATGATACGGGTCTGAGTCGGTTCGTCGAGATAGGAATGCATGGGCAGGCTGATCACTTCTTCGCAGAGGCGCTCTGCAACGGGCAACCCGTCCGGCGCGCAGGGGAAAGGCCGGTAGGCCGTCTGCCGGTGCAACGGTTTTGGATAATGGACCGCGGTCGGAATTCCGTCCGCTTTCAGCGACGCGGCGAAGGCGTCGCGCCGGCCGGGCCGAAGCCTGATCGTGTACTGCGCCCAAACCGAGGTGCATCCCGTTGGAACCGAGGGAACCCGCACGACATCGGCCAACCCCTCCGCATACCGGCGCGCCACGCGGTCGCGCCCGACAATCTCGTCGGGGAATATCTTGAGCTTTTCGATCAGCACGGCCGCCTGAATGGTGTCGAGCCTGCCGTTGATGCCGACGCGAACATGGTCATATCGGTCCTTGCCGTACCCGTGCACGCGCAAGCTTTTCAGACTATCGGCAAGCTCATCATCGTCGGTGAATACGGCCCCGCCATCGCCGTAGCAACCGAGCGGCTTCGCGGGGAAAAAGCTTGTCGCCGTCGCCGCCGCGATCGAACCGAGCGGTCGTCCGCGATAAGTCGCGCCGTATGCCTGAGCGGCGTCGTCGAGTACGAATAGATTCTCCGCGGCGGCGACCGCAGCGATGGCGTCATGGTCGGCCGGCAAGCCGAACAGGTCGACCGGGATGATCGCCTGCGGCTTGAGACCCATGCGCCGGGCGGTCGCGACGGCGGCGGCGGCGCTCGCCGGCGCGATGTTGAACGTTGATTCGTCGATATCGGCGAAGACCGGCGTCGCGCCGAGCATGGCCGTCACTTCGGCCGGCGCGCAGAATGCAAATGAGGGACAGATGACAGCATCGCCGGGCCCAACCCCTCTCGCCATCAGCACCAGCGCCAGCGCATCCGTCCCGCTGGCGCAGGTCACCGCATGCCGCGCGCCGCAAAAACCCGCAAGCTCGGCTTCAAGCGACTGCACCTCCGGGCCAAGGATGAACTGGCAGTGCTCCATCACGTGGGCAACGGCGGCATCAACGCGCGGCCCGAGCGCCCGGCGCTGCGCCGCAAGGTCGATGAAGGGAATGGGCGTAGGTTGCAAACGCGCGTGCCGGGTCATTCGCTGCCGGGAGTCCCTGCTCGGATGCCAAAATTGCGGACCGGCGCCGAATATCAGAGGGCGGCAAGCCGCGCTACCCGTAAATCCTCTGTGCCGGGCGACCGATGCTCCAGGCAGCGAATGGCAATCTCCAGGCTGGCAACGCCTTCTTGGCCGTCGACCGGCGGCTTGCTGCCGGTGCGAATCGCCTGCACGAAGGCGCCTAGCTCCGCGCGCAGCGGCTCGGCATGACCGACCGAGAGATGGCGCATCGAATAGCTTCCGTCGGGCTGAAACCCGAAATATTCGGTGACCTGTCGGGACAGCAAATCGCCGACGATGTATTTGCGCTTGGTCGCCACCTGCACCGTGCGCGCTTTGAACGGCGTGAGCCAGTTGGTGTTGATATGGGCGAGCACGCCGGAGGCGGTGCGGAATTGCAAGAGCGCGATGTCTTCGCGTTCGGCGCGGGCGCTGGAGAGTTGCGGCTGCACCTCGACGATTTCCGACCCGGTGAACCAGCGGATTAGGTCGATGTCGTGCACGGCGAGATCGATCACGATACCAACATCGGACATGCGGGGCGGAAATGGCCCGACCCGGGTGATCGCGATCGACAGAATGTCCTCGCTGCGAATTGCGTCCTTGATCGTCTGCGCCGCCGGGTTGAAGCGCTCGATATGACCGACCATGAGGATGACGCCGGCGCGGCGGGCGGCGTTGATCAGGTCGTAGCCCTGCTCAACCGAGGAAGCGATCGGCTTTTCCACCAGCACGTTCACGCCGCGCGCGACGCAGGTAAGCGCGATGTCGCGATGGAGATGCGTCGGGGTCGCGATGGTCACGGCGTCGACGCCGTAATCGAGGAGCTTGTTCACATCGGGAAAAGTGCCGCAACCAAGCGTGCGGCCGACGAACTCGGTTTGACCGACATTGGGATCGGCGACGCCGACGAGATCAGCGCCGGGGAGTTCAGAAAGGACGCGGGCGTGGTTGCATCCCATGATGCCAGCGCCCACGACGCCGATGCGAACCGGCTTGTTCAACTGTGCTCTTCCGTCCCGCCGCGCCATTGGTCGAATTGTTTGATTGGTCCCAATAACGAAACTTCTATCACGCCCCGGCGTTGCTTGGCGACGGCAATCGTCGCTTTTCATACACGTTTTGATTCAGAGCGTTACACGGCAATCGCCCCCAATAAAGAGCGCCCACCGCCCGATGCCAAGCCGCTCGCTTCGACGCGCCTGAACGGGCGTTTCCCTGCCGCTTATGGTCGACCCGGCACGGATCGCTCCTGACGGGCCGCGCTCGCCGACGCATGCGGGGGCGTTGCATCGCCCCTCAATTGCCCCACCCTTCGCCATTCGTTTCAGGCGTGAAGCGCCGCGCGGCTGCGGCCGTTCGGTTTGGCGGTTTTGCGCGGTCGGCGGCGCGCCGGGATCAGGCCGTCTGGCGCGGTCGAATTGAGCTTGGTCATGACCTGATACAACTTGACCAGCGCCGCGATCAGCCGCGCATGCTCGTTCGCACCGAGTTCAGCCACCAGATGCTGTTCGAAGCGCGCCTGCATCGCGAGCGCGGTTTTCAACAGCGCCTTGCCCTTCGCCGTCAACGTCAGCGCATGCGATCGGCGGTCGGCCGCCAGCCGCTTGCGCTTGGTGAGGCCGCGCCGGTCCAGTTCGTCGATCAGGCCGACGAGATTCGCCTGCCGGATGCCGAGCGCGGCCGCGATCTCCGACTGGCGACGGCCGGGATTGGCGTTCACCACCAACAGTACGCTGAACTGTGCCGGGCGCAACCCCAGCGGCTTGAAACTATTGATGAAATTCTCAAACAGCGCGACCTGCGCGCGCCGCAGCACGTAGCCGGTGTACCCGGGCAACGGGCCAAGCGCCAATGGCGCGGCTTCTTTGCCTGCCAGCGCGCCCGGCGCAGGCTGAATTGCGGTCTTCCTTCGCGCCCCATCTTTCGTCATTCTTACTTGCCTCGGTGAGGCCGCCGACCGGCGGCGTTTCCATACGTCCCTCGCATCATTCGCTTGAGATTATATCGTATAATAGTTATACTTCATAAAAATATAAGCGGCGCCAAGAATAAGCGGCGCCCGGGAGGTACGCCAGCAATGCGCACCGGCCACGAAACTGCCGGCCGATCCCCTCGCCCGCTGCGCCGGCGTCGCGGGGAGGCGCGATGATGGACAGCGTCATTTTCCTCTTCCTCGTACAAGACGGCCTCGTCAATGGCGCGATCTACGCGTTGCTGGGCATAGCCCTGGTTCTCGTCTTCGCGGTCACCCGAATCATTTTCATACCCCAAGGAGAGTTCGTCGCCTATGGCGGGTTGACCTTTGCGCTGCTCTCGACCGGCACGATACCGGGCACAGCCTGGCTTTTGGCGGTTTTCGGAGCGGCCGCATTCGTCGTCGAGCTGTGGAGAAGCCGGCATGTGACCACCGCCCGGAAGGTCCTGCGGCAGTTCGCCGGTGCGATCGTGCTGCCGGCGGCGGTGCTGGCGCTGACCTGGTTGCTGGCGCGTCCAGACCAATCCGTTTGGGTCAATCTCGCGCTCACGCTCGCGATCGTCGCGCCGATGGGCCCCTATGTCTACCGCATCGCCTTTCAGCCATTGGCCGACGCCTCGGTGTTGACCCTGTTCATCGCGGCGATCGGCGTGCATCTGTCGATGGTCGGCCTCGGCCTCGTGTTCTTCGGCGCGGAAGGATTGCGCGCGCCGGCGCTGACCAGCGTGTCCTTCGACCTCGGGCCGCTGCCGGTCTCCGGGCAGAACATCGCGGTGTTCGCTGTCACGCTTATCATGATCGCGGCGCTGTATCTCTTCTTCGACCGCGTGCTGTACGGCAAGGCGCTGCGCGCGACCGCCATCAACCGGCTCGGAGCACGGCTCGTCGGCATTCCGACGGCGGCCGCGGGCCAGATCGCCTTCGCCCTTGCTTCGGCGCTTGGCGCCGTGTCCGGCATCCTGATCGTGCCCGTCACCACGGTCTATTACGACACCGGTTTCCTGATCGGGCTTAAGGGGTTCGTCGCCGCCATTGTCGGCGCGCTCGCGAGCTATCCCGTGACCGCGGTTGCGGCGCTCGGGGTCGGGCTCGTGGAGGCGTTCGCCTCGTTTTATGCGTCGAACTTCAAGGAGGTCATCGTCTTTCTCCTGATCGTCCCAGTGCTGCTGTGGCGGTCGCTGCAGACGATCCATATCGAGGAGGACGAGTGAGCGATGCGTCCGCGGCTCATCCTCGCCCTTTTTGCCGTCGGGCTCGCGTTGTTGGCGATCATTCCCGGCGTGCCGCCGTTCTGGATCACGCTCCTCAACAATATCGGGCTCGCTGCGTTGGTCGCGATCGGCCTCGTCGTGCTGACCGGGGTCGGGGGCATGACGTCGTTCGGACAGGCGGCGTTCTGCGGCTTCGGCGCCTATACCACCGCGATCTTGACCACGACCTACGGCCTCTCGCCGTGGCTGAGCCTTCCCGTCGCCTTGGCGGTGACGGGCGTCGCCGCCGTGCTTCTCGGCCTGATCACGGTCAGGCTGTCGGGTCACTATCTGCCGCTCGGCACGCTCGCCTGGGGCATCAGCCTGTATTTCCTGTTCGGGAAGATCGACCTGCTCGGCCGCAACGACGGCATAAGCGGCATCCCCCCGCTCTCGATCGGTCCGTGGAGCCTGATCGATCCCAAGGCGACCTATTGGGTGATCTGGATCTTCGTTCTGCTCGCCGGGATCGGCACCTCGAATCTCCTGTCCTCCCGAATCGGACGCGCCATCCGCGCGCTCAGGCGCGGCGGCGTCGCAGCGGAATCCTTCGGCGTCGAGCGGATGCGGGTGAAGCTCGTGGTGTTCGTCTACGCCGCCCTTCTCGCCGGCCTGTCCGGGTGGCTTTATGCGCATCTCCAGCGCAGCGTGAACCCAACCCCCTTCGGGCTTGGCGCCGGCATCGAATATCTGCTGATGGCGACCTTCGGCGGCGCCGGCCATGTCTGGGGCGGGCTTCTCGGCGCCGGCGTCGTGGTCATCCTGAAGGATGCGTTGCAGCGCATCCTACCGGCGGCGCTCGGGAGCGACGTGCAGGCCGAGACGATCGTGTTCGGCATCGTGCTGGTCGCAACCCTGCAGATTGCGCGCGAGGGATTGTGGCCATACCTCGCGGCGCTCTTTCCGGCCCCCTCGCCCATTGCCGCGCCCGTCGATGCGAAGCCCCTGGTGCGGCGCGCCGCCGCCGCCGATGTTTCGCCGCTGCTCGAGAGCGAGGGACTGAGCAAACGCTTCGGCGGCATCATCGCCGTCAACGATGTTAGCGTGGCGATTGCGCCGCGCGCGATCGTCGGACTGATCGGCCCAAACGGCGCCGGCAAGAGCACGATTTTCAACCTAATCACCGGGATTCTGACGCCGACGTCCGGCAACGTTCGCTTCGCCGGTGAACCGATCGCGGGACGGCGGCCAGGAGACATTGCGCGGCGCGGCATTGCCCGCACCTTTCAGCATGTCAAGCTGATGCCGGAGATGAGCGTGCTCGAGAACGTCGCGCTCGGCGCGCATCTGCGCGGCCGGTCGGGAGTGCTCGCCAGCGTCCTCCATCTCGAACGCGCCGAGGAAGGCCGGCTTCTCGCCGAGGCGGCGCGGCAGATTGCACGGGTCGGCTTGGCCGACCAGGTGGACCGGCCGGCCGGCAGCCTACCGCTCGGCCAGCAGCGCATCGTCGAGATCGCTCGCGCGCTGTGCCTCGATCCGCGCCTGCTCCTGCTTGACGAGCCGGCCGCCGGCCTGCGCGAATTCGAGAAACGCATGCTGGTCGACCTGCTTAATCATTTGCGCGCCGAAGGCATGACCATGCTGCTGGTCGAGCACGACATGAGCTTCGTCATGGGTTTGGTCGATCGCATCGTGGTGCTCGACTTCGGCAACAAGATCGCCGAGGGCGCGCCCGCCGCGATCAAGGCCGATCCGGCGGTGCTCGCGGCTTATCTGGGAGCCGAACCGTGACCGCGCCGTTGCTCGCCTTGGAGGGTTTCAGCGTCGCCTACGGCTCGGTCGAGGCCGTCCGCGAGGCGACGCTCTCCATCGCCGATAATGAGATCGTCACCGTGATCGGCGCCAACGGGGCGGGCAAGTCCACGCTCCTCAACGCGGTGATGGGCGTACTGCCGTCGCGCGGCGCGACGCGTTTCGCCGGCGCCGACATCACCCGCCTGGAGGTCGAGCAGCGGGTCGAGCGCGGCCTTTGCCTGGTCCCGGAAAAGCGCGAGCTATTCGGATCGATGAGCGTCGAGGATAATCTCGTGCTCGGCGGCTTTCGCGTCCCGCCGGAGAAGCGGCGGGACGCGCTCGAACAGGTGTTCGCGCGCTTTCCGCGGCTGTTGGAGCGCCGCCGTCAGCTCGCCGGAACGCTGTCGGGCGGCGAACAGCAGATGCTCGCGATCGGCCGCGCGCTGATGGCGAGCCCACGCCTGTTGATGCTCGACGAGCCGAGCCTCGGACTCGCTCCGCTGATCGTCGCCGAGATTTTCCGCATCATGCTCGATCTGCGCAGCAGCGGCGTGTCGATCCTGCTGGTCGAGCAGAACGCCCGCGCGGCGCTGCGCATCGCCGACCGCGCCTATGTGATGGAGCTCGGTCTCTTCACCATGCACGGCCCCGCGCGCCAATTCGCCAGCGATCAAAGGATCGTCAGCAGTTACCTCAAAGGGTGAGCGCCTGCCATGACTTACCGCGCCCCGGTCGACGACATCCTATTCAACATTTCCGCCGTCGCGCCGGGACCCAGCTCGCCCGAGATCCCGGCGGAGACGCGCGAGGAATGGCGGGCGATCCTCGAACAAGCGGCCGTCCTGGTAGAAGAGACCATCGCACCGATCAACCGGGCGGGCGACGTATCCGGATCGGCCTTCGAAAACGGCGTGGTGCGCACGCCCGCCGGCTGGCGCGAAGCCTATACGACCTGGGCGGAGGCCGGCTGGAACGGCGTATCGCTGCCGGCGAGCCACGGCGGAGCTGGCCTGCCGATCGCCATCGGCACCGCCACCATGGAAATGCTGACAAGCGCCTGCATGGCGCTCTCGACCCTGCCCGTCCTCGCCCAATGCGCCGTCCCTGCGCTCGAGGCCCATGCCGACCCGGCGCTCGCGGACCTCTACCTGCCGAAGCTCATTTCCGGCGCCTGGACGGCGACCATGAACCTGACCGAGCCGCAGGCCGGCAGCGACCTCAACCTGTTGAAAAGCCGGGCGGAGCCCGCGGGCGACGGCACCTATCGCCTGTTCGGCCAGAAGACCTTCATCACCTTCGGCGAGCACGATCTCGCCGAGAACATCATTCATTTCGTACTGGCGCGGCTGCCGGGCGCGCCGTCCGGAACCAAGGGCATTTCGCTGTTCGTCGCGCCGAAGTTTCTCGTTCATTCCGACGGACGGCTCGGCTCCCGCAACGATCTGCGCTGCGCCGGGATCGAGCATAAGCTCGGCATCAGGGCGAGCCCGACCTGCACGATGATCTTCGGCGACGAAGAGGGCGCGGTGGGCTGGCTCGTCGGCGAGCCGCATCACGGGCTTCACTGCATGTTCACCATGATGAACCGGGCGCGGCTCGCGACCGGCCTGCAGGGCGTGGCGATCGCCGAGCGCGCCTATCAGCAAGCGCTCGCCTATGCCCAGGAACGCCGCCAAGGCCGCGCCGCCGGCTATGCGGGACCGGCGCCCATTATCGCGCATCCGGATGTGCGTCGCATGATCGGCCGCATGAAGGCGCTGACCGCGGCGGGCCGGGCGCTCGCCTATTTCACCGCCTCAGCCATCGACGATGCGCATCAGGTTGCCGACGACGCCGTGCGCCGCCGCGGAGAGGTCTATGCGGGCCTGCTCACGCCCGTGTTCAAGGGCTTCTCCACGGAGAACGGCGTCGAGGTTGCTTCTCTCGGCATCCAGGTGCACGGCGGAATGGGCTATATCGAAGAGACCGGCGCCGCCCAGCATTGGCGCGACGCCCGCATCCCGCCGATCTACGAGGGCACCAACGGCATCCAGGCGATCGATCTCATCACCCGCAAGGTCGCGCCGGACGGCGGCGCCGGGATGCAGGCGCTGATCGCGGAGTGCCGCGCCATGCTCGCGCCCGTCGCATCTTTGCCATCCGATATGCGGCGTGCGCTCGCGCCTGCGGCCAACCTTGCGTCGGCCTGCCTAAATGATCTCGCCGCCGCCACGGAATGGCTGATCGCAAGCGAGCGCGATCCGGACGAGCGGCTCTACGCCGCGGCACCTTATCTGCGGCTCGCCGCGATTGCGCTTTGCGCTTCGCTGTTGGTGAAGGGTGCGGTTGCGGCGGTGCGGATGGAAAACGCAGACGGCGCTGCGGCTGCATCCGCCTGGCCGCGAATCGGCCTTGCGGCGCTATTCGTCGACGAGTTCGGCGCCGAGGCGCCCGGGCTGTTCCGCCGGATCACGGCGCCACTGCCGACCCCTGCCCTGCGCGCCGCTGCGCTCGACCTCCAAAGATGAGGGCGGAGCGTACTGTTTACACGCCACCCGCCCTCGAAGCTCCACCGGATGGATATTCCGGCAGCCCATGCTGAGCTGCCGGAAACCGGCGAGGCTGCCCGGTTGCGCGGGTCAAGTCCGCCCGCGCGATCCCACGGCCTTACTTGATGGGCACCCAGTCGCCGTCCTTGACGGTCAGGAGCACACGCGAGCGCTCATCCAGCCCATTTCGGTCGGTCGCCGTCCAATTGTAGACGCCGACGGTTCCCGCGATTTCGCGCTCGGCGATCAGCGCCTCGCGGATCGCATCGCGGAACTCTTGTGTGCCGGGTTTCGCCTTCTTGAGCGCGATCGGCACGACGCGTTGGAGGGCCAACAGAGCGTCCCAGATATGGGCGCCGAACTGTGTGCGCGTGTCTTTGCCATACTTGTCTTCATAAGCCTTGACATAGGCAAGGCCGGGCGCCTTGGTCAGCGCGCCATCGGGCTGCCGCTCCGGGACCATGACCGGACCGGATACGTAAATTCCGTCTTCGGCGGCCTTCCCGGCAATTCGAATGAAGTCTTTCGAGATCGCACCATGGGTCTGATAGATCAGACCCTTATAGCCGCGGTCGCGCAACGCGATTTGCGGCAGCGCGGCGGCGGTGCCGGAGCCGGCGACTAGCACGGCGTCAGGTCGCGCCGCGATCAGTTTGAGCGTCTGGCCAGCGACCGACGTATCGGCTCGCGCATAGCGTTCGTCGGCAACCAGCTTCAAACCCATCGGCTCGGCGATGTTCTTGAAGGCCTTCACCCACAGATCGCCCCAGGAATCGGAAAAGCCAATCAGGCCGACCGTCTTCACATTGTTCTTCTTCATATTCTCGAACAGCGCCTTGGCCATCAGCGTAACCGGCTGGGGCATGACAAACGTCCACTTCTGCTTGTCCGGCACGACCGGCATCGGCGCGAGGGCAAAATGTGGGACTTTGAGCTCGGAAGCGACATTGGCGACCGCAATGGAGGGTGGCGTCGTCGCGGAGCCGATCAGCACATCGACCTGATCGTCGGTGACGAGACGGCGCGCGTTTGTTGTCGCCGCGGTCGGATCGCCGGCGTCATCGAGTTGGATGACCTTTAGCTTAAGGCCGCCGATCTCCTCGGGGAACAAGGTCAGAGTATTGCGGATCGGAATGCCCAACGCCGCGCCTTGGCCGGTGGTGGGAATCGTAACGCCAACCTTGACCTCTTGCGCCGGCGCCGACGCAGCGGCAATCGTCGCCGCCGCAATGATGCTGGTTATGAACGTGATTATCGGTCTTATCTTCCTCATCGGCTCCTCCCAGTCTGTTGGTGCGGTCTTCGCCCCGCTTTTGTCGCCGCCTTTCGCTACTCGCGCTTTGATCCTCGCTTCTCTATCCTCCACTTTCAAGAGGCAGCTGCCTCTATGCGCCATAATTATCATATTAGATTATCAAATAAGCAATATGAATGAATGGGCCTTCGTCTAAGTACCGCGCAAGCATCGCGTCGCCGCGATCTCCTTCGCTGACGTCGGCGCTTCAGCCGGTGGGGGGCCATCCGTGCGCGGGTCAAGCCCGCGCACGGATGGCAATCCGACCCCTATTTGATGAGCTCCCAGTCGCCGTTCTTGACAGTAAGCAGCACTGCGGCGCGCGGGTCGACGCCATAGCGATCCTTCTCCGTCCAGTTATAGACCGCCTGGCTCGCTGCAATTTCCTTTTCCGCGACCAGCGTTTCGCGGATCGCCTCGCGGAACGCCTCCGTACCCGGCTTCGCTTTTTTAAGCGCGACCGGAATCACCCGCTCCAGCACCTGCAGGACATCCCACATATGAGCACCGAATTGCGTGCGGGTGTCCTTGCCGTATTTCGGTTCATAGGCCTGGACATAGGCCATTCCCGGCTTCTTGGTGAGGGCGCTGTCGGGCTGCAGTTCGGCGACGATCACCGGGCCGGAAGCGAGAATAGTGCCTTCCGCCGCCTTCCCCGCAATGCGGATGAAGGCCTTAGTCACCGCACCATGGGTCTGGTAGATCTTGCCCTGATAGCCGCGGTCGCGCAGGGCGATCTGCGGCAGCGCCGCTGCCGTGCCCGACGCTGCAACCAGAACTGCATCGGGCTTTGCCGCGACGAGTTTGAGCGCCTGCCCCGCAACGGAGGTGTCGGCGCGGGCATAGCGTTCATCGGCGACCATCTTCAAGCCCATTGGCTCGGCAATGTTCTTGAAGGCCTTCACCCACAGATCGCCCCAGGAATCGGAAAAGCCGATCAGGCCGACTGTCTTCACATTGTTTTTCTTCATATGCTCAAACAGTACTTTGGCCATCAGCGTGACCGGCTGCGGCATCACCACCGACCATTTCTGCGTGGCGGGCGTGATCGGCATCGGCGCCAGAGCAAAGTGCGGCACGCCGACCTCGTTGGCGACGTTTCCCATCGCGATGCTGGGCGGGGTGGTCGATGAACCGATCAGAATATCGACCTTGTCGTCGGTGGCGAGACGACGGGCGTTAGTGGTCGCGATCGTCGGATCGCCGGCGTCGTCGAGCTGAATGATGTCCAACTTGGCGCCGCCGATCTCCTTGGGAAACAGCGACAGCGTGTTGCGCTCCGGAATGCCGAGCGCCGCCCCCTGCCCGGTGGAGGAGATGCTGACGCCGAGCTTGAGCTCCTCGTCCGCCGCCGCGGCCGGCGCAGCCGCCGCCGCGAGCATGGCGGCGACGGCGATGCTCGTCAAAAAAGTCAAGGATAGTCTTTTCATCCTCATGGGTTTCCTCCAGTCGATGTGGTGACGCTACAAGAAATTGCGGCGTCCGTCTTGCCCCTTTGGCGCCGGCCCTTCGGGGGCCGGCTCAGGCATTGGCACTTGCGTTATGACCGATAATTATTATACTACATTACCAAATAAATGAGCCTTAGGGAAGGGAAACGTCTTGAGTTCCGCCAGGCCGCAATCACAGCGCCGCCGCAGCGATTGCTCCGGCGGCGTCGGTCGTCTATGCGCTAGCGACGCGGCAAATCCTGGCTATTGGCGTAGCAATTCCCCGGAACAGGAGGCGCGCGGTCATCGCTTGCAGAGGTTGGACACAAATGAGTGAGATCGTCAGCTATTCGGTCGTCGACGGCGTCGCCGTGGTGACGATCGACAACCCTCCGGTCAATGCGATGGATCGCGGGGTGCGCGCCGGATTGCAGAAGGCCTTTTCCGACCTCAAGGGCCGACCGGACGTCAAGGCGATCGTGCTCGGCTGCGCCGGGCGAACCTTCGTTGCCGGCGCCGACATCAAGGAATTTGACACGGGAATAGCGCCGCCCGGCTTCCACGAGGTGCTGCGGTTGATCGAGGACAGCGCCTGTCCGGTGGTGGCGGCCGTGCACGGCACCGCGCTCGGCGCGGGAACCGAACTCGCGCTCTCCTGCCATTATCGCGTGGCCGACAAGACCGCGCGCCTCGGCCTGCCGGAACTCTCCCTCGGCATCATTCCCGGCGCAGGCGGCACCCAACGGCTGCCGCGCGTCGTGACCCTTGGGCATGCGCTCGACATGATTCTGTCGGGCAAGCCGGTCGCCGCCCAGGCCGCGCACGACATGGGCCTGGTTGACGCGGTCGTCGAAGGCGACCTGGTCCCGGGCGCCGTCGCGTTCGCGCGCGAACTGGTGGCCAAGGGCGCCGGCCCCCGCCGCACCCGCGAACAACCGGTGAAAGGCGCCGAAAGCGCCGACGGCCTCCTCGAGAAGAAGCACAAGCAGGTCGCCAAGACCATGCGCAACCGTCAATCGCCGCTCGCTTTGCTCGATGCGTTAAAGGCGGCCGCTTATCTGCCGTTCGATGAGGGACTGAAGGTCGAAGGCGAGTTGTCCGGCAAGCTCGAACAGGCGACCGAGTCGCGCGCGCTCCGGCACCTATTTTTTGCCGAGCGCGAGGTGCGCAAGATTCCCGGCATTGCCGCGAGCGTAAAGCCGCGCCCGATCCGCAAGGTCGGCATTGTCGGCGCCGGCACCATGGGCGGCGGTATCGCCATGAGCTTTGCCAATATCGGCGTGCCGGTCACCGTGCTCGACGTGAAGCAGGAGTATCTCGACACCGGCTTCTCGCGCATGCGCAAGAACTATGAGCGCTCGGTGAGCCGCGGCAGCCTCAAGGCCGAGCAGGCTGACCAGCGCATGGCGTTGATCACGCCGACGCTCGATCCGGCCAAACTCGGCGACGCCGATCTCATCATCGAGGCGGTGTTTGAGAACATGGCGCTGAAGAAGGACCTCTTCCGCACCCTCGATAAGGTTGCGCGTCCCGGCGCCATCCTCGGCACCAACACCTCGACCCTCGACATCGCTGAGATCGGCGCGATCACCTCGCGGCCGCAGGACGTGGTCGGACTGCATTTCTTCAGCCCGGCGCATGTCATGCCGCTGCTCGAAATCGTCCAGACCGACAAGACCGCGCCCGATGTGATCACGACCGCGCTCGAGGTCGCAAAGCAAATCCGCAAAGTCGGCGTCGTCGCGAAGAATAGCTACGGCTTCATCGGCAACCGCATGATGGACCCGTATGCGCGCGAGGCCGAGCATTGCCTGCTCGAAGGCGCGACCCCCGAGCAGGTGGACGGCGCGCTGCAAGACTTCGGCATGGCGATGGGAATCCTCGCGGTATTCGATCTCGCCGGCGTCGAGGTCGGCCCGTCGACACGGCGCGAGCGCAAGCATCTCCTGCCCAAGGATCCGGGCTATTACCGCTGCTCGGACATGCTGGTCGAGAAAGGCTGGCTCGGGCAAAAGACCGGGCGCGGCTACTACCGCTACGACAATCCCGGGCACAAGCGCACGCCCGATCCGGAAGCCGCGGAAGTCTTCTGGGAGGAAGGCAAGCGGCTCGGCGTCGCGCGCCGCAATCCCGATCGGCGTGAAATCCAGGAGCGCTGCTTCTTCTCCATGATCAATGAGGGCGCGTTGCTGCTGGAGGAAGGTGTTGCGTTGCGGGCAGGCGACATCGACGTCGTCTATGCGTCGGGTTACGGCTTCCCACGCTATCGCGGCGGTCCGATGTTCTATGCCGACACCATCGGCCTGAAGGTCATCCACGACCGCATCCTCGAATTCAAGCGCACGCTCGATCCGCAATACTGGACGCCGGCGCCGTTGCTCGCCAAGCTGGCGGCGGAGGGCTCGACTTTTGCGCAATGGGATGCGGGGCGTCAGTAACCGGGGACGACGAGATGAGTGGAGCCTTTATCCCGTACGGCGTTTACTGGTCGACCCCGTTCGCCAAATGGCAGGGCGCGCTCGCCAATCTGCATAGCCTCAAGCTTGTCGCGCGCACCGGCAAAGCGGCACTCGCGGCCAAGAAATTTCCGCCGGATGCGATCGACCTCGCCATCCTCGGCATCACCAATCCGCAGAAGAGCAGCTTCTACGGGTTGCCGTGGGTCACCGGCATGATGGGCCTGGAAAACGTCACCGGGCCGACCGTGCAGCAGGCCTGCGCCACCAGCGCCCGCGTACTGCAGATGGCCGCGCTGGAAGTGACAAACGGGACCGCGGACTGCGCGCTTGCCATCGCGGCCGACCGTATGTCGAACGGCCCCGTCGTCTATTATCCCGATCCCACCGCGCCCGGCGGCCAGGGAATCAGCGAATCCTGGACGCTCGATAATTTCGCCGACGACCCGTACGCCCACAACGCGATGGTGGACACCGCGGAAAACGTGGCGCGACGCTATCAGATCAGCACGGAGCAGCAGCACGAGGTGGTGCTGCAGCGCTATCAGCAATATGAGGACGCACTCGCCGACGACCAGGCGTTTCAGCGCCGTTACATGGTGGATGTCCCGATCACTGACGGCGGCTTTCGCAAGCAGATCGGCGTGCTGTCCACGGACGAAGGCGTGTTTGCGACTTCGCCCGAGATGCTTGCCAAGCTCAAGCCGGTCAAGCCGGGCGGAACGGTTACGTTCGCCGGCCAGACCCATCCGGCCGACGGCAACGCCGGGGTCATCGTGACGACGCGCGAACACGCGCGCGAAACCGCAGCCAATCCCGCGATCGAGATCGAGTTGATCGGATTCGGCATGGCGCGCACCGAAAAAGGTCATATGCCGATGGCGGTCGCGCCCGCCTGCCACGCCGCGCTTGACGCCGCGGGCCTCGCGATCGGCGATGTCGATGCGGTGAAGTCGCACAATCCCTTCGCGGTCAACGATATCGCTTTCGCCAAGGAGACGGGCTACCCGCTCGATCGGATGAACAATTACGGCTGCTCGCTGATCTGGGGCCATCCGCAAGGACCGACCGGCATGCGCAGCGTCATCGAGCTCATCGAAGAACTGGCGTTGCGCGGCGGCGGAATAGGCCTGTTCGGCGGCTGCGCCGCGGGCGATTCCGCCATGGCGCTGGTTCTCCGGGTCAGCGATGCGAAAGGAGCGTAAGCGGCGCCGAAGGCGTAACAATACCACGGGAGAAGATCGCAGTGACCACATCGGGACGAGACTGCGCCGAGGCGAAAATGGCGCGCCTCGAGACCGGTGCGTCAGCCGCCCGCTTCGGCTATCTTGACGGCAATAGGTTAGCTTTGCGGACTGACCGCCAAGGAACGGCGGCGACGCGCATAACTAGAACGCGAGAACAATAAGAACGAGAACAGGAAACGAGGATGCCCCCGGGAGTAAACGATCATGCCCAGCCAAGCGCAGCTCGCGCCGGCCTGTGTTTCGCCGGCAGATACGCCGATTCGCGCGATCGACTTTGCGCCAGTCGACTTGGTTCGAACCGACACGCCGGACGGAACCATCCTGCTGCGCGCGAGGGCGCCTCTCTCTCCGTATGAACCTTCCCTCGTGCGCATGTTCCGCGCCGCGGTCGAGACCGCGCCGTCGCGCGTCTTCCTCGCCGAGCGCCGCGGCGACGGCTGGCGCAAGGTCACCTATGAGGAGGCGCGCAGGGACGTCGATGCGATCGCGAGCGCGCTGATCGAGCGCGGCCTCTCCGCCGACCGTCCCGTGATGATCCTCTCCGGCAACGCCATCGACCATGCCCTGCTCGCGCTCGGCGCGATGAGCGCTGGCGTGCCGGTCGCCCCCGTCTCCGCGGCCTATTCGCTGCAGAGCCAGGACCACCAGAACCTGAAATACATCTACGATATTCTGACGCCCGGCCTGGTCTACGTGTCGGACACCGCCCCGTTCGCGAGGGCGCTGGCGGCGCTCGATCTTGTCGGCACTGAGGTGGTCGCGAGCGCCAACGGCGCCAATCTCGACGGCGTCACCCCATTTTCCGCGCTGACCAGCGCCTCCCCCGGTCCGGCGCTCGAAGCCGCGGTCGCCGGCATCGCGCCAGACTCGATCGCCAAGATTCTCTTCACCTCGGGCTCGACCGGCCTGCCCAAGGGCGTGATCAACACCCACCGTATGCTCACGTCGAACCAGCGGGCGATCGCGCAGATTTGGCCATTCCTGCAGGAGCAGCCGCTGGTGCTGGTCGACTGGCTGCCGTGGAACCACACCTTCGGCGGCAATCACAACTTCAACATGCTGCTGCGCAATGCCGGCTCGCTCTATATCGACGCGGGAAAGCCGGTGCCGGCGCTGGTCGGCGAGACCGTGCGCAATCTCTCGGAGGTGTCGCCGACCATCTATTTCAACGTGCCGGCCGGCTATGCGGCGCTGCTGCCCTATCTGGAAAAGGATGAGGCCTTGGCGCGCTCGTTCTTCGCCAATCTGCGGTTGATCTTTTATGCCGCCGCCGCGCTGCCGCAGGATTTGTGGACGCGGCTGGAAACGCTGGCGGTACGCACCACTGGCGAGCGCATCCCGCTCACCGCCTCATGGGGCGGCACCGAGACCGCGCCACTTGCGACCTCGTGCCATTTCTTGATCGACCGCGCCGGCGTGATCGGCGTGCCGGTGCCGGGGGTTGAGCTCAAGCTGGTGCCGACCGAGGCCAAGATCGAAGTGCGGGTGCGCGGGCCCAACGTGATGCCGGGCTACTGGAAACGCCCGGACCTCACGGCGCAGGCCTTCGACGAGGAAGGCTTTTATCGGCCTGGCGACGCCGTGCGCTTCGCAGACCCGCTCGACGCCTCCAAGGGGATCGTGTTCGACGGCCGTCTTGCCGAGGAGTTCAAGCTCACCACGGGCATCTGGGTGCATGTTGGATTGCTGCGCGTCGGTGTCATCGGCGCCTGCTCGCCCGTGCTCCAGGACGCCGTCATCGCCGGCGCCGACCGCGAATATGTCGGTGCGCTGGCTTGGCTGAATGTCGGCGGCTGCCAGGCGCTGCTCGGCGTCGATGCGCCCGCCGCGCCCGCCGAGCTCGCGCGTCACCCCACCATTCGCGCGCATGTCGCCGCGGCGCTCGCCCGCTGGAACGGCGAGCACGGAAGCTCGAGCACCCGCATCCGCCGGCTGATGCTGATCGCCGACGCGCCCTCGATCGACCGGAACGAAATCACCGACAAGGGCTATATCAACCAGCGCCGCGCCCTCGAATGTCGCAAGGCCGATGTCGAGCGGCTCTATCAGGCGACGCCGGGCCCCGACGTGATGGTGATCTGAGCCGCGGCGCTAGAGCATTTTCCGGCGAAGTGGGAACCGGTTCGCCGCAGAAAATGCGACCACTACAAGATAACTAGAGCGAATCCCGATTCCATTGGAACGGAATTCGCTCTAATACGATCTTGCGCCATCGATCCGTGCGCGCGGGCTCGCCTGCGCCCCGGTATAATGATCCGCGGTTATTCGCCCGCCGGCCGCTCCGGCGCGAGCGCCGCGCGGTAAAGCGCTTCGGCGTCGGAGCGCAAATCGCGGCGCGAGGCGTCGCGCGAATAGAACATATGCCCGCCGCCATAGACGGCGAACTTCGTGCGCTCGGGCGACCCGTAAACCGGGAGCTGATCGAGAATGAGCTTGTTCGCGTAATAGGGCGTTACAAGATCGCTCGCGCCGTGCGCGATCAGCACATGGGTGCGCCAGTCGCTCGCGAGCACTCTGCGCAGGTCGTCCACCGCCTGAACGGAGTTGCGACCGCGGCCCCAGTTCCAGTGGGAGCTGACCTCGCCATTGAGCAGGCGGTAGGGCCGATCGACCCGCAAGTTCAGCACGCCCTGGTAAAGCCCGGTCATGGCGGAGATGAGCGGCGCGCGAGACGCGTCAAGCACCGGATCTGAATAGTGAGTCTCCGCCGCGAAGGGATCAGGATCGAAGGCGGTGACGGTCGCGTCATAGGCGCTGCCGACGAGGCCGCGCGACCGATAGAGTTCCCGTTGGAATGTTCCGTTGTCGACCCGCCCGCCGAGCCGTTCAACCAGCGCCGGATCAAGTCCGGTGAGGGCTGCGACCCGGGCCGACATGCGTTTGACCGCCGCCTGGTCGCGTTCCCCGCGCATGAGGTCGGCGAGGTATTCGCCGGATGCGTAGTCCTCGGCGGCCTTGAGCGCGGCGCGATCGAATCCGCCGTTCAGTTCGCGCGCCGTCGCCGCCAGCGACGGCAGATTGGCGACAAAGGACAACGGCACGTGGCGGCGTTGCCCCAAATTCGCGAAATCGAGCACCGGCGAAACCAGCACGAGTCCGCGCACGCCGACGCCCTGCTGCTCGAGGGCGCGCTCGACTTTCAGCGCGCGCATGCCGCCATAGCTCTCGCCGACGAGGAATTTCGGCGCCCGCTGTCGCCCGTTCTGTTCGATCCATTTGCGGATGAATACGGCGAGCGCATCGGCGTCCCCGTCGACCGACCAAAAACTCCGCCGCACCTCATCGCCGCTGGTCAGCCGGCTGTAACCCGTCCCCGGCGGGTCAACGAACACGAGGTCGGTGAAGTCGAGCCAGGTTTCCGCGTTGGGAACGAGCGCCGCGGGCCCCGACGCGGTGATGCGGTCGAACGGCAGCCGCCAGGGACCGAATGCGCCGATATTGAGATAGGCCGAGGCTGCGCCGGGGCCGCCGTTGAAAACGAAGGTCACTGGGCGTCCGGCTGCCGGATCGCCCGAGACAAAGGCCACATAGGCGACCTCCGCCTGGAGCTTGCCGCTATCCCCATCGAATAGCGGGATCGATCCGGCGGTCGCTTTGAAATGCAGCGTGCGTCCAGGGAGCGCGAGCGTGTGATCGGTGGTTGCATCGGCCGGAAGCTTGCGCGTTGCCTCCTGCGCGCCATGATCGCGCCCCGCCGACTGCTGCCCTGCGTCCGCCGATGGACTCGCGCGGCTGGTCTCGGTCGAAGCCGCGGGGGACTTGGTGTCGTCAGTCGAAGCGCGCGCGCGGTTGGCGTCGGGTGCGGGAGCATTCGGCCGCCGCGCCTCGCTCGCCGGTCGCATTTGGCGCTGCGTCTGCGGGAAGGCCGGCGCGGCGAGGCTGAGTGCGAGCGCGCTCGTTGCTGCGGCGACCGCCAGTGCGTGGATGAGCCGGCGCAGGGGCGAAGTGGAATTGTGGGGTGTGGGGGTCATGGTCCGTTCAACAATATGGCCTGTCCGGTGTTCCGGACAATGTCGGAACGCCTCTTCGCACCCAATTGTGTCGCTCTCGCGGGAGGGTTGCTGCGCGCGCAGGCCGATTCATCCGGCTGCGGCCTAGATCGCCGCCTGCCCCGCGCCGCTAAGACGGGATGGCCGGCAAAAGGCCAGCGGCAGGCGCTGTGTCAGGCCGACTGCTGCTTCTTCGATTGCGGTTGTTGGCCGGGCGCTCGGGCTCGGCGTTCGGGGCGCGCTTGATCGACTTCAGCCGGCCACGGACGAAGCGATAGAGGCCGGCCCGCTCGGTCTCGAGATAGGTCAGGGTCACGGATCGCTCGCCGCGCGCATTTCTGGTGATATCGGTCGCCTGCGGGGCGCCCAGCGCCCGCACCACCTGGCATTCCGTCATATCGAGCGCGACCGCATTCAAGTTCGTTCCTGACTCGTCCTCGCTCGCCGTCGCGCCCGCGCCGCCAGCGCAAAAGCCCTGCGCGTCCACGAGGTCGGTAGCGCGTACCGGCTTCGACGTGTTGATCGCGGCTTGATTGAAAGAGTTTGCACTTGTCGGCAGGAACGTGCTCGCCGACGGCAGCTTCACATCGGCCCAGCCCGGCATGTTGGAGCAGGCGCCGGTGGCCACGGCGCTCGCCACGACAGCCAAGATCAGCACTCGGCGGATTCCTGGATTTGATCCTCGCATGTTTGGGCCCCGTCTCATCCTCGCGCAGATTCTCAACAGGAATAACTATATCCAATCCATACTAATTTTTCGACACCATCAAGGCGATCCCCGGTAGCAGGCAGCCGCGGGACCGGCTAGCCGCGCCGCTGCCAGCGTCCGTGCTCGTCGCATTGCCAGTAGGTCACGTCGAAGCCTTCAGCCTTCTTCGTTCGCCAAAGCTCGCGCGCCTCGGCGCGCGCCTCCTCGTCCTCGCCGTCGAACAGAACGACGATGCGTTCATAGGACCCCGCATCCGCGGGTGGCTCCGCGCGATCGATCAGGAAACGCACCAATGCCTGGTTCGGATTGTCGTCTTGAACGGTGAGGAGGACCGGCTGATCGCCAACCAAGCTTTCCCGGAACGTGCCGTGGGGCAGGAAACTGTCGTCGCGGTAGGTCCACAGGTGCGCGTCGAGCGCTTCAACCCGCTCCTCCGAGGAAGACTGCACGACGACGCGCCAGCCGCGCGCAAGCGATTTCTCCAGGAGCCGCGGCAGCACCGCCTCCAGCGACCGGCGCTCAAGATGATAGAACAGAAGCTCGGTCATGCATTGGCTCTCATGGCGGCGAGATCATCCCAGAGAATCGCCCCATCCTCTACCTCTCGTAGTAATCCGCCACGAAGCGGTCGAGCAGGCGCACGCCCCAGCCCGCACCCCAGCTCTTGTTGATGTCGGTCTGCGGCGAGCCCATCGCGGTGCCGGCAATGTCGAGATGCGCCCACGGCGTCTTGCCGACGAAGCGCTGGAGCAGTTGCGCCGCGGTGATCGCGCCGCCATGGCGGCCGCCGGTGTTCTTCATATCGGCAAATTTCGAATCGATCAGCTTGTCGTATTCCGGCCCCAGCGGCATGCGCCAGACCCGCTCGCCCGTCGCCTCCCCCGCCTTGGCAAGCTGTTCGGCGAGCTTGTCGTCATTGGTGAACAGGCCCGCGATCTCCTGCCCGAGCGCCACCATGATGGCGCCCGTAAGCGTCGCGAGATCGATCATCAGCCGCGGCTTGAACCGATTGGCCGTGTAATGAAGCACGTCGGCGAGCACGAGCCGGCCCTCGGCGTCGGTGTTGATCACCTCGATGGTCTGCCCGGACATCGTCGTCACGATGTCGCCCGGCCGCTGCGCCTTGCCGTCGGGCATGTTTTCGACGAGGCCGATCACGCCGACGGCGTTGACCTTGGCGTCGCGCGCGGCGAGCGCATGCATCAGCCCGACGACACAGGCCGCGCCCGCCATATCGCCTTTCATGTCCTCCATGTTCTGCGCCGGCTTGATGGAAATGCCGCCGGTATCGAAGCACACGCCCTTGCCGATGAAGGCGAGCGGCTTGTCACCCTTTCGGCCGCCATTCCAGCGCATGACCACCACCCGGCTCTCATGCGCGGAGCCCTGGCCGACGGCGAGCAGCGCACCCATGCCGAGCCGTCGCAATTTGCGCGGCTCGAGCACCTCGACCACGACGCCGCTGCGGCGCAGCGCGAGCACCCGGCGGGCGAAAGAATCGGGAAACAACACGTTTGGCGGTTCGTTGACGAGGTTTCGCGCGAGCACGACCCCGTCTGCAACCGCCGCGCGATCGACAAAGGAACGGCGCGCCGCCGCCGGATCGGCCGCGCCGAGGGTGAGCGTCACAGCGTCTGGGGGCTCCTCTTCCTCCTTGCGCTTGGTCTTGTAGCGATCGAAGCGATAGGCGCGCAGGCGCGCTCCGAGCGCGAGGTCAGCGACCGCCTCGGGGTCCATGGCTCCGGTCGGGTATTCAGCGATCATCATAACTTCGCGCGCCGCAGAGGGGACTTTGCCTAATCCCGCCCCGCCGAGTTTGAGCGAATCGAAGGGCTTCAGGTCCTTCGGCTTGCCGAGTCCCACAACCACAAGTCGGTCAACCTTAAGGCCCGCAGGCGCGGCAATATCGAGGGCGGAACCAAGCTTGCCCTTGAACCGCTCGATCCGGGCGACGCGCTCGAGGAGCGCCGCCGCGGACCCGAGAACGGCGCGGGTGGCCGAGCCAATCCGCAGTCCATCGTCACAAAATACAACCAGAACGCCCGCGCGGGGCGCCGCGAAGGGAGCGAACTTGATCCGAAGACTTTCCGCCATTCCTGCCCTCATATCGGCCTGTGGCCGTCCGGACACAGCGCCGCCAAAAGCGGCGACTCGGTAGTGACCCGTATTTGCAACCTTCTCATAGCATTAGCGAGCCAGTCTGGTCATACTGCATTAACCCTACGGGACCTATGGGGGGAGACACGCCTTCCAACGGCCATTTTGTGGACAGATCAAACAATTACTCTTTGAAATCGGATGAGAAACTCGCCAAAGCCGGACCTCGGCGGCGGCACGCGAAGGGGGGACCGACGAGGAGGACCAGTAAGAGCGCGGAAGTAAGTCGGCGTGTATGACAGCGCGCGGGGGGCGCGTGAAATGGCCGGATTCGTCGCAGAATGTCTGGCTAGCCGAGCATGGGGCCGGTGGCTTCCGTGTGATCTATTTTTTGCGGCAATTTGCTACTGCGGGGCCGGCGCGGTCGCGATGACCGGCGCCGAGCGCGGCGTGGCGGGTGAGAGCGTGGGCTGATGATCGCGGGACGACTAGCTCGCTACTTCGGTTGGCGCTTCTTGAGCGCGTTGCTCGCCATTTTCATCGGCGGCTTCTGCCTCGTCGCCTTGATCGATTATATCGAGCTGATGCGCCGCACCGGCGATGACGAGAACACCTCGGCGCTCATCAATGCGACGATTTCGCTGACCCGCATTCCCCAGCTCATGGAAATACTGATGCCGTTCGCGGTGCTCGTCGGCGCGATGATGTGCTATCTGAACCTATCGCGCCGCCTGGAACTCGTGATCGCCCGCGCGGCCGGCCTGTCGGCGTGGCAGTTCATCACGCCGGCTCTCTTGGTCGCCCTTGTTTTCGGCGTGTTTGCGACCACGGTCTACAATCCCGTCGCCGCGTACCTCAAGGAACAGTCGAAGCGCCTCGAGGTCAAATATATCGGCGGCTTGCGACAGACCAGCCTGCAAAGCACGGGAACCGGCATCTGGGTGAGCCAGAAGAACGCCTCCGGCCACGCGATCATCAACGCCGCGACCAGCAGCGACCAGGGCGTGCGGCTCGGCGGCGTCACCGTGCTCATCTACGACCAAGACAACCATTTCCGCGAGCGCATCGAAGCGAAAACCGCGACGCTAATCGGCGGATACTGGCGCCTGCTCGACGTGCGCCGATACACGTTGAATGAACCGCCAGTTATTTCGCCGGAATATCTGCTCGAGACCAATCTCACAGTTGAACAGGTCCGCGAGAGCTTCGCCACGCCCGACACCGTATCGTTCTGGGATCTGCCGTTCTTCATCGAGAAGGCCGATCGTGCCGGGCTCGCCGCGGCCGGCTACAAGCTCCAATACCAGAAACTTTTGTCGCGACCCGCCTTGCTCGTCACGATGGTATTGGTGGCGGCGGCCTTCAGCTTGCGCTTCTTCCGCTTCGGCGGCGTGCAAAACATGGTGCTGTGCGGCGTCGCCACGGGCTTCGTGCTTTACGTCCTCTCGAAGATCACTGACGACCTGAGCAAGGCGGACCTTCTGCATCCGATTGCGGCGGCGTGGCTGCCGGTGGTGATCGGAACGCTCACGGGCCTTCTTCCGCTGCTCTATCAGGAGGACGGCTGATCGTGACCGCGCTCGTCGCCCTCCCCCATGCTCGGCGTCGGCGGTGGCGACCCGCCGGCCTTGCGATGATTCTTGCTCTCGCGATCGTGGCGACGTTCGTCGGTACGGACCGGGCGCTGTCGCAATACCTCACCTTCCAAGGCCAGCTCAGACCGACCCCGCCGCCGCGGGAGCCGGAAACCGGCGATGCGCCGATGCTCGTGCAGGCCGTCGAAATCCAATACGACTATCCCAATGAACGGGTGTTGGCGGTCGGGAACGTGCAGATCTACTACAAGGGATCGACAGTCCAGGCCGACAAGGTCATCTACGACCAGCGGACCAAGCATCTCCACGCCGAAGGCAATGTACGGCTGACCGGCGCCGACGGCGTGATCACTTATGGCGATCTGATCGATCTTAGCGACGACCTCCGTAACGGCTTCATCGATTCGCTGCGGCTCGAGACGGCCGAGCAAACCCGTTTCGCCGCGGCGCGCGGGCGGCGAACCGAGGGCAATTTCACCGTCCTCGAAAGCGGCGTCTACACCGCCTGTCAGCCGTGCCGAGAGGATCCACGCAGGCCGCCTCTGTGGCAGGTCAAGGCGGCCCGGATCATCCACGACCAGTCCGAGAAGATGATTTATTTCGAGGACGCACGTATCGAGTTCTTCGGCGTGCCCCTCGCCTACTCGCCCTATCTCGCGGCGCCCGATCCCACCGTGAAGCGGAAATCAGGTTTCCTGATGCCGCTGGTCACCACAAACTCCATTTACGGCGTCGGGATCGAAACACCGTATTACCTGGCGCTCGCGCCGAGCTATGACATGACCATTTCGCCGCGGATCATGTCGAATCAGGGTCCAATCGGCCGTCTCATGTCATCGTCAACGACGAGCGAAGCCGACGGCAATACAACTCCGCTGCTGCAAGGTGAATGGCGGCAGCGGCTCGAAGACGGCTTTTACACAATGCGCGCGGCCGGTCTTTACCAACCGAACAAGGAGGAATTCGCCAACACCAGCGCTTTCAAGGAGTTCCGCGGTAGCGTCGAGACGACTGGGCGGTTCGATCTGTCGCCGCGCTGGGCCTGGGGGTGGGACGGCGTGCTCGTATCCGATCCGACCTTCTTTGCCGATTACAAGATTCGCACGCTGCAATCGCGCTCCACCGAACTGGTCAACCTTATCGGAATTAACGACGTGGGCGTATCTCAGCTTTTCCTCGCCGGGCGCGGGGACCGCAGCTATTTTGACGTGCGCGCCATGCACTTCACCGGGTTTACCTCGAGCGACCAACAAACGGTTCTCCCGGACATTCACCCGGTGATGGATTACCAATATACGTTTAACCAAGCCATATTCGGCGGAGAGTTGGGCTACAGCGCGAATCTAACCAGCCTGTCGCGCCAAAATCCGAGCTTCGATCCGATCAGCCAGGCCGCGGTGACTTTCGGCTACTGCAACAACACGGCGACCGCCGATACGGCGGTCAAGACCAACGCCAATTGCCTTCTGCGCGGCGTTCCTGGCGTCTATTCCCGCCTGTCGGCGGAAACCCACTGGCGGACCAAGTACATCGATCCGTTCGGCCAGGTGTTCACGCCGTTCCTCGCCGTGCGCGGCGACGCCGCACAACTCGCCGTCGATTCCGATCCCGGCGTCTCGAACTTCATCGAGAGCGGCGATAACAGTCTGACGCGATACATGGCGACCGCTGGCCTCGATTACCGATATCCGTTCATTTCCGTCCATAGCTGGGGAACTCAGACGATCGAACCGATCGTGCAAGTCATCGCTCGGCCCAACGAATCGAATATCGGCCGGCTCCCCAACGAGGATGCGCAGAGCCTCGTATTCGACGACAGCAATCTGTTCAAAGTCGACAAGTTCTCCGGCTGGGACCGCGTCGAGGGCGGCGGGCGCGCCAATGCGGGCGTGCAATACACCGCGCAAATCAATGGCGGCGGCACGGTCAATGCGCTGTTCGGCCAGTCCTATCAACTGTTCGGCATCAACTCCTTCGCGGTTGCGGACACGACCAATACCGGCCTCGGCAGCGGGCTGGACACGAACGTCTCCGACTATGTGGCGCGCTTCACTTATGCGCCGAACAAAATCTTTTCGATGATATCGCGCTACCGCTTCGCCGAGCAGGACTTCTCGTTGCAGCGCTTCGAAGTCGAAGGACGCGCCAGGGTCGATCGCTGGAACGTCTCGCTCTTATACGGCAACTACGCACCACAACCCGAGCTCGGCTTCCTCGACCGGCGTGAAGGGTTGTTGTCTTCGGGTTCCGTCAAGCTCGCCACGAACTGGGTTTTCACCGGCGCGGCTCGTTACGACATTGCTCATAACAACCTGAGCCAAACGTTGGCCAGCCTCGGCTATATCGACGATTGCTTCCTGTTAGGGCTGAACTACATCACCGACTATACCTATAGCACCAGCATTCCGAAATCGAACCACACAGTCATGTTGCAGCTCGGCTTGCGGACCTTGGGCAGCACGACGTCATCGGGGCTTTCGGGAGGCACTCTCCCCTTGGCAAATCTTCAATAATTTTGCCTATTTCTACGGCTAGGTCTCACGCCCTGCCCGGCCGTGACCGCCGTCGCGGCGATACGATGCTTTGGCGATGGTCTAATTTGGCGTCGCGTGCCCATCTCTGGTCCGAGCTTGACGGCAGGCTCTGCTTCCGGTGAAGGTTGCGGAAGGGCGTCGTCCAGGTCGCAATGGAAGAGCTTCAATGCCGGCGTCACTGATGAAACGCTTCAAGGTCTATTATCGCGTCATGAACATGCACCGAACCTGCTTCCGTCTGACGTCCGCGGCGTGTTGCCTTGGCGCGATTCTGGTGCTGGGCGCGCTTTCGGGGGACTTGTCCCGACCGGCGGCCGCCCAGGCGGTCGTTGTGATGGTGAATGGGGAGCCGATCACCTCCTATGACGTCGACCAGCGCGCAAAGTTCAATCAGCTGGTGTCTCGCAAAGCATCGGCGCGCCAGGAGGTGATCGACGAGCTGATTAACGAAAAGATCAAGGTGCAAACCGGCCACCGCTACAAACTCGAAATCACCGACAAAGACGTCGACGCGTCTTTCGCCGAGATGGCCAAGCGCATGAATCTTTCGGCAGAGCAGCTCGCCCAAACGCTCGAGAAGGGCGGAGTCGATCCCGGCACGCTCAAGGCCCGCATCCGCGCCGACATGGTCTGGCGACAGATCGTGCGCGGCAAATTCCACTCGAGCTTTCAGTTCCGCGAGAAGGACATCCTTGCGGCGATCGAGAGCAAGGAGGACGAGAGGGGCGATGACGTAGCCACCAAGACGGTCGCATATGACTATGTCCTGCGGCCGATCCTGTTCATCCTTCCGAAGGGCGCGTCGCAAGCGGCCATAGCGGCGCGGCGGCGCGAGGCTGAGGCGCTGCGCAACCGCATCGAGGACTGCGAGCAGGGCTTGCGCTTTGCCCGGGCGCTTCCGGACGTTCTCGTGCTCGACCCAGTGACTCGCAATTCCGCCGACCTCCCTCCCGCATTACAGGAGATTCTCGAACGTACCGGCGTCGGGCGCCTGACCAATCCGGAGACGACGGACAGAGGCATTCAGGTGTTTGCGGTCTGCAACAAGCGGGAAACCAAAGTTGATACGCCCGCCATGCGCAAGACGCGCAGCGAAATGTTCAGCAAGCAATTCGAAGCCAAGTCGAAGCACTATCTCAGCGAGCTGCGCCGCCAGGCGTTGATCGAAATGAAATGAGAACGCCGCTTGCGCTCACGGTCGGGGAGCCGGCGGGGATAGGACCGGACATTGCACTGGCGGCATGGGTGCGCCGGGCGGACTTTGATCTGCCGCCGTTCTACCTCCTTGCCGACCCCGCTTTCCTTGCCCGCCGTGCGCATGCGCTCGGGCTTGACGTTTCCATCGCCGTCGTCACGCCGGCGCAGGCCCGCCGAGCGTTCCCAACCGCCCTGCCCGTGGTCGATCTCGGGTTAGTCATCACCGCGCAGCCCGGCTCACCCGATGCGTCGAGCGCGCCGGCCGCAATCGCCGCAATCGACCGGGCCGTGGAGGCGGCGCGCGCGGGTGACGCGTCGGCAGTCGTCACCAATCCCATCGCCAAGAGCGTGCTCTACCAGGCGGGCTTCGGTGAACCCGGGCATACCGAATACCTTGCGAGCCTCGTCGCGCGTGCGACTGGTCGCACCGTCATGCCGGCGATGATGATCTGGTCGCCCGAGCTTGCTGTGGTTCCGGTAACGATTCACGTGCCGCTCGCGTCCGTTCCGAAGCGGATCACCGGCGATCTCATCATCGCGACCGGACGCATCGTCGCCCGCGATCTCGCCCGGCGCTTCGGCATTGCGCGCCCGCGGCTCGTGGTTGCCGGACTTAACCCGCATGCCGGGGAACACGGCGCCATCGGCACCGAGGAGCGCGACATCATCGCGCCGGCGGTTGCAGCACTCGCTGCCGAAGGCATCGCCGTGCGCGGACCGCTGCCAGCGGACACCCTGTTCCACGCTCAGATGCGCGCAACCTATGACGCCGTCTTATGCATGTACCACGACCAGGCGCTGATCCCGGTCAAAACCCTTGCGTTTAATCATGCGGTGAACGTGACTCTCGGGCTCCCCTTCGTGCGCACCTCGCCGGACCATGGCACCGCGTTCGACCTAGCGGGGAGCGGCCGCGCCGATCCCTCGAGTCTTGTCGCGGCCCTCAAGCTCGCGACGCGCCTCGCCAACGAACAACCGGCCATAGCAGCGGCGGAATGAAGCGCGCGGCACGGACCGGCAATCCGCGGCGCATGGGATGAGCGTGATCGACGACCTCCCGCCGCTGCGCGAAGTGATCCGCCGCTACGGCCTCGCCGCACGAAAATCCCTCGGACAGAACTTTCTCCTCGACCTCAACCTCACGGCGCGCATCGCCCGCGCGGCGGGTCCGCTCGGCGGGGTGACCGTCGTCGAGATCGGGCCGGGGCCAGGCGGGCTGACTCGGGCGCTGCTTGCAGCGGGAGCGAAGCGCGTGATCGCCGTCGAACGCGACGCGCGCGCCATCGCCGCGCTCGCTGAAATCGCCGCCCGCTATCCCGAACGCCTCACGATCATCGAAGGCGATGCGCTCGCCCTCGATCTTGCGGCACTGGTCGAAGGCGCAAGACCCGCGCGCATCGTCGCCAACCTGCCTTACAACATTGCGACCGCGCTGCTCGTCGGCTGGCTTTCGGCCGAGCCGTGGCCGCCTTGGTACGATGCGCTTGTCCTGATGTTCCAGCGCGAGGTCGCCGAGCGCATCGTCGCCGCCCCGGGCACGAAAAGCTATGGCCGGCTTGCCGTGCTGGCGCAATGGCGCGCTGAGCCGCGCATCCTGTTCGACATTGCGCCGCAAGCCTTCGTGCCGCCGCCCAAGGTGACCTCCTCGCTCGTCAAGCTCACGCCACGGCCAGCGCCGGCAGCCTGCGATCGCGGCGCGCTCGAACACGTGACCACGGCCGCCTTTGGGCAGCGTCGCAAAATGCTGCGCCAAAGCCTGAAATCGCTCGGCGGAGACTCCATCGTGTTGCTTGCCGCAGCCAGTATCGACCCCACCGCGCGCGCCGAAGATATCCCGGTCATGGGCTTCGTCGCGCTCGCCAATACCCTGGTCCGGCTGCGCGGCCCGCCCCCTTGAGCCGGCGCGCATCACGCGCGACGGCACGTCATCCCGGGGAGATTTGCTTCAGGTCGGCGAGCAGCTTGGCGACGCGCGTCTCGAGATCCGACCGAAGTATGCGCTTGAGGCGTTCGGCGGTGAGGATTGCGCGCAATCGGGAGAAACTCTCGTCGAGATCGCAGTTGATCAGCACGTAATCATATTCCGTCCAGTGGGGAATTTCGTCGGCGGCGCTCCGCAGCCGCCGTGCGATGATCTCGTCTGAATCTTCGGCCCGCCGCTCAAGTCGTGCCTTCAGTTCGGCGGCCGAAGGCGGCAGCACAAAAACGCTCACCACATCGCTGCGCATCTTCTGGCAGATTTGCTGCGTTCCCTGCCAATCGATGTCGAACAGCATGTCGCGGCCGGCCGCGAGCGCCTGCTCCACCGGCTCGCGCGGCGTGCCGTAGAAATTGCCGTGAACCTCCGCCCATTCCAAAAGTTCATCCGCCGCGCGCATGGCCTCGAAATGGCGCTTCGAAATGAACCGGTAATGCACCCCGTCGATCTCGCTCGGCCGCCGCCGGCGCGTCGTCACCGAGACTGAGAGATTGAGATTGGTCTCTTTCTCGATCAGCGTGCGCGTCAGCGTCGTCTTGCCTGCGCCCGAGGGCGATGAGACAACGAACAGGATGCCGCGCCGGGTGGTGGCTTCGTCCTTCGTGCGCGCCCCCTGAACGCTCATGCCCCCTACTCCAAATTCTGCACCTGCTCGCGGAACTGCTCGACTGCGCTTTTCAGCTCCAATCCGATCTTGCTGAGTTCGATATCGTTTGCCTTCGCGCACAGCGTATTCGCTTCGCGATTGAGTTCTTGGGCGAGGAAATCGAGCCGGCGCCCGATCGCTCCGCCCTTCTCGACGAGTTGGTTGGCCTGCGCGACATGCGCGTGCAACCGGTCGAGCTCCTCGCGCACATCCGTCTTTGCGGCGATCAGGATCGCTTCCTGGTGTAACCGGTCGGGGTCGAAGCGGTCCGACGCTTCGAGCAGCAACGCCACCTGGCGGGCGAGCCGTTCCCTGACCGCTTCCGGTTTGCGGCCCGGCGCGGTTTCGGCGCGCTCCGCCAGCGCCGCGATCTCGGCGAGACGCTGGGTGAGCACGCGGCCGAGCGCTTCGCCTTCGAGCCGGCGCATGGCCGCAAGCTCGGCGAGCGCCGCAGCGAAGCCGCCAACCACCGCCGCTTCCGCTGCCGCGCGGTCCTCCTCGTTTTCATCGGCCTCGATTACCTCCACCACGCCTTTGATGGCGAGGATGCCGTCGAGGCGCGGCGCCTCGGCCTGAACGCGCGTGGATAGCCCCTCGAGAGTCGCGAGGACGGCGGCAAGCACTTGGTCATTGATGCGGACGATCGGCTGCACGGCCGGCCGTTCGACCGTTAGCGTGGCATAGACGGTCCCGCGCGCGAGCACCTCAGCCGCTTTGGCGCGCACCGGCTGCTCGATCGCGTCCCATCCCGGCGGCAAGCGCAGCCGCAAGTCGAGGCCCTTGGCATTCACCGACTTGATCTCCCAGACGAACGCGTATTGTCCGCTCGCGCCGTGGCTGCGGGCAAAGCCGGTCATGCTGGACAATGCCATCGGAGCGCTCAAGCTACTCGATCGTAATGACCCATCGGCGCTCATCGCGTCGATCGGCCACCGCTTTGCTCCGAAGAACGCCTGCGGGGAGCCGGCGCGGAGCGCGGCGACGGCGTGGCGGCCGTCTCCGGCGGCGCTTCGGCGTCGGCATCGTTATCGCGTTGCGACCGTTCGATCGAACGCAGCTTCGCCACGTTACGTTGATGCTGATCGAGCGTTTCTGCGAACAGATGTCCGCCAGCGCCATCGGCGACGAAGTAGAGCTCCCTGGTGCGCGCGGGATTTGCGGCGGCTTCAAGCGCGGCGCGGCCGGGATTGGCGATCGGGCCTGGCGGCAGGCCATCGATGACATAGGTATTGTAGGGCGTAGGCTGCTCGATCTCGCTCTTGAGAATGGGTCGTCCGAGCGTCGCCTTTCCGCCAACCAGTCCGTAGATGATGGTCGGATCCGACTGCAGCCGCATGCGCTGCTTGAGCCGATTGACAAACACCGCGGCGACCCGCGTGCGCTCCTCCGGTCGGCCGGTCTCCTTCTCGATGATCGAGGCAAGCGTCACGAGCTGATCCGGCGTACGCAACGGCAGATCGGCCATGCGCCGCTCCCAGACCTCCTGTAAGACCCGGCGCTGCGCCTGGTGCATACGCTGGATTACCTGCTCGCGCGTCGTCCCGCGCACCACCTTGTAAGTCTCGGGCAGAAGCGAGCCTTCGCGCGGAATTTCGCGGATGTTGCCGGACAGCATGTCGGCCTCGAGCAAGCGGTGCACGACTTGCTCGGACGTGAGTCCTTCGGGAACCGTGAGCGCATGCTGGACGACCTTGCCGTCGAGCAATGTCGCGATCACGTCGCCGAGGGTGGCATGCTTGGGGAACATGTATTCGCCGGACTTGAGATCATCGCGCGCCTTGCGCACCACCACCGCTCCGACGAATGTCCATGGCTGATCGATCACGCCCTCCTTGACCAGGAGATCGGCGATATCGCGGACGCCGGCCCCGCGCGGAATGTTAACGATCTTGTCCTCACCGAGCGGCCCCGGCGCGTCCAGCCGTTGCTTACCGATCATGATCGCCACGCCGACAACGATTGCGACCAAAACAATGAAGGTGAGGATTGCGTTGCCGACCACGACGATCGGATGGCGCGCGCGCTGCGAGCGCCGCTTCGGCACCGGCACGCGCTCCGGCGCGAGCGCCGCGCGCGAGCTACGCGGACCAACTCTGTTCTGTTCGGCCGGAGGCGTTGGCTGTCCGCCGCGCGGTCCTTGGAAATACGTCATTAAAACCGGCTCCCGGGCGGCCGGCCCTCAGGGCGAGCCCGCGCGCATTGCCTGACCCGCACGGGGTCACGTAACGGTTTTGCCGAAGGGTACACCAGAACTCGGCGAAGCCGAAAATCGCGCGAATTCATGCGCACACACCCCGGCACCGGTTCAATACCGTTGAAATTATGGCGTTTTTACTAGTCCCCGACGCCATCGCCGTTACAAAAGCGCCGGTGTCCTTCACTGAAGCCGGCGGAGTACAAGCGAAGCGTTGGTTCCGCCGAAACCGAAAGAATTGGTCAGCACGACATTTATTTCGCGCTTCTTCGCCTTGTGCGGGACGAGATCGATCGGAGTGTCGACGGAGGGATTATCGAGATTGATTGTAGGTGGCGCGACGTTATCGCGGATGGCGAGAATCGAGAAGATCGCTTCGACCGCACCGGCCGCGCCGAGGAGATGACCGATCGAGGATTTCGTCGACGACATCGACACCCGGCCCGCAGCATTCCCGACAATCCGTTGCACTGCGGCCAGCTCAATCTCGTCGCCGAGCGGCGTGGAGGTGCCGTGGGCATTGATATAGTCAATTTCGGCAGGGGAGATCGCCGCGCGCTTGATCGCCGCCGCCATGCAGCGCTGGGCGCCATCGCCGTCTTCGGCCGGCGCGGTGATGTGATGGGCGTCGCCCGACAGGCCATAGCCGATCAGCTCGGCATAGATTTTCGCGCCGCGGCGCCGGGCGTGCTCCAGCTCTTCGAGCACGACGACGCCGGCGCCCTCGGCGATCACGAACCCATCGCGGTCGCGGTCATAGGGGCGCGACGCCCGCGTCGGGTCGTCGTTGAACGAGGTCGAGAGTGCGCGACACGCGGAGAAACCCGCCATCGATAGTCGGTTAATCGGCGATTCGGTGCCGCCGGCGACCATCACTTCTGCGTCCCCAAGTGCGATCAGGCGGCCAGCGTCACCGATCGCATGCGCACCGGTCGAGCACGCGGTGACCACGGCATGATTGGGGCCCTTCAAGCCGAAGGCGATCGAGACATAGCCACCGGCGAGATTGATCAGTCGGCCAGGAATGAAGAACGGCGATACCCGGCGCGGGCCGCGCTCCTTGAGCACGATCGCGGTCTCGGCAATGCCCTCAATGCCGCCGATGCCCGACCCGATCATCACGCCACTGCGCACCTGCGAATCGTAATCGGCCGGCCTCCAGCCTGCGTCGTCCAGCGCTTGGTGCGCGGCGCACATCGCGAAGGTGATGAACTCATCGACCTTGCGCTGTTCTTTCGGCTCCATCCATCGATCTGGATTGTAGGTGCCGTTCGTGCCATCGCCGCGCGGGATCATGCAGGCGATCTTCGACGGCAGATCGGACACGTTGAATCGATCGACCCTGCGGGCGCCGCTTTCGCCAGCGATCAGCCGCTGCCATGATTCCTCGATCCCACAGCCGAGCGGTGTCACCATGCCCAATCCCGTGACGACGACGCGCCTCATGTCACCTTCCCGTTTCGGATTGCAGTCCGTCGCCTCGTCCAAAGCGAGCCCGATCGCGATCGAATCGGCGCTTGCGCCGTTGCCGGTTCTTGGCCGCGCTGCCGCCTCCGACCGATTCGACCTCGCAGGCCCCTCGCTCTTAAAGCATTTTCGCGACCTGTGAAGCGGCTTGCACGTGAAGATGCGCGCGCCAGCCGTAGCCCGGACGCGGGCTCATCGCGGAGCGAACGCCGCGTTGCGTGCGTGCCTGCCATTAGCGAGGGTGGAAGACTCCGCACCGTCAGCCGGCTTGGGCGCGGCCGACAAGCTGCGGGTTGAATGGTCGCCGTGGATGTGATCAGCAGCTCCGCAGCAGCTTCACGACAGACCAAAGGCGAGGCCGTCAAACGCCGGTTCAGCTCTTAGCATTCTTTTCGAGGAATTTTATCGCGTCGCCGACGGTCAGGATGGTCTCCGCCGCGTCGTCGGGAATCTCGCAGCCGAACTCTTCTTCGAAGGCCATGACAAGCTCAACCGTGTCGAGGCTGTCGGCGCCGAGATCGTCGATAAAGCTCGCGCTCTCGGTCACCTTGTCGGGCTCGACGCCCAAATGCTCCACGACGATTTTCTTGACCCGTTCGCCAATGTCACTCATTTCCAAGACCCTCGTGCGTTTAGCATTCGCCGCGATCGTGCCGGCAACTCATCCAGCCGAGTAGCACAGGCTCGTCGTGGTGGACGGCAGGAACGCGCATCCGGTCAAGGGTGATAGCAGCTGCCCCCAGCCCCCACCGCATCCACTTCGTCCAGCCCTGCGCGATCGGTTATCATACTTCGATAGGCTTGACCAGAAGGCGGAAAACGACCCTGTGGGTCTTCCCGTCCGTAGTCGAAACACCTGTTAAATCATGGCCATTCCGCCATTAACGTGAAGCGTTTGACCGGTGACATAGCCGGCTTCCGCCGAAGCTAGAAAAACGACCGCAGCCGCGACATCCGCCACTGCGCCGAAGCGTCCCGCCGGTACCCGAGCGAGCGCCGCTTCGCGCTGCTTGTCGGCGATGGCGTCGGTCATCGCCGTGGCGATGAACCCCGGCGCGACGCAATTGACGGTGATTCCACGCGAGGCGACTTCCTGTGCGAGCGCCTTGCTCATGCCGATCATGCCCGCCTTCGCTGCGGCATAATTGCCTTGCCCGGCATTGCCGGTGACGCCGACGATCGAGGTGACGCCGATGATACGGCCGAAGCGGCGGCGCATCATGCCCCGCACGGCTGCGCGCGCGAGCCGGAACGCCGCCGTCAGGTCGACCGCGAGCACCGCGTCCCATTCCTCGTCTTTCATCCGCATGAACAGATTGTCGCGCGTGAGCCCGGCATTGTTGACGAGGATGTCAACCTGCCCGAGCGCCGCCTCCGCTTGCGGCACCAAAGCCTCCACCTGAGTGCGATCGGCGAGATCGCAGCGTAGCGCATGGGCGCGGGCGCCGAGCTCGCCGGCAAGAGCCTCGAGTTTATCGCTCTTCGTTCCCGAAAGCGCGACGCTCGCACCCAGGGCGTGTAGAGCGCGAGCGATCCCTCCGCCAATGCCCCCGGTCGCCCCGGTGACCAGCGCGGTACGACCGGCGAGGTCGAACATCACGCCGTCCCGGTCGCCCGCAGGGGAAAGTCTTGCGTGCGTGCGGCGGCGAAGGTCGCGATGTCGGCCGGCGTGCCGATCGCCACCCCTGTCGCCCCCGGGGCAATGCGCTTGACGAGGCCGGTGAGCACCTTGCCGGCGCCGACCTCGTAGAACATGCGAACGCCGGCGCCCGCCATGAACTCGACCGACTCGCGCCAACGGACGGTGCCGGTGACTTGGCCGATCAGCCCGTCGACGATCGCCGCAGGCTCGCTCACCGGCTTCGCCACGACATTGGCGACGAGGGGAACGCAGGGCCGCCCGACGGCGACCTTCGCGAGCGCCTCGGCCATGACCCTGGCCGCCGGCTGCATCAGCGCGCAATGGAAAGGAGCGGATACCGGCAGCATGGCCGCGCGTTTGGCGCCCTGGCCCTTGGCGATCTCGACCGCGCGCTCAACGGCCGCCTTGTCGCCGGAGACGACGACCTGCCCCGCCCCGTTGTCGTTCGCCGCCTGGCATACTTGGCCTTGGGCCGCTTCGGCTGCGACCGCCGCCGCCTGGCCGAATTCGAGGCCGATGAGCGCCGCCATGGCGCCCACGCCCACTGGGACGGCCTTCTGCATGGCGCGGCCACGAATCCGCACCAGCCGCGCCGTGTCGGCCACCGTGAGCGCGCCAGCCGCGGCAAGCGCCGAATACTCGCCGAGCGAATGGCCGGCGACGAAAGTCGCCTCCCGCGCAAGGTCAAGCCCGGCTTCGCCTTCAAGAACGCGCAAGGTCGCCAGCGACACCGCCATCAGCGCCGGTTGCGTGTTCTCGGTGAGCATCAGCGTCTCAGCCGGCCCGCCGAAGATGATGCTGCTCAGCTTTTCGCCGAGGGCGTCGTCCACCTCTTCGAACACGGCCCGCGCGGCGGGAAAGTTCTCCGCGAGCGCCTTACCCATGCCCACGGCCTGACTGCCTTGCCCCGGAAATACGTATGCAACCGCCATGCCTTACCCCTCCCGGATTGCGACAGCCCGGTAACAAGCCGGTGAGCGGGGATTAAGTCAAGAGCGGCGGATTTCGTACTTAGGGATACTTACGGCGTGCGCGGTACAACTTGCGTTCCGCGGCGAAATCCCTATAACCCCGGTTCCCGTCGTTTCGGCCGGGAGCTGAACGGGCGGCCGCGCGCCCCGCGAGGGAGGTGCGGCAGGAATCTCCGCGGTTCCGTTGTCCGGTGTTCCCGCCTTCGCAGGACTTCGCGCCTTTCCGAATGGCACGAGGGGCTTTGCGCCGAACGATGAAGCGATAGAAGAGAAAGGCACGCTATGCCATTATATGAACACGTGTATCTCGCTCGTCAGGACCTCTCGGCGCAGCAGGCCGACGAATTGACCGGACAATTTAAAGGGGTGATCGAGCAACTCGGCGGATCGGTGCAGAAGGTCGAGTACTGGGGCGTGAAGTCGCTGACCTACCGCATCCGGAAGAATCGCAAGGCGCATTTCACCCTGCTCAATATCGACGCGCCGCCCGCAGCGCTTGCCGAGATCGAGCGCCAGGAGCGCATCAACGAAGATGTGCTGCGTTCGCTCACCATTCGGGTCGATTCGCTCGAGGCGGGGCCTTCGGCGATGATGCGCAAGGTCGACCGCGACGATCGCCGTGACGGACGCGACGGGCGCGACGATCGCCGCGGCGATGACCGCAGGCGTGATCGTGATCGCGACGCCCGCGGCCCACGCGAAGCGCCGCGCGGGCCACGCGAGGAACGCAGCGGCGGTGACGATGCCGAATTGATCGAGGAATGAACCCATGGCTTTCGCAGCCGCCGGCGCGCGCCGGCCATTCTTCCGCCGCCGCAAGACCTGCCCGTTTTCCGGCGTAAACGCCCCGAAGATCGACTACAAGGACGTTCGCCTGCTGCAGCGTTACATTTCCGAGCGCGGCAAGATCGTGCCGAGCCGGATCACTGCGGTTTCCGCCCTCAAGCAGCGGGAGCTGGCGCGGGCGATCAAGCGGGCGCGCTTTCTCGGGCTTTTGCCCTATGTGATCCGCTGACGGCGGCGGGACGCATCTTCTGCCCTCCCGGCGACGGGAGGAAACCCCCGGTTGGGACGGACACGATTCGCCTCTAACCGCTCAACGGAGCGGGACAGCTCGACGATGGTGCAGGTTCTGCTGATCGGGATCGGCGCGGGCGCGGTTGCCGCGCTCATGTTCGCGGCGCTAGCCTCGGGCTCCCCGCTCGCCATGGCGCTGTTTTATCTTGCGCCGCTGCCCATCCTGATCGCAGCGCTGGGTTGGAGCCACGTGGCGGCCATCGCGGCGGCGCTGACCGGATCGACGGCGCTGTTCGCCACCTTCAATTCGGTCTTCGCGGTGGTGTTCCTGATTGGCGTAGGCCTGCCCGCCTGGTGGCTCGGCTATCTCTCGCTGCTGGCGCGGCCAGCGACCACGAACGGCTCCGAGCAGATCGAATGGTATCCGGTCGGCCGGCTTGTGCTATGGGCGGCTTTGCTGGGCGGGCTGATCGTAACGGTGGCGATCCCGCAATTCGGCAGCGACGCGGAGAGTTTCCGCGCCACGCTGAAGAGCGCTTTTGAGCGGTTGTTCAAGGCGCAGAGCGGGACGCCGGCGAACGAACCGCTCAAGCTGCCGGGCGTATCAGATCCGGACTCGGCCTTTGCATTTTTCGCGGTGATCATCCCGCCGGCTGCGGCGGTGCTGACGACCGCGACGCTGCTGCTCAATCTATGGCTCGCCGGACGCGTGGTCGATCTTTCGGGCCGGCTGCGGCGTCCGTGGCCCAAACTCTCCGCGCTCGCCCTGCCGGCCCATGCGGCCGCCATCTTCGCGCTTGCGATCGCGGGCTCGTTCCTGCCCGGGCTGATCGGCATCGTTTCCGGACTGTTCGCTGCGAGCCTTGCCGTCGCCTATACCGCGCAAGGGCTCGCCGTCCTGCATGCCCTGACGACCGTTGTGAAAGGCCGCCCCATCGTATTGACGGGCGTCTACGTGGCGATCCTCGTGTTCGGCTGGCCGCTGCTCGCGATCGCCTTGCTCGGCCTTGCCGACGGGTCTCTCGATTTGCGCGGGCGCGTAGCCCGCAAACGCGGTCCGCCCACCGGCCCGCTCGCCTGAAATCATCCATCTCCTCGCGGAGAAAACGGAGCCAAAGACATGGAAGTGATCCTGCTGGAGCGTATCGCCAAGCTCGGCCAAATGGGCGACGTGGTCCGCGTCAAGGACGGCTATGCGCGCAATTTCCTGTTGCCCGGGGGCAAGGCGCTGCGCGCCACCAAGGAGAATCGCGCCAAATTCGAGACCATGAAAGCCCAGCTCGAGACGCGCAATCTCGGGTTGAAGACGGAGGCGGACAAGGTCGCCGAGAAGCTCGGCGGCCAGAGCTTCGTGGTGTTGCGCCAAGCCTCCGACACCGGACAGCTTTACGGCTCGGTGACCGCGCGCGATCTCGCCACGGTGATCGGCGAGGGCGGATTTACCGTCAGCCGCAGCCAGATCATTCTCAACACGCCGATCAAGGTAATCGGGCTGCACAAGGTGCCGATCGCGCTGCACCCCGACGTTGAAGTGACCGTCACGGTGAGCGTGGCGCGCAACGCGGAAGAAGCCGAACGAATCGCCCGCGGCGAGGACGTGACCGCACGGCGCGAGGAGGCGGAGGAACCGGCGGAGTTCGCGGCGAAGCACTTCTTCGAGCCGGAGGCCGTCCCCCACGAGCCCGCCGCGGAAGAACCGGAAGCCAAGGAATAGCGGACCTTCCCGCCCGCCTTGCTGCTCAGTCCGTCTTCTCCTCGCCGCCGTAAACCTGCGTCGGATCGAACACCTTCTCGGCGTCGCGCGGGGTGAGAACGAGCGTGCGGCCTGCCGGTTCGCGCAACGTGAGCGCACGATAGAAGCACGATGCGCGCCCGGTATGGCACGCTCCTTTTTCGTTTTGCTCGACCTTGACCAAGAGCACGTCCTGGTCGCAGTCGACCCGGATTTCGAATATCCGTAAGGTGTGGCCGGAGGTCTCGCCCTTCTTCCACAGCTCTTTGCGGGAGCGGCTATAAAACCAGGCCCAGCCGCTCTCGATCGACCGGGCGAGCGCCTCCTCGTCCATATAGGCAAACATCAACACCTCGCCTGACCAGGCGTCGGCGACGATCGCTGGAATGAGCCCGTTGTCATCGAATTTGGGCGAGAAAACTCGGCCTTCCTCGATCTGTTCGGTCGAGCTGCGCGGCGCAAAACGGTGGGGAGCCATGATCAGCGTATGCCGTTGCGCACGAGCTGAATGAAGCGGATCTGTTCGTTAACGTCGTTGCGAAACAAACCCGCAAACTGCGTCGTTACGGTCCGCGTGCCCGCCTTCTCGACGCCGCGCAACGACATGCACGTATGCTCGGCCTCCATCATGACGGCGACGCCGCGCGGCTTGAGCTCTTCGTTGATCGCGTTGACCACCTGCGAACTCAACCGCTCCTGCGTCTGCAGGCGGCGCGCAAAGATGTCGATCAGGCGCGCGATCTTGGAGAGCCCGACCACCCGGTCGACCGGAAGATAGGCCACATGCGCCACGCCGAAAAACGGCATCATGTGGTGCTCGCAGTGCGAGTTGAATGGAATGTCGCGAATGAGAACGAGATCGTCATAGGTCCCGATTTCAGAAAAGGTGCGTTCGAGCACGTCGGTCGCAGTCACGTCATAGCCCCTGTACAGTTCCTTGTACGCCGAGACCACCCGCCGCGGCGTATCCAAAAGCCCTTCGCGATCAGGATCGTCGCCGACGAAAGCGATCAGCGTACGAACGGCTTCCTCCGCCTGCTCGCGCGTCGGGCGCGCCGCAGCGGCGGCGGGTCCTGGACGGCTATCCGGACGGGATGCGGGGGTCAGTTTCTTGATGACATTGTCCATCGCGAGCGTCTGCTCCGTTCGACCGGGCCGGAAAGAACCGCCCCGGATGTGTCACCGGTCACGCCGCACACGCCGCGAGGGCGTCGGACCTCGCGCGAGCGACGAACGTCGCCTTCCCAACTGGCGTCGCCCATGTGGGAAGCGCCGTACCGAAGCGCAAGCAATCCTCGCCCGATCCGGCGGGGAAACATATATTATCTTGGTTCGAAACTGACAATCGACGGCATGATCCGCCGATCGGCCAAAGTGCCATGCTGAATGACGTCTACAACCGGCGCATCTTGGAACTCGCTGGAAACATTCCACGCCTCGGCCGCCTGCCGAGCCCGGACGCGAGCGCGACCGCCCATTCCCGGTTGTGCGGCTCGACCGTGACGGTGGACCTCAAGATGGATGGCGAGACCGTCGTCGATTTCGCTCATGAGGTAAAAGCCTGCGCACTCGGGCAGGCCTCCTCCTCGATCATGGCGCGCAACGTGATCGGCGCGCGGGCGGCCGAATTGCGCGACCTGCGCGAGACCGTAAGGCGCATGCTCAAGGAACAGGGGCCGCCCCCGAGCGCAGCGCGCTGGTCCGACATTGCGGTGCTCGAGCCGGTGCGCGACTACAAGGCGCGGCACGCCTCGACCATGCTCACCTTCGATGCGGTCGTTGCGGCGATCGATCAAATCGAAGCCAAGCGGCGATAAAGTATTAGTCACCCAAGAAGCCGGCTAGGCGATCCGCCCATTGTCGGCCTGCCTATAAAGGCAGGGCTCAACCAATCGCCATGCGTTCAGCGACGCGAATCGAAGTGAGCGCGCGCGTCGACGCGCGGCCGCGACTGCTCGTCGCACACCGCCTCGAACTGCGGGAAGCTCTTGGCGAATCCATTGTTGCCGATCCGAATCATGGTCGCCGGTTGGCCGGCGCTACGCGTCTGCACGGCGAGCGACCGGCTCGCCGTTGCGGCAAAGGCGCGCAACTGCGACGAACCGATGGTCGTGGTGGCGACGGTGTCGACGCGCCGCGACTTTTTCCTCGCGTCCGAGGATGTGACCCGCAACACGAGATCGGCACCGTCGATCCAGAGGCGAACCTGCTTCACGATCGGAGGCAAGGGCGCGGACGCCGATCCAATGCGCTGCTCCGTATAGGTGAGCGTGTACGTTCCCGGCATGTCTCCGCATGCCAGGGTGAGATCGAAGCTGCCAAA
>Ga0315553_10000343_pt1 | contig 42628 bp, 33 predicted proteins | sample SalMarSW160140MG_FD_203099 | JGI IMG/M metagenome (GOLD analysis project Ga0315553, IMG submission 203099) | Salt marsh sediment microbial communities from the Plum Island Ecosystem LTER, Massachusetts, United States - Salt Marsh Sediment SW1601-40 ...
GTCCCTCAGAAAACGCAATCTTCCGCCGTAATCTAAAGGACGATAAAGGTCGATTGCGATGTCTTCGTCCCTCAGAAAACGCAATCTTCCGCCGTAATCTAAAGGACGATAAAGGTCGATTGCGATGGGCGCCTGCTACAAAACTGCGGAAAACCCCTCTTTCCGATGTTTCTGTGCCAATTCCACATACTTGTCCGCCCATTTTTGGTTTTTTTCAGCGCTTGTCTGATCCAGGGTGCGCAGCAGGCGACCCGGAACCCCAACCATGAGCGAGTAGGGCTCTACCACACTGTTCTCCGGGATAAGGGCCCCGGCAGCAATGATGCTTCCCCGACCGATTACCGCCCCCGTCATGATGATCGCACCCATGCCGATCAAGCATTCCGATTCGATCGTGCAGGCATGCAGAATCACTCCATGTCCTACGGTTACATTTTCCCTGACCACACAGGGCCTGTCGTTGACAACATGCAGGATAGATCCATCCTGGATATTGCTGTGGGCCCCGATCTCCACATAGTTGATATCCCCGCGAAGCACAGCGTTGTACCAGATCGAAGAGCCCTCGGCCAACCTCACATCGCCAATGATCTGTGCGCCCCGGGCGATGAATACGCTTGGATCAATCGTAGGACCGGTGCCGAGTACACTCGAGGGAATATCGGTTTCATTCATCTAAGAATTCCTCCTCGACGGTGATCGCAGTATCCGGGCGCCCCATTGGGGTGGGCTTTGAAAAACCTGTTTGTTGCATACTATTACTGCAAAAGAAAGACGGATCATACTACCACCGACGTTCTCTTTTTTCTATAATGTGCGGCAATACAGGTCTTTCGAGCGGACCCATGAACGAGTGGATGGAGAGATGAAAGCCATACTATCGCTGATCGCAGCTTTTTCAGGATACTCGATACACTCCGTAGCCCAGGCGGGACAGAAAATTGGGCTTGCCACCGCTGCCGAACGCAAAGCTCGTGGACTGGCGATTTGGATCCTTTCGACTCTTTGCATGCCTGCGGCTGTTTTTTTAATTCTATATGCCGTTTCGATCGGCAATGCTTCCCTGGTAGGGGCGATGTCCGGATCGGGACTCGCATCTCTGGCGATATTTTCCCATCTGTTCATGCACGAACGGATCACAAGAAGGGAACTGGTTGGGGTATTTACGATTTTTACGGCGGCGATCCTGATAGGCGCGTTTAGAGCAGATACAGCTGTCGTGAGCCCCTCCCTCACAGCTCTGTACGCCTACTTCCCGGCAGTCTGCGGAACGTATCTTCTGCTCTGGTTGGTTTTCAGAAAACGCAGTCGGATCAACGGCATCGTCATCGCCGGATTAGCCGGAGCACTGGGAGGTTTTGTGCCCCTGTTTCAAAAAGTGTCGACAACCCCGCTCGGGCTTTCCCGACCTTTGCTGCACCTGCAATTTGGCAGTGAGACTGCGCTCACCTCTTTGGTTCAGCGGGGAGTCAATCTGATGTCCAATCCCTGGGCCCTCACGTGGATCGCAGTCTCCCTGGTATCGATGGCGGTGATGCAATTTGCCTATCGGAGGGGAAAGGCCATCCAGCTTATACCGGCTTTTGCGGCCAATACGATCGCGATCCCGGTAGTGGGGGGCGTTATAGTGTTCAGCGAACGACTACACCCGGTCCAGTGGATTGGAATTATCCTGATCCTGGCAGGAGTGCTTCTGCTTACACTCGCGACAGGTCATCACGTCCATCCACCAAAGCAAAACAGTTGAATTCGAAAACCTTGACTTCAGTAGGGTTTCCTGCGATCCTTGCTTACGAAAAGTATCGGTGCTTTTCAACCGGCATTGATCAATCTCTTAGCGAACTCGTGGCCGACGAAATCGGCACGAGAAGGAGCGATGTTTTATGCGCCAGGCAATAGCCGTGATCATGGTCATTCTGCTGGTTTTCCCATTGATTTTTGCTGCATTGATGAGTTTTTCGGTTGGCACTTGGGCTCTGGACAGGGGTTTTTACCTTCAGCTGGCCTCGGATGAACGTATCTATGAGGCAATCCTGAGGGAAAACGCCTGGGAAGAGGCACAGATAGACGAGGTCACCGAGATCGAAGGCATACCCAGTGAGGCGCTGGTCAAAGCTTTGCGTGAAGTCGTTACTCCGAACTACCTCCGATCCCAGGCAGTGTCGGTGATCAACCGGACCTTCGACGGCATCGAAGGGAAAACCTCGACCCTCGAGCTCAGTATAGACATCACTCCTCTGAAAGATCGGCTGCGCAGTGATGGGGGAGATCGATTCGCGAGATCCCTGGCGGCAAATCTACCCGTCTGCAGCGCCGGACAGACACCATTCGCAGCAGGATCGCAGATGCCGCGCTGTCGGCCTGAGTACTTGAGTGAGGAACAGCTGGCGCAGCAGATTACAGCAGCCCTGCCGGATTTATTGGACAGCTTGCCGGATTCCTACCCCGATCCCCCTCAGACCGTATTTTTCGACTACACCCCGGCGGGTGAGTTCTGGATCGGTTTCATCGGGACGAGTCGTCTGGTTTGGGCCAGCATTCTTCTGGCTTTGATTGCCGCCGGCTTCTGGGTGGGCACCGCTTTCGTCGGGGGCGAGAATCGTCGTCAGATTGTTCAGTGGCTGGGCTGGCCACTGTTCGTACCCGCTGTACTTACGCTGATCAGCGGCATCGCCGTTCGCATCGCCGCCGGTTGGCCTTGGATCAACTACGGTATGAGCGGCTGGCTGGCCACCGATGTCTGGTACCGTGCGGAGATCGCCGCTGTGATGAGCACGGTTATCCGTACCGCCATTAAAGCCGTGGCTAGGGGTTTCCTCATAACAGGCGGGATTTCGCTAGGCATATCACTGGGTCTGATCATCTGGTCTTTTTCTGTTTCTACAGACGACTCGTAGAAACGCCGCCGTCTGCGGCACCGTGGATCGCGACAGGCCGCCGCTTTAGGCCAATTTATGCCGAGCGAGTCTATCCCGAGGGAAGAGATCGCAATCCTCATTGCATTTTCGGAGGTCGAGTCCAAATGCCAGAAATCAATTTCCCGAAAGATTTCCTGTGGGGCACTGCAACCGCCGCCTTCCAGATCGAGGGCGCGGTGAACGAGGATGGACGAGGAGAGTCCATCTGGGATCGATTCAGTCACACCCCGGGGAAGGTGTACCGGAATCAGAACGCAGATATCGCCTGCGATCACTATCACCGCTACCGGGAAGATATCCGGCTGATGAAGAATGTCGGTCTGAGATCGTACCGCTTCTCCATCGCCTGGTCCCGCATCTTTCCCGCCGGCGGTGGAAAACTCAATATACCCGGTCTTGATTTCTACCAACGGCTGGTTGACGATCTGTTGGCCGACGAGATCGTACCCATGATCACCCTCTATCATTGGGATCTGCCGCAGAGCCTTCAGGACAAGGGGGGCTGGGCCAATAGAGACACCGTAAAGTACTACCTCGATTATGCCGCGGCCATGTTCGACAAGCTCGCCGATCGGGTACAGCTGTGGATCACCCACAACGAACCGTGGGTGACATCGTTCATGGGCCACGACAGCGGTGTTCATGCCCCGGGGACTCGCGATCGACAGACTGCCCTGCAGGTATCCCACCATCTGCTGCTCTCCCATGCCGGAGCCGTCGAGCTGTTCGACGAGTACCGTGGAACGGACAGCCGGATCGGGATCACGCTGAATATCGCTCCGGCATATCCGGATACCGATTCACCGGAAGACGAGCTGGCTGCCCGCTACTACGACGGATATCAAAACCGCTGGTTTCTCAATCCGCTGTTCAGGGGCAGCTATCCGCAAGACATGGCCGAGGTGTATCAGAGGCACTACAACGCGCCGGCCGTCAAGCCGGAGGACCTCGATGCGTTCAGCAAGAGCCGAATCGATTTTCTCGGTGTCAACTATTACATGCGCAAGATCCTTCGCCGGCCGCTGACCCGGGAGGAACTGTTCACCGAAGTCCGCCCGGACTACCAGGGTGCGCGCTTCACCGAGATGGATTGGGAGATCTACCCCGACGGATTGTATTCGCTGCTGACACGGATCCAGAGGGAATATGACCCGCCGGCGATCTACATCACCGAGAACGGTATAGCCTGCCCGGACCGCATCGACGCTGAAGGGCGGATCCAGGACGACGGGCGGATAGATTTTCTTCGCTCCCACTTCCGCGCCGCCCAGCGGGCGATGCAGGAGGGGGTTAAGCTGAAAGGCTACTACGTGTGGAGCCTGATCGACAACTTCGAATGGGCTTACGGCTTTTCAAAGCGCTTCGGCATCGCCTATGTGGACTATGGAAGCCAGGCACGTATCCTCAAGGCGAGCGCCCACTGGTACCGGCAGGTGATTGCCGATTCCGGCTTCTAGCGGATTCGTTGTAAACCAGGCCGCATCCCGAGCAGCCCCTTCTCGAGCTATCGTTTCGCCGAAAAGACTGCCAGCGTCACGATCAGAACACCGATAGAGCCGGCAATTCCTGCGGACACGGTGACGGAAAGAGGCGCCAGAATGCCGCGGTTGATATTCCCCGAAAGCAGGAGCGGTGCGATCCCGGCGATCGTGGTGAGAGAGGATATCAAAACAGGTCGTAGTTTGCTCCCCAGCACCCGGCTGACCCGCGCTACGGTCAATCGGCTCCCCCTGAGACCTGAGAACACGAGGATCCCATTGTTTACGACGATGCCGCTCGTCAGGATCAGACCGACGATCACCGGCGGAGTCAACGACCAGGACAAGATCTTGAGCAGCAGGAGAGGACAGATGAAAGCGCCGGGTATCTGAAGCAGGATAATAGCGGAGATACCCGGGGTTTCAAACTGAAACATGAGGATGAAGAAGATCAGCAAGGCTGCCAGGGCAAAACTCATGTACAACGCTCGGGACAAAGAACGCTGTTCTCTCACCTGCGCTCCGAGCTCGCCCCTGTATCCCGGTGGAAAAGGAAAGGAAGACAGGATTCCTTGAGTATCTTCCAGAACACCTCTTCTGTGCTGCCAGTCTGTCAAAACCGAGATCTGAACATTTCTGGTTCGGTTAAGGTGGTAGATCCTTCCGGCTTGTGCTTCCTCACTTACCCGAACCAGGGAATCAATTGTAAGCATCGATTCCGGACACGGAAGGCGCAGCAGGGCGGAGATACTACGGCTTGCGCTGTTAAGCGTTCTCGCCTGTATAACAATATCCATTTCCTCGTCACCGGTGGTCCATTTATCCAGGACAGGTGAAGAAAGCGCCCAATACATCTGAGTGTACAGGCTGTCGACGGCTACACCGGCCCGCGCTGCTTTTTGCAGATCCACGTGAAGCTGTTTCGCCGGCAGCTCGTCCTTGAAGTGAAAAAGTATCCCGCGGCACTGCGGAAGTCTTTCGAGCTCTTCGGCCAGCTGCCGAGCTAATCCCTCCAGCTCACCGGGAACCGTACCGGAGAGGGATACGGTAAAGGAGGTCATCTGGGATGTACCGTCGGGGAAGTGCAGAAAAGCCTCTCCGAGTTCATCCTCCCGGCTCACTAGTGACAAGACCACCTCGTCTCTGCGCTGAGAATCGTCCAGCTGTACAAAAAAGCTCGCCCGCTCCCGCTCGTACCTGCTGCTGACCTGTTCGACACCGCTGCTGGACAACAGCTGCTGCTCGATTGGAGAGACCGACTCCAGGACGTGCTCGGTGGAGTATCCGCTGGGATACTCCACCGAGAAGCGCAGAACCTCCTGTTCCAGCCCCCTCATACCGTATCCTTCCCTGGCCATGCCGAACACCAGAACCGATACGACCCCGGCCAGAGCAAGACCCAGGATGGCCAGAGGCCAGCGAAATCTGTTCATCATGAACATCAAAGGGCGCAGATGCCGGAGTGGGTTGTTTTTTGGTGATTTCCGAAGACCGCCCGATCCCTTCGCCCGGGAATGGTAGATGCTGTGCAGGAAAGCAGGGAGAAAACAAAACACAAAGACACAGGAGGCTGCCACAGAGCCTACGATCGAGAGGGCAAGTCCCCGAAACTGATCGATCAGGATCTGCGGGGCAAAGAGCAGCGGCAGGAAGACGGCGGCTGTGGTTGCGGCGGCGAAGATGATCGGAGCACGGGAGCCGGATACCGCCTTCGGGCAGCTGTTGCCGCAGCGGAAGTACTCGTCAATAAAGATGACTCCGGCGTCGATAACCAGCCCAACACCCACCGCAATCCCGGAAAGACTCAAAATATTCAGCTCTTCCCCGGCGACGCGCAGCAAGGCCAGGGATACGATTATGGAAAATGGGATATTCGCGCTGATCAGCAGGGAGGGGAGGAATCTGTGCATAAACAGAAACGTGAGCGCCACCACGCAAACGATCCCGATCCCCACAGCCCACAGAATCTGCAAAAGCGCCCTGCGCACCAGTCGCCCGTAGTTGTAGAGGATCTCGGCTTCCGGCAGGTTTCGGCTGAGCCTTTCAAGGCGGCTGCAAAGATCCAGGACATTGGCATCTCCTTCGGGTTGTACGTAGAGTATCAGTCGCTCTTTGCCGTTTACTCTGCCGATGATCTCGGCTCTACGATTCTGCACACGGACGTCCGCAAGATCCCGAAGGCGGAACCCGGGGGAGATCGTCAGATCCAGCAGCTCTTCGACATTTCGAAAACGATTGTCCACGAGAAAGGACGGACCGGCTTCCCTGCCAAATCCGCCCACCACGTTCGTGTTTCGAACCAAATCCGTCAAATCAGCCAACTCAACACCGGCGAGCGGTAATTCCTCCGGGTTAAATTGGATAACGACCTCCGGTTTGGCACTTCCGGCAATCTCTATCTCTCCGCACCCTTCTACATTTTCAAAGATTCCCTCGAGATCTGCCTTTCTCAATCCGCCTTCGGCTGGGAAGGCCGCGATGAAAACGGGTTTGCCGGTGGGATCGCTCTTGAGGATGACGGGACGCTGAACATCAGGCGGGAGGTCCGCTTGAGCGGCGTATACGATTTCCCTGACGGACAGAAATGCCGCATCCAGATCCGTGCTTTCCGAGAAGGTGATATGCATGCGCGCCCCGCCCTTTTCGCAAACCGACGACATTTCTTCAATCCCGGCCACCACGGATAGGCTCGCCTCCAACGGGTTCACAAGAATGCGCTCGACCTCCTGTTCGAAGGCACCCCGGTATTCCAGGGTAATCAGAACGGATTTCTTCAGCGAACGCGGCAAATAACCCAGAGGTATCGATAAGGAAAACGCCGCAGCTAAAATGTATACAAATAACAGCAGCAGGATTACGCGACGCGGTTTGTAGACCCAGTCTCCGTAAAAATCCATTAAGGTCGTAAAAATCCCGCGATCACGAACCGATCGACCATAAGCGGAAAAACCAGCAGGATGGAAATCAAGCCGAAGATGAGCCCGCCGAGCAGTGCTACCGCCGTATTGCTCTGCAGCACACCCTCCCCCGCAGTATTCACTGCGATGGGAATCATGGCGACAACCGTAGATAGAACGGTCGCCGTAATAGGTGTAAGCCGACGTCTGCAGACAGACACCAGCCGTTCCCGGTTCAGCGCCCCGGCTGGCTGAACCGCTGCAGTCAGGATAATCGATATGTTGATGGCCGTTCCGACCAGAATCAGTATTCCTAGAAACGAGTTGATGTTGAAGCTGTACCCCCAGAGCAGAAGCACGATCAGGCTTCCGGACAACGCCGGTACAAGGGTTAGCAGCAGCAGGAGGGGAAGGAGGAAGGACTCGAACTGTGCACCGATCATAAGGTACATCAGCAACAGGGCGAAGGCGAAGACAACCAGGATGTGCTTCTGATTGCGCCGCAGTGTCGAGACGGTGAGCAGTTCCCCGTGAAGCTGCTCGCCGGATAATAGAAGGGCTGCTGCTTCACCCTTTGAACCGGCAGCGGGGTGTACGGTCAGAGAAACCGCCGGCCTCCGGTCGATCCGATGCAGCCGGCGATAGGAGCTGCTGCGCGTGAATTTTCCTAAAACACCCGTTTCGACAAGCTCGTCCCTTACAGGAACATGTATCTTTTCCAGCAGAGCCTCCGTAGCGGTCTGTTCGGGATCCAGGCGAACCCTGATGTCGACCCTCCTGCCTTCAGCCGGCAGTTGGGCTGCGACCCGACCGCGCACAGCCGTGCGCAGCGACTCCAGCACATCCGCGGGCGCCGCGCCCTGGGATGCCAGACTTGCAGGATTCAAATCCAGCTCGATCCGAGTCGCTTCCCGACGGGTGTCGATCCACACCGACCGGGTCAACCCTGACTCATCGAGCTTCTCTGAAATCGATTCCACCTCTCCGAGGAGCATCGCCCGATCCGCTCCGGTCAGTCGATAGACCAACAACTCCGTATCTCCGAGCAGCTGCCGGACCGCGTTCATTGGTCGAGTAATCGTGTAACGAATACCCGGATATCGATGCAGGAGCTCCTCGACTTCTGATACTACCGCACTGTCGCGACCCGCACCGGGTCCGACGGCAACCCTGCAGAGAACACTTCGGGGATCTCTATCGGGATCGCTGCGATCGCTCAGGGAGTCACGATCGTAACCGGCGGAGGCGAATACCGACTCGATTCGGTCGAGCGCCAGAAGATCTGCGGCAATGCGCTGGCTGAGCAATCGGCTGCGCCGTATGTAGGTGGACGGAGGAAACTCGATACGGATCTCGAGGTTGCGAAAATCTGTTTCTGGGAGAATCCGTTTTGGGATAACCATCAGTGAAGCGGTGCCGGCCAACACGAGCGCCATCATCAACACAGGAGTGATCCGGGGTCTTTGGAGCTCCTTGTGAAGGTAACGGGCGTAGAGCAACCCGATCCTTGCGCCGTGGGCGGTTCCCCTGTTCCGAGAAGCGGCTTTCTTGATGCACAGCCTGTAGAGAGCGGGAGTGAGGGTCAGCGCGCACAGCAGAGAAGCTACGAGTAGACAGGAAATGGTCAGAGCCAGGTCGCGGAACAGGGCGCCGCTCACTCCAGGAAGAAATACGACGGGAAGAAAAACCAGTAGAGTGGTAAATGTGGAGCCTACGATGGCGTTGGTAGTGCTTTCGGCAGCGGAAGCGATCCCCTCAGCTGCGCTCGATCTTCCCCGGATCAGCGCATCCACAACTACAATGCTGTTATCCACGATCATACCGATCCCTATGGCTATGCCTGAAAGGCTGATAAGATTCAACCCGATACCGGCGAACCTCATGAAGAGGAATACCACCGACATCGAAGCCGGTATCGATGCGCAGACGATCAGGGGAACAGCCAGCCTCCGGAAAAGGATGAGCAGGATCACGAACACGGCGACGCACCCAAAGGCCATCGCCAGGAGAAGATTGCTTATTCCCCTTGCGATCTGTTCGGTGGGATCATCTATGATCTGGAACTCCAGATCTCCGGCGAACATGGGACGAAGCACGGCAAGGGCAGCCTGCAGATTGCGCGCCGTATTGAGGCTGCCGCTGCCCGGGATCTTTTCGACGAAGATACCGACAGCCTCTGTGCCGTTGTGGTGGAAGAAGGAAGTGGGCTCCTTGGTATCCCAATAGACCCGAGCATAACGGCCAAGCGGAATCACACCTCCCCCAGCGGTGAGCACCGGGATGCGCCGGATATCCTCCAGGTTGTCCACATCGGTAGTGGCTTCGACCGCATACTGCCTGGGTCCTTCGACAACCTCTCCCAGAGGTGCCTCATAGATCGAAGAGGCCACGATCCGAGCAAGGCGCTGAAGGGGAACTCCGGCTGAGGTGAGCCTGCGGCCGTCGACATCTATCTTGATCTCCGGCTCGGCAAGCCCCACGATACGCACAGCTGCCACGCCGGAGACCTGTTTGAGCCTGGCACTGAGCTCACCCCGCACGATAGCGCTGATATCCTGCATCCGCCTTCCCCGGACGGGGACGATCGCCAGGGTCAGCACGGGCCGGTCCAAAGCATCCTCCGAGGCGACTACCAGAGGTTTGCTGGATCCGTAAGGAAGGAAAGGATACAGGGCGTCGATCTTCTCCCTGATCTCCACGGCGGCTTTGTTCTGATCAACACCCCAATCGAACTGCAGCCGCACGGCCGAAAGCTCGTCCATGCTGACCGAGCTGATCGATCGAACCCCTTTCACGGCGGACAGGGCATTTTCAACGGGAACTGTGATCAGTGTCTCGATCTCCGCAGCCGGAAGACCCGGGTATTCGCAGATCACCCGGGCAGACGGCAGAGGAAGATCGGGCAGAAGCTCTTGAGGTAGCTGCCTGAAGCATACCAGACCGAAGGTGAGGATGGCGGCATATACCATGAGTACCGAGACGGGGTGCTGCGCTGCGGCCTTCACCATCCTCATATCTGTTTGATCTCAGTTGTTGTCTACCAGCAGGACATATTCCTCTGCAATGTGATTCCCGGCGGTGTCCCGCAGCTCCGTGCTCAGTCGAAAAGTGACCGTGCCGGTCACGGCCGGATCTTCCAGCACCGAACAGTGCAGCCGCACAACGCTCCGACCTTCCCCCGGCAGTACGTGAGGATCTATAGCAAGTGGCGAAAGCTCGACATCCCCCGGAATGATGTCAACGCAGGCCGGCACGATCGTGATATCGAAAGCCCGCAGGAAAGAGCCGATATCCACCTCTGAACCCGGCGCATGTTGAAGGTGGAAATCAAACGCAGGTGCTACAGCAGCGCTGAAATCGATATTGTCGGCGAAGCGCAGCACAACGAACTTGTCTGCACCGGAGGGAACGTTCAGGTCGGGACAGTAGGTGAGCTCTCGGACGGTGATCGGAAGGGACTGTTGACCGTTCACTACAAAGGAATAGCTCAGTCCCAACAATTCGATAGTGTATACCTGGTTCCAGCCCAGGTCTTCTTCAAAGCCGAGCTCGCAGGATAGGTTGTCCCCCTGCCACGTCACTGCGAAGGGGATGGAGGGTTCGATGGTGAACAGATCGAGCTTCTGCTGTTCAGTCGGTCCCCGGGAGAAGGTGAAGAGAAAACGCTCATCCTTCTCGATCTCCAGTGAGGGATCGATGCCGCCTCCCGACTGTATCGGAACAAGGAGCTGCCCGTCACCTGCAGTCGTGACGCTCTGTATCGACGGTTGCGGGATGTCGATCATGGTAAACTCGAATCGGATTTCTTCACCCAGCTGATTTCCGGAATTGTCTGAGATCTCCCGGCCTAAACCAACCTCATAGGTCTCACCCGGTAGATAATCGGCCAGGGGAGTGAACTCGACCTCCTCTCCGCCGGGGGTCCAGGAAAATCCCCCTTGCACCGACGGGAAAAGGGAAAAACCTGGATAGAAGCTCGACGGATCGATGGGTTCTGAGAATACGATACGTACGGGTGTACGGGCCGAAGACACCCGGGCTCCATCCGCCGGCTCGTGCAGAACTACCTCCGGGGGCAGGAGCTCCCGGGCTGTGGCAAAACTGAAGTCAAACGGTTCGCACAGCGAGTTGCCGTAGATGTCCTCGGCGGCATCCGATACCTCGAGGGTGAAACGGCAGCCGTTGGCAAACGGTGACTCCGGCACAAAGGCCAGGATCGTATCTGCTTCCTGCCAGTAATAATGTCCCTGCACAGGCCGATTATCCCTGCTCAGGGAAAATGCATCTTCAGCAAGTACCCTGTTCATCGAACCGGAAAAAGTGATAGTTACCTTTGGAACCTGTTCAACCGGAATACATTCCCGATTTGGAGACCAGGCAACAATTTCAACCGCATCCATGCGCATAAGACCGAGGATGAATGAACAGCCCCAGAGCATTTGCGGCAGTATAAGAATGGCAATCAGTCGCTTGATCATTCCCTCAGCCTCCCCCCTACTCCACGGCGCTCACCAACAGCTGCTCGAGATCCTGCTGCAGCTGGTGGCCCTCGTCCGTGGCTATGCCCTCCGGACCTCCTCGGATGCACAGCAAATAGTAGACCTTCCGGGTGGCGGTTGAACTCTGCAGCTCAGAATAGGTTACTCCCAGGATGAGATCTCCCATCCACGAGTATCCGGCCGCAATGGGATCAGCGATTCCGGAATCGGGAAAGATGCAAAGGAGAGTTATCGCCTCCTGCACCCTGCTTTTTTCCGTGTTGCTGTCGAAACCGAAACCTGTGAAGTGAAACAACAGCTCATAATCCGCAGATGAGGAGATCGGGTACGGCTGGATCTCCACAGCCGTGGCCGTCGAATAATCCCCGGGACCCAATTGAAATCCATCCTGAACAAACTCGGTGACCACCGTAATCTCAGCGGGGACGGTGGTAAAATGTATCGGTTCGAGCATTTCGATCTTGTTGCCGGCCCGATCTGCTGCGCGGGTGCCGAACTCCAGGAGGTATTCCGTGTTCGCCGCAAAACCACCCATCGGGACGACGACCAGAAATTCAGCATCGATCCAGACGCACTGCTTTGTTACAGCAGGAAGAAGTCTCATGGCACCGGCGGTGCTGTCCGTATCCATCGCTTCACTGAATTGGATGAGCAAGACGTCCTGCAGCTCCACAGGCTCCCCGATTGTATAGCCTGCCGCAGGATACAGCTGAGCGGGCAGATTGAGCGCCGGGGTCACCGATAGAACCCGGGGTGATTCGATATCCCCCTGAATCCAAAACACCAAATCCCGGGTCTCGGCCAGGGGGATTCCCGACTCGTCCTGCAGCTCCTCGGTCAACCCGATCGTGCAGCACCGGCAGTGCTCCCACTCGTCCCGGGGGGTCAGGACAAGCTCGGTTCCTCCGTTCTCCCAGCTCGCTGTGAAGGGGGTATCCGGCTGAATCCGGATGCCCCCTTCCCCAGAGGCCGGGTCGATGGCCTCGGAAAACAGGATGCGTATGGTGCTGTCGGCGACTATTGTTTGCCCGGAGGCCGGAACCGAGCTCACTAGGTAGGGAGCTGATTCATCCCGCTGCATGTAGTAGAACGGTACGATCATGTGTGCGGAATATTCGATACCCCGCAGGTCGTGATAGTTACCGACAAAAGAGAAGGTGTAGCGCCTTCCGGGGATCAGATCGGGCTGAGGTCGAAAAAAAACCGTTTGATCCTCCCACTGATAGATGCCGGGAATTTCTCCTGCGGCATCCTTGATGCAAAACAGCGCTTCTACTGAGCATTTGTTCACTCCAAAGTCGAAGCATATATTAGGGATCTCCGTTTCGGAGAGAACCTGATTCACGCTCCCCGGCCAGTACCTGATCCCCGAGTCATCGGGAATATCGATGATAAGGCCACAGGAAATCAGGGAGAACAGGGCGCAGAGCGAAAGGGTTGAACGAACCGAAGCACTCATGGCAGCACCTCCACTTCCGTGCCGTCCCTCATGCCAGGGGCGGCATCCAATACGAGCGCCTCTCCGGGTTCCAAACCGGACAGAACGACGACACGATCCCCCTCCCTCTGCCCCGGGTATACCTCCCGCCGGAAGACACGGGAGTTCCGCACCAGGAACACGATCGCTTTGTCCTCAGACAGAATCTCGGCGTTCGTGACGATTGCCCGCTGAGGGACCGTCACCTTCTGCTCAGCGTCTCCGACAAAGATTCGGATTCTTGCGAACATCCCGGGGATATAGGAGCCGGTGCTGTTGTCCACGCGCACACGGACTCGTGCCGTCCGCGCCTTGGGATCGATATACGGGGAGATCAGCTCGACGCGCCCCCTTGCTCTCGACTCATCCTCTCCCTCGAAAAGCAGCTCCGCCTCTTGACCGACCTCCAGATTTTGGAGGTCCGCCTCGGCGACTTCGACCTGGGCGAACACGATGTCGGTATTGAAGAGAGTCAAAAGCAACGTATCCCGATCGGCTTTCTCCCCGACCTCCACGAAACGCATCCCCACGATACCGTCGATCGGCGCCTGGACCGCCGTATCGCCGAGCATCATCGTGATCCGGCGCAGCTGCGCTTCGGCAGCCCCCAACTCGGCCTCGGCGACCCGCCGCTGCGCATCGAGCATGCCCGTATTTATCCGGCGCAGCAGCTGGAGCCGCTGTTGTTCATCCGCCGGCACGTCCCATCCCGCAGCCAGGATGTCTTGATCCCGGAAACCGATCCGCCGGATTTCCAGATCCTTTTCCGCGCGGCTCAACTCCATCTGGCCGGCAATGAAGCGGGTATGCAGGCTCTGAAGCTCCCCCTCGGATATGCCTCCAGCTTCGAACAGTCGTTTCTTATTCGAATAGATCTGGGAGATGTTGTCGAACTCCGCCTGTGCCTGCTTGAGCTCTGCCTCGGCTTTTTGGATCTCGAGGATCCTGGCTTCCACCGTGTTCCTGCCTTCCCGCAGCTTCTCTTCGGCCAATTTGAGAAGGGCCTGCTTGGAGGCGACCTCGGCTTCGAATTGTTCCCGGCTGGTGAGAAGCCTGTCCTTGGAAAAGAGCACCAATGTCTGTCCTTTTGCGACTCTCTGTCCCTCTTCCACCAATATTTTTTCAACAGTCCCATCGATCCCGGGATATATGTCGGCCTTGCTGTGGTACACCAGGGTGCCGAAGGTGTCCAGGGCTGGACGTACAACTTGACTGCGGGAGTACCCTACCCGCACTGTCTTTGAAGCGCTGTAGGCCGGGCTCTGCTGCTCTGCCTCCCCGCATCCGGAGGCGGCAAGAGCCAGGCAGAATACGGCGGCGCAAGCACTGATTTTTCCGGATCGGTTCGCCTCATTCACAGCATTTGCTCCGCATCGGTGCGAAGGATGTATCGGTGGCTGTGTTCGAGCAACTCCAGTCCGCATTGAGCCAACAGCAACGCTTCCATCTGAAACAGACCTACGATTCGCGACAGTTGATCAATACGCTGGCGGGTAAGCTCGATCCCACTCTCGAGGTACTCGAGTCGGGTGATTTCCCCGATCTCCAGCATCAAGGCCTCTATCGAGCGTTTCTGCGCCTGAAGCTCGAGTTTTTTTTCCTCCAGGTGAAGAGTTTCCAGGAGAAACGAGCGTTTCTGGATCTGCTGCAGGACCGAATGCTCCAGAGCTCTGCGGGCGGTGCGCATCTCCGTCTCCGCTTTCTGGAGTCCGATTCGCGCAATCCTGAGAGATTGCCATTCCGTCAAATTCTCCCCGAGCTCGGCTGATGAGGACAGCCCCAGCGACCTCTCTTCCGCCCTCCGGCTGCCTGCGGTGATACCGGTGCGGAAGGGAACGAAGGGGGCGGAAAAATCCAGGTTGATCCCCACCGAAAATCCGGGCTCCGTGAGGGGGAACTGCTCACCGGCCACGCTCAGTTCCAACTGCGTAGACATCCTGGGAAGCCAACTGCGCAGGGCCCTTTTGACTGCATCACTGTGAGCCGTGATTTCCGCTTCCCGCTTTCTAAGGTCGAGACTGTGCTCCAGAGCGTGATCGATGAAGTATTTCGCATCCTCCCGCACCAGCATGCCTCTGAAATCCGGATTTATCCCGCCCGTCAATTCCAGGGTATTGATTGTCGGGATGTGCAGCAGTTCTTTGAGCTCGAACTTCAAGAGATCCTGCTCCTGTTGCAGCACGGCCAGCTCGATCTCCAGTTCCTGAACAGCCAGTTCGATATCGATGTAGTCGAGGCGGGTGATTTCCCCCAGTTTCAGCTCTTCGGTGGCGATCAGCACCTGTTCCCGGGCCATGCTCAGACCTTCTTCTAGAATCGCGACTTGAAGTCCGAGCTTGATTATCTGCACATATCGATTCATGACCTCGAGACGCAGTTCCTTCTCCATCTCCTCGATCGTTGCGCTGCGGATGTGCAGCTGCTCGGCCAGGATTCTCCGCTCATGACTACGAGCACCCCCGGCGTAAAGCAGCTGATCGATTCCGACAGACACCTCTTTCAGATGGCTGTCCGGGGCGTAATAAGCTACCGCATCGTCCTGAGTGTAGCCGAGAGTGATTGCAGGCAGAAAATCCCGCAGACTCAACCTGTATCGATAGGCTTCGGAATTGTAGTCCAGCCGGGCAAACTTGAGCTCATCGCTGGAACGAAGAGCGCGCATCACAGCCTGCTCGATGTCCAGTCGGGTAACCTCGGCAGCGGAGGTTGCCGTGACCAGGATCAGGAACAGCCCGAAGCATACTGCGGGAATCAACCTGCGTTGACCCGGAAACTTGATCATCCTTTGGCGCTTCACCGCAGCAGATGACATAAGGCGCGCCGGATCACCGAATGGAGGTAGGCGTAGGAGGCGATGGTATCCCTGGTGTTTTCACTGTAGAGAGCCAGGGCAACGGCCTCGGCTTTCGGCGGATCGAATAGGCTCAGTTCGACGGTCACGGTATTCGTGCTCTTGAACTCCCGGGAAAACTCCTCCTCCTTGATCAGGGCGCGAACCAACAGGGTTTTTCCCGGATCGGGCGAATCTTGGTTCCGCTGCACCAGCATCAGCTGGAGAATGTAGCCGGCGTTCGCTTCGAGGGACTGGGAGTCGAAGCCTTTCTGGACCGTGAGGGATTCGAGCACCAGCTCGGCTTCTTCCACGGTCTCTGCGTATCCGGATTCGATATAGATGTCGCGCGCCCGGCGCGGCTGCAGCACCAGGCACGAACAGAGGGAACAAAACAAGACGACGATGCACGGGATCCTGCTCACGGAGATCCCTCCCGGGATTTATTCTCCTCGAGCTGTTCCAAGGCAGCGGATACTGAAGGGGAAATACTGGAGTTCTCCCCGAGAAGCACCAAGGCTCTGTTCAATTCCTCCTCCGCCCGCTCGGTAAGCCCGAAACTGCAGTAGATCTCTGCCAGGTCGATGGAAGCTTCGGACAGGCGTTCTGTGAACGCTTGAGCCTTCAGGTACAGCTCGATTGCGCCGGCCAGATCCTGCTGAAGGCGTTTCACTTTTGCCATGAGAATCAACAGCTCCGCATCTTCCGAGCTGACAGCCAGGCCCTGGCTGAGCACGCCCTGCGCTTCTTCGATCCTCCCCTCCTGCAGGTACAGCCGGGCCAGCCATTTCCGCGTGTCCAGATGATCGCAATTGACCTCCAGCGTGTGCCGCCAGTAGCGCTCGGCCTCGGCAAGGTCATCGTTGAAGTAGCAGATCTTTCCGATGAGAAAGGAGTTCGCGCAGAAATCAGGGACTGTCCGGTGGTTTTCCAGAAGCAGGCTCAGGGCTTCCTCGAACCTCTGCTCGGTGTAGTATTTTCTGGCCGTACGGTAGCGTTGAAGGGATTGTTCGGTTACTGGCAACGGTTGCGCTGACTGTTTTGCGCAGAAGCAAATAAGTTGCGAGCAAAGACAGGCAGCAGTCAGCAGCCCTGCATTCTTCATGGCTTTTTAGGGGTGCCGATATCTTTGTCCCCGAAAGGGGGTTGTTATTGTAGCACGCCCGGCGCAGGGGCAAAAGAAAATATTTTGATTTTTTTAGGGAACCGGCGGATTCGGGACCAGGAAAAGCGTCTGACCCCGTTGAAAAGACCGCTTCCCAGGCGGAGAATCCCGGCGAAACAATCACGGCGCAAAAAAAAGCCCTTTCCGGCGGATGCAGAAAGGGCTTTAGGATTTTACTTGCCGTGCAAGCTCGTTGCCCCAACGCTCTACGGGCGCTGGAATCCTCTGCCCTGGCCGAACTTGCGGGTTTTCCTCAGGCGTTTTCTTTCCATAGCTTTCTTCTTGCGATTGCGGATCGTCGAAGGCTTCTCGTAGAACTCTCTTCGTTTCCACTCGCGAACGATGCCCTCTTTCTCGACCATACGCTTGAAGCGCTTGATCGCCCTGTCCAGGACTTCATCCTCGCCAACGATAATTGCGGGTATGGGAATCACCTCCCCTCTGCTAATTTTGGTCCATAATATTATTCGAAAAAAAGGATTTGTCAATCATGGGAAGCTCCAAGAAAACATCCGGGTCTATAGCCACACCGCCGACGCGAAGCTCCCAATGCAGATGCGGTCCCGTTGCCAGTCCGGTCATCCCCACGGTCCCGATCCGCTGTCCCCGCTGCAATCGCTGCCCCTCCTGCACCTCGATATCCTCGAGGTGGTAATACAGGGAGAAGACACCGGGGAGATGCTCGATCACCACGCTGTTTCCGGAGATGATCCTCTCCCTGGCCAGGACCACCCTGCCTGCCCCGGAGGCAAAAACCGGGGTGCCCACGGGCGCGGCCAGGTCGATCCCGTTGTGCAGGGAGCGGGAGCTTCCCCCATCGGTGTAGCTGTACAGGCGGCGGTCGGCGAAACCGGAGGTCCGCCGCTTTGAATCGACCGGGACGGCCAGGGTTCCGGCATGAAAGACCGACCGCGGGTGAAAGGCGCCGAGGACAGCCAGGAGATCGCGGTACTCCTGGACCTTGCGGGGATCCGCTTTGGTCAACAGTTCGGATAAAGCCTGGTTGAAGACGATCTCCTCGCTGAGGAAACCCCTGTAGTGTATCTGCACCGCATCCCTGTACAGGATGAAACGCTGGCCCCGGTACGCCCGGATCTTCAGGGAGTATTCCCCCGCCTCCGCCGTGCTCGGAATGCCGAGCAGAAAACACCAGCGGCGGTTCGTATCATCCAGGGCAAATCCCTTGAAAGCGCCACCGGGCTGCCCCCCGTTGGGTTGCAGCGTACCATCCAGGCGATCAACCGCTTCGCTGAACAGGAAACAGCCCCTCAGCACCTCTCCCCTGGACGCCCAGTCTGAAACCTCGTACCGGGCTTCCAGGGGCTGCTGATCCGCGGTGTAGAAGGAGAAAAATCCCTCCAGGGGCTCGATTTCTCCGTTCTTCCAGGCAAATCTGCTGCCCTCTGCAATCTGACACAGCGGGGGACCACCCAGCACCATGGCCGCCACCGAGTCGGTACGCAGATGAAGCGTTTCGGGGTGTACCCCGACCGGGAGGATCATGGTGAGGAGAAGGCAGAAAATCAGAACAACTTTTTTCATCGCTTCAGATCGAGTATTGTCAGCTGGAGGGTTTCGGTGTTCATGAAGTAGTTCCGGTTGAGCCGGAACACGATATCAACGGTATCGTTTCGGTCGAATTCCTTGCCGGCCAGGGGAGCGGCGTTCCAGTACACGGCGGGCCATTTGTAGCGGTCCGCTGCAAGGAGCATCTTCACGTGAGCCGGATCCTTTCTGCCCACGATCTCCAGCTGCTCTATCCGGGCTCCCCGGGTCAGGAACACCAGGGGGGGACATCCCTCCCCGTAAGGTTCGAAGGTTTCCACAACTTTGATCAGCGCGGGATTCAGGTAGGCCGGAGGTACTTCGGCATCAACTGAAATCTTGGCCGCCTCCCGATCCGGAGGCGTGTGGGCTTGGGCGATCTGGAAGAAACGGTTTTGGAATTCCCCGAACAGCTCCGCGGGCAGGTTGAAACCGGCGGCCCGGTCATGACCCCCGTAGTTCTGGAAGAAATCTGCGAACAGGTCGAGAAAGCCGTTGACCGGGTACGGGCTGCGCAGGGATCCCACGGCCTTCTGCTCACCCAGGGACACGACAACCGCCGGGATCTTGAAGAAACTTACCAACCTGGCCGCAAGTATGCCGGTGATCCCCCTGGGGATCTGCTGATCCGCCACGAACACGAACTTTCCTCCGGTGTTTTCGATGCTGGCCCGGGCTTCCGCAAAACAGCCGTCCCATATCCTGTCGCCCAGCTGTTTGCGCCGCCGGTTCAGTTGGAGGATCGAATCGATAACGGCGGCGATCTCATCCTGGGTTTTCGAGAGAAACAGCTCCGCTGCCCTCTGGGGCTCCCCCATCCGGCCGGCTGAGTTCAGTATGGGGGTGACGTGCCAGGAGATATCCTTTGCGGTGAGCTGCCGACCGTGGAGGTTCTGCCGAAGCAGCAGCTCCCGCAGCCCGGAGCGCTTCATCCTGCCCATGGCCTCCAGGCCCCTGCGGACGATTATTTTATTCTCGTTTACCAGCGGCATCAGGTCCGCTATGGTTCCCAGTGCGGCAAGGTCGACGATCGGTTCCAGCACCGTGGACAGATCCAGCTTGTTCCAGCTCAGCCGTCGGAACAACTCCACCAGGACGTCGATTTCCGACTTGAGGCCCAGGCGCAGTATCTCGGCGGACTCCCGAGCCCTGATGAGGCTTTTTCCGGCAATCTCCGGAAAGCCTGCGGCTACCTCCGGCATGAGATCCGCCAACTCGAACCGCCCTTCCGCGTTCAGCTGCTTCAGGTAGCGAAGCTGGCTGTCCAGGTCGTACACGAAGACCCTCTTGTCTTTGAGCCTTCCGTAGACCCGGGTACTCTGGAGGTCCGCCTGCTTCACCGGAACCGTATCGATGACGCGTTCGTTTTCCACCAGATTGATCAACTGAACCGCCTGAACCGTAAACGCCTCGTTCGCCGGTTGAATATCGAGGAACCAGAGGGGCAGGTCGAAATCGGAGCTGTTGCTGTAGGCCAGGGCCACGGCCAGCTTGGCTACGACGCCGCAGCCGGACAAATCACGGAAGGGATAGCTGGAGCCCCTGCATTTGGGATCAATGACGGCAAAGGCAGGAGGAAGCTGCTCGGGAGGATTATGATGGTCCAGCACGATCGTGTCGATCCCCAGCCCGGACGCTTTGGCGATCTCGTCGTTGTTCGAGATACCGCAGTCGACGGTGATCAACAAACCGCAGCCCTCGGCCGCGCAACCGTCTATGACCTCTTCTGTCAGCCCGTAGTCATCCTCCCCCACGGGTATCTGCCAGCGGACCTTCCCCCCGATCTTCTCCAGAACCTCCCGCAGCAGAATCGTCGATGTGATTCCGTCGACATCCCGATCTCCGAATATCTGTATCAGCTGCCCTTGGGAAACCGCTTCACGGATCCGCCTCAGGGCCTTGCTCATATCCTTGAAAAGAAAAGGATTGTGCATCAGCAGCGGATCGTTGTCGAGAATGAAACGGATGGAATCCTCATCCAGGTAGTCGCGGCGGATCATTACCGCGGCGCTGATCAGATCCAACTGGTAACGCCGGGCCACATCCCGCAGCTGCTCGGGGTTCAGCTCAGTCTTTTCCCAGATCATCGTCCCTGATTTCTTCCATTACGCGCTCCCGCGCTCTTTTTTCCTGTCCGCCGATCGAGTAGGCTGACTGCACGATCGATCTGGCTGCATCGATCCGCTCGGCTTCCCGGCCGTGGACCAGGCAAAGGTTCTCCCCCGCCTTCACAGCATCCCCCTGGAGCTTTTTCAACTCGATACCCACATCGGGAAGCACCGCGTCCTCCTTCCTCTCGCGGCTGGCACCGAGCAGCCCCGCGGCGATACCGATCTGATAGGCGTCGACACGCTGAACGTAGCCCGATTCCCCGGCTTCCACCGGTTCGATCAGGGGCGCCCGGGGTCCTCCGGCCTCCTCCTGGACGGTGCGCACATCTCCGCCCTGCAGCTCGACGTTCTCGAGGAACTTGTCCCAGGCTGACCCATCCTCCAGTTTTCCGCGGCATTCCTTCTCAGCGCTCTGCAGATCGGGCTGGAGACCCGCCAGGATCAGCATATGCGCAGTCAGCCGGATGGTGAGGTCGATCAGGTCTTTGGGACCGCCTCCGCGCAGCACCTCCACGACTTCCCGAACTTCCAGGAAATTGCCGACCATAAGACCCAGCGGCTGGTCCATGTCGGAAATAACGGCCCGGATCCGGCGTCCCAGGCTGTTGCCCGTCCGTACCAGAGACACGGCCAGTTCCCGGGCCTCTTCCAGGTTTTTCATAAATGCGCCGGAACCGCATTTGACATCGAATACCAGAGATTCCGCACCCTCGGCGAATTTCTTGCTCATGATGCTTGCCGTGATGAGAGGGATCGACTCCACCGTGCCGGTGACATCCCGAAGCGCGTAGAGTTTCCGGTCGGCAGGTACTATTCGCTCGCTCTGACCGGTCATGGCGAAGCCCGTACGTCCGAGAAGTTCGGTGAAGCGCTGCACCGACAGGTCGGTACGGTAACCGGGGATGGACTCCAGCTTGTCCAGAGTGCCGCCGGTATGGCCAAGGGCGCGGCCGCTCATCATAGGCACAACGCACCCGCAGGAGGCAGCCAGGGGCGCCAGGACTAGGGAAACCTTGTCCCCCACTCCGCCGGTGGAATGCTTGTCAACCAAGGGACCCTGTATGCCCCCCAGGTCGATTGTCGACCCTGATTCGATCATCGCCCGGGTCAGATAGCCGGTCTCCTCCGCGCTCATCCCCTTGAAGAACACAGCCATGGCCAGGCTCGACATCTGATAATCCGGGATTTCACCGGCCACGTAGCCCCGGATCAAAAAGGAGATCTCCTCTTTACTGAGCTCCCGGCCCCCACGTTTTTTAACGATCAAATCAACTGCTCGCATGGCTACACCCTACCTAGAGCAACCGTCTTCAAGACCTTGTATTCGGCACCCTGCGGCCGAAGAATCGACTGATACAGGACAAGCCTGTCCAGGATCAGGGAATACTCGAAGCTGAACAGCTCCTGCACTTCGGACAGGGAGATGCGGCCTGCCCGGCTGCGCTCCCTCTTGCTGCGTGCCAGTGTGATGTGGGGGGTGAAATCCCGCCCGTCCTCCAGCGCCAGACCCTGCACACCCGAGACGAGCCGATGATACAAGCTGTAGAGGTAGCCGATCTCGGGTCCGCCTTTGTGAATGGGACAGTAGATGACCCTGGGTTGCCCCTTGGGAGGAAACTGCCCTACCCCGCCCATGACGGCCCGGATGTTCGCCACCTTCAGCTCCGGGCGGTCCATTACCTTCATCACTTCCAGGACCCGTTCCTGATCCAGCTCGCCGAAGAATATCATGGTGACGTGCATTCCCCCGGGCTTGACCACCTTGAGATCCGGATATCGCGCTTTCAGTTGCTCCGCCAACTTCCCCAATTTTTCCACAGCCTGGTCCGGCAAGGGAAGCGCTGCAAAAACCCTCATAGTATCCCCACCCCGCTTCGTATAGAGTTCAGATTCGTCTCCAGCGTCGCCTGCACCAGGAAGTAAGCGGTCTCTTTGAGTGCCCCGAGAGACCGCTGCTCCAATCCGACCCGTACTGCCGCGGCCAGGGGCATCCGAAGAGTCGACTGCAGATAGCGCAGAGCTCCGGCGGGCAGATGCGGCGCCGTCGGCAGTGCGCAGCGTGCGCAGACCAGGACCTGTTCCTCCCTTGACAGATAGGCCCCTGAACGGATATCCAGTTCTGCGGCGCACAGGCTGCAGTGCTCGACATCCGGCTTCTGGCCCAGGAGATCCAGGAAGCGCAGCAGGACCTGACAGCTGAGAAGCGGCACCACTCGATCCGGCGCCCGCTCCAGCAGCCGCAGGGCTCCCACCAGCAGATCGTACAGCAAGGGGAAGTTCTCTCCCCCTCCGTATGACCGGATCACAATCTCCGCCCAGAGCGAGGCGGTGTAGTAGCGCTGCACGCTCTCTCGTATACCGTCCAGTGAAGCCAGGCTCTCCATGTCTGTGATCTTGTACTGGTCCCGCACCGGATCGTGATAAAGATACACCCGAACCACATGAAACGGTTCGGAGGTCATCCTCAGCCTGCTCTTGATCTTGAACGCCCCGTGAGCCATCGCGTTGATCAGACCCCTGCGGCGGCTGAAAAGGGTGAGGGATTTATGGATTTCGCCGACCCGGGTTTTCCGTAACACCACGGCTTCCGTGGTGGAGCTTCGAATCTTCACATTTTTATCGTCACCGCGATTAATCGAAATTCTCGCTGCAGTTTCATAGTATTGCGAAAAGCACAGTGGAAGCAAGCGTCCGGGGCGGGATTGCCCCCGAATGAGCATGCGCTTGACAACCGCTAAAGGCATTACTATTTTTCTAATGAGCCAGTTAAGGAAGACGATGGAAGAAAAACAAACAATCGACAGACAAATCATTCCGACAAGCCAGGTGCTGCCACCCAAGCTGAACATTCTGCCCATGACCGGTACACCTGTTTTTCCCGGCATTTTCACCCCCCTCATGGTCGCGGGAGGGCGGGAAGTCGAGTTGATCGAACATATCATGACCGAACACGGTTTTATCGGATTGGTGCTGACAACCACGGGGGATGTAGAGAATCCCACCGGAACGGACCTGTACAAGGTCGGCACCGCGGCCAAGATAGTGCGCAAGGTCAACCTCCCCGATGGAGGTATCAACATATTCATCTCCACGCTCAAGCGCTTTCGGATCAAGAAGTTCATCTACAACGAACACCCGATCACCGTAGCCGTGGAGTACCTGGATGACAAGAACTTCGAATCCAACGAGGTACGCGCCCTGACCCGCTCCCTCATCTCCGAGATGAAACAGATTTCGGAGAACAACCCGCTGTTTTCCGAACAGATGAGGCTCAACATGGTCAACATCGACCACCCGGGCAAGATCGCCGACTTCATAACCTCTATTCTCAACATCGATCGCAAGGATCAGCAGAATATCCTCGAGACGCTGGATGTACACGAGCGGATGATGAAGGTCCTGGTCTTCATCCGCAAAGAGCAGGAGCTGATGAGCATCCAGCAGAGAATCATGAAGCAGATAAACGAGAAGATCTCCAAGAGCCAGAGGGAGTATTTTCTCAAGGAGCAGCTCAAGGCGATCAAGCAGGAGCTGGGCATGCCCGTGGATTCCAAGTCCGGTGAGTACCAGCGATTCAAAGAGGCCATCGACAAGCTGGATTTTGACGAGGACATACGCGATCAGGTGGAACAGGAGCTGGAGAAGTTCAACCTGATGGATACGAACTCGTCGGAGTTCATAGTGACCCGCAACTATCTGGATACGATCATCAGCCTTCCCTGGAACGCTGCTGCGGTCAAAGAGGTCGATATGCAGCGGGCAAAGCGCATCCTGGATGAAGACCACTACGGTCTGGAGGAAGTGAAGGAACGGATTCTCGAATATCTGGCCGTGCGCAAGCTCAAGAAGGACAGCAAGGGATCGATCCTCTGCCTGGTCGGCCCTCCCGGGGTCGGGAAGACCTCTGTGGGCAAATCCATTGCCAGAGCCCTGGACAAGAGCTTCTTCCGCTTCTCCGTGGGCGGCATGCGGGACGAGGCCGAGATCAAAGGCCACCGGCGCACCTACGTCGGGGCCATGCCCGGCAAGATCATACAGGGACTGAAGATCGTCAAGACCAAGGACCCCGTGTTCATGATCGATGAGATCGACAAGTTGGGCGTTTCCTTTCAGGGTGATCCCTCCTCCGCACTGCTGGAGGTTCTGGATCCGGAGCAGAACGTGGCCTTCCGGGACCATTACCTGGATCTGCCCTTCGACATCTCCGACATCCTGTTCATCACCACGGCCAATACGCTGGACACGATCCCCGCCCCTCTGCTGGACAGGATGGAGGTGATCCGGCTCTCCGGTTACATCAACGACGAGAAGGTGGCGATCGCCCGCAAGTACCTGATACCGAAATCCCTGGCCCGCTCCGGATTGAAGCGACGCGACGTGAAGTACTCCAAGGCTGCACTCATCGATATCGCCGAGGGATATGCCCGGGAGGCGGGTTTGCGCAACTTCGAGAAAGCCCTGGACAAGATACACCGGAAGCTGGCCCGCAAATCGGTGCTGGAAAAGCTCTCGCTGCCGATCACGATCGAACCGCCTCAGATAGAGGAGTACCTGGGCAAGCCGATCTTTTACGAGGAAGGGATCAAGAAGATCACCCGACCCGGCATGACTCTGGGATTAGCCTGGACGCCCCTGGGAGGGGCCATGCTGACGATCGAGGCGGTAGCAAATCCGGGAAAAGAAGGTTTTCGGTTGACCGGACAGCTGGGCAACGTCATGCAGGAATCGGCGAATATCGCCTACACCTACGTGCGCCATATCGCCGGCGATTTCGGAGTCGACAAGGAATTTTTCGAGAACAACCAGATACACCTCCACGTACCAGCCGGCGCCACCCCTAAAGACGGGCCGTCCGCCGGGATCACAATGGGCTCTTGTCTCCTGTCCCTGGCAACCGAGAGAACGGTAAAGCAATCCCTCGCCATGACCGGAGAGCTGTCTCTGGTCGGTCAGGTCCTGCCGATCGGCGGCTTGAAGGAAAAGGTAATTGCGGCCAAACGCAACAAAATCAAACAGATCATCATTCCGGCGCAGAATGAGAAGGATCTTGCCGATATTCCGGATCACGTCAAGAAGGGAATACATTTCCATCCGGTCCGCAATATGGATGAGGTGATAGAGAGGCTGTTCGCCTAGGCTTCAAGCCCCGAACAGAGCTCCCGGAAGATCAACGGCTCCCCGCCGCAGCAGCCGGTAAGGTTTCGCAGTGACATCAACGATCGTGGAGGGGATCCCTTCGGGCCGATCCCCTGCGGCCACGATCAGGTCCACCCGGCTCTCGAAAGCCGAACAGATATCTTCGATACGCCAGAGAGCGGGCCTGCCGCTTGCGTTTACACTGGTGGAGAAAAGCGCCTGCCCCAGTCGTTTCATCAGCTGAAGCAGCAGAGGATCGCCGGGTATTCTCAGGGCGACCGTACCTTCTGCCTTTGCCGGGAAGATGACTGTCAGGGCACCCGGCCAGTAGTCTTTCAGCTCCGTCGGCAGGCTGCCTCCGGTATAGCGGGGCAGCCACCGCAGATCAGGGATCAGGCGGAGGAAGGATTTTTCCTGCCTTCCCTTCAGTTCCCGGATCTTACTCTCCGTATCCGGAGCGACGCCGATAAAACCGTAGATCGTATCGCAGGGCATGATCACCACCCCGGTGTTTTGCAGCGTCTGCGCCAGGGTGTCGAGGAGCTTCGGGTCATCGATTTCCAGTCTCACGGTTCTTACGCCTCCTTACCAACGCGCTCACCACGACCAGAGCCACGGGCAGCCCCAGCCCAGTGGCCCTGAAAGGCCAATCCGCCCGTGGTTGTTTCTCTTTGCGGCGCAGGACCTTCCCCACGGTGTAGGTACTGCTCCTGCTGGAGCCATCGGAAATGCGAATCACCCTTTCTCCCTCTCGGAAGTAGCCGAGCTCCCTGGCCTGGAGGGTCAGTCGTTCCGCATCCGAACCCAGAGCTCGCACCTCTGAGAGCAGTTCGCTGTTAATACTCTCCAGATCGTCGATGTTGTCACGCAGGGACCCGCTGTAGCTGGCCAGACGACGATACTCCAACAGTCCGCCGCTGCCGAGAAAGAAATTCAGTGCAGTGGCCACGATAAAACTGAAAATGATGTAGGCTGCGATCCGGGGAACTTTCATTCTACATATATCAACGGCTGAATTCGAGTCTGCCTTGATAATCTGGGGTACGTTTGGCTATTGAAAAAAGTGTTCATAAAGGTAATATTAGATTAATAGGGAAGATTAAGTTCCGATAATTAAATGGAACATCCCGTTCCAGGAGATACGTATGGCGAAAACCGAGGGGAAACCCGTATTGGATTCCGACCAGGAAGAGATTGCCCTCTCCGACAGAGAACTCGACAACGTGCTCAAAAGCGCGGACGTCACAAATTCGCCGCTCGATGCAGAAGACAGCAACCTTGAGCAATACGGTGTCTGGGTGAAGGTGGAACCGCAAAACCTCGAGGAAGAGGCGGAGCAGAATATGTCTTTCGAACTTTCGGATCTGGACGGCAGCGGCGAACCAGCTCTCACCGATGAAGAAGAACAACTCCTGGGCGAATTGGAGGAGGACGAGGACGCCGATATCGGCGATCTCTCCGGTCTCGAGGACGATCTGGAAGAACTGGGGAAGGGAAGCGCCTTTGAAGAGCAGGGCGTTGAAGAGGAACTGAGTGTCGAGGATCTGGATGTTGATCTAGAGGCACTGGGTAATGACAGCCTGGAGGACGGCGGAGAACTGGAAGGGTTTGCGGAGATGGAAGGAGAGGAGTCGTTTGGTCTGGAAACGGAGCCTGACACGGAAATAGAGGTTCCCCTCTCCGACAGTGCGATCGTAGAGGAGCACTACGAAGATCTGGCTACCGTGGAGGGGACACCTTCCACCCCCGGGCAGGCACCAGCCAAAGGCTCCTCAGATATTCTCGAAAAAATTGAACGTGATCTGATTCAGATCAAGACGGAGATTCAGAGCCTGAAAAACGAACTTGCCGGTCTGGGCAAGGGAGGTTCTGCTGCTGGGAAAGTGGATGTTGCCCCCGCCCCCTCGGGGGACGACGGGTTTTTCGAGAGGGGCGAGGATGAGACAATCGCTCTCACCGGAGACGAACTGGACAATATCCTCAATACCGCCGATGTAACCGAAGAAGTCGAATTTCTCGAGGAGAGCTTAGAGAGCCTGGAAGTCGAAGAACTCCCGGAGCAGGACTTGGCGGAATTGGCTGAAGAGGCCGAAGCGCCCATCGAGGCGGGAGAAGAAATCATGGAGCTCGGTTCCCTGGACCTGGAGGCCGAACCGGCGCCTTCGGAGGAAATCAGTTTGGACGAACCCGAACTGTCTCTGGAGGAGCTTGAACCATCCGAAACCGACGAACAGGCTATAGAAATCGATATCGGCGGTGGGGCCCTTGAAGAGGAATTGAGCCTCGAGGAGGCGGGGATCGAGGAAGCCGAAGCTCCGGAGGAACTGACTCTGGAGGAGCCGGACGAAGTACTGCCTGCCGAGGCGCTGGAACTGGACGAGCTCGACGAACTGGCCCTGGAGGAATCCGGCGGGGAGGAGAGCGAAGCGGTCGAAGAGCTTTCCCTGGAGGAGCCTGTCGAGGAGCTGGAACTGGAGGAGCTCGACGAACTGAGCCTGGAGGAATCCGGCGGGGAGGAGAGCGAAGCGGTCGAAGAGCTTTCCCTGGAGGAGCCCGACGAGGCGCTGGAAGAGCTGAGTTTGGATGAACCGGGGATCGAGGAAAGCGAAAGTCCAGAGGAGGTCAGTTTCCCCGAAACTGTGTCTGAAGTCTCGAGCCGCCAGTCCGACACTGAGGGGCTGAGCGAAGACTTGAAATCCGAGATCAAATCCATACTCACGTATTTCAACCAACTGCTGGTAGACCTTCCGGAAGCCAAAATAACTGAGTTCGCTCAATCCGAATATTTCGTTCGCTATCAAAGGCTGTTTGAAGAGCTCGGCCTGGAGGTCTAATGGGTCTTCTCAAGCGAGCGCGCTTCCTTCGCGGGGCGTCTCGCTCGGATCCCCTGCTCTCCAAAGGCCTTCTGCAGAAGAGTCTCGAACTCATCGAAAAACTAATAACCCAACAGCAGCAGCCGAAGCCGACGGTCGATCAAAAGGAGCTCGACGCACCGGCTGCAGCAAGCCTCTCTGCTGTCCCAAAAGGCCCTGAAAAGAAGTCTCCAGAAACAGTACCCCGGACTTGGAAAGAATCCGGACAGCCTGCACCCGAAGAGGCGGCACAGACCTCTCCCGACAGCCAACAGCTTACCGAAGCGAAGCGCCATGAACGTCTCTGGACCGGGTTGGGAGAAATCGAAGAAGGAATCGAGTTTCCCGGGGGGCTGTTCTCCCTGGTGCAGGAGCAGCTTCAACTGGAGCGCGCCGCCCTCCTGCTGTACGATCCGGTGCGCAAGGCCTTTGCGCCCTGGGCGGCCCACGGTTTCGATGAGACCACAAAGCACCGCCTGCGTATTCCTCTGGGAACCAACGACACGATGAACCGTCTGGCATCCGGAAAGGTGCAGCTGCTTTCAGGGCCTGAGCAGCTGCAGTCTTTCCAGCAGTTTTTCTCCTTCCGGGAGTTCTCGACCCTTTCGTATCTTCTTCTGGTTCCTTTCATCCATGAAAGCAAGTTCATGGGATTGCTCCTCAGCGCACAATCCGATCAGACTGATCTGGAGCTCTTCGAAACCCTGGCCGATCGAGCCGCCGGATACCTCTATTCGGCCCGAGAGCGGCACCTGGAAGGAACGAAGCGGGCCATACCGCAGCAGCCCGAATCCCTCCGGGAGGCGGCCCGGGCCGCCCTTCAACCAAGCCTTGAGAAGGGTTTTTCACCTTTGATGATCCGGATCAATACGACAACCCTTATAGAGTCTGTGCAGAAACGAAACCCCTCTATCGATTTGTTTCGTCTGAACCGGGACATCTCCAGAGTTGTCCTGTCCCTGTTCCAGTCCCTGGGATCCGTTTTTCAGGTAGACCGTGAGCGTATTCTCATCTTGGTCACCAACAACGCGAACCCGCTGCAGGAAGGGGACAGTGAACTGCTGCTCTATCACCTCAAAGCGACTCTGGGCCGACTGCTTCCGGAACTCGCCGATCAGGAGCAGATCGACCTTGATGAACAGGTACGCATCCCAAGCCCCGACATCGAAGAGGCCCTCACCTATCTAGCCGAGATCGTCTGATGCTTGAAGTAGTAAGCTCGAGGAGCGGTCAGCCGACCGCGCGGATCAAGGGTACCCATCTGCACTCACCCTACGACCCTGAAAAGGAGGCCCGGCGCTTCGTCGTGGAATCCATCAAGCAGCCCAATCCGTCGACGGTCCTGCTGCTCGGCGCGGGCCTTGGATACCTTTACCGGGAGATGAGGCGGAGCTTTCCAAACGCCGCGGTGATTTTGGTGTTCTATCACGAAGCGGTGTGGGAATCTTTTGCTGCCGCTGCTGTTGCCGTACCGCCGGGAACGTTCTGGCATCCCGGGCAAAAGGACAGCCTGCTGCAATTCCTGCGTTCCCGTATCCACGAGCTGGAAGCCGAGGGTCTGACGGTCGTGGAATGGCCCGCGAGCGCCAGAGTTTTCCCAGAGGCATCTCTGCGCGCCAATCAGGCGCTGCACCAGTTATACAGGGAGATCAGGGGAACACTGGTAACCACCGCAGCGCTGGGCAGGCGCTGGCTGAAAAATAGTTTGGCGAATTTCCTCGGTATCGAAAAGGTTTTTCCCCCGCCCCGCAGGGCCCCCGGCACCGATCCGATCGTGATTGCCGCCTCCGGACCCTCTCTCCAGGAAGGGATCGGTTTCCTCAGCGCGTACCGGGGGTCGATAGAACTGTGGGCTCTGCCCTCCTCCCTGAACTTCCTGCTGAGCCAGGGCCTGCTGCCGGACTGCGTTGTTATAACGGATCCCGGCTACTACGCCTTTGATCATCTGCACTGCGCCAGGGATCATGGGATCCATTTGACGATGCCCCTGTCGGCGGCCAGGGGTTCCTGGAGGATTTCCGCCCGGGTATCTCTCGTGAACCAGGAGACCCCGGTTGAACGGACGCTGCTGGGCAGAGCCGGCGTGGCTGCCCCCGTTGTACCCGCTCAGGGAACCGTCGCGGCCACGGCGCTGCTCCTGGCTCTGGCGCGCGAGCAGGCTCCGGTGATCTTCATGGGTCTGGATTTCTGCTACCGGGACATCATCTCCCACGTCCGCCCGAACAACTTCGAAAACTGGCTTGCGCCGAAATCGAATCGCCTGAGCCCCCTGCACCACCTGATATTCTCCCTTGCAGCGCAGCAGGCACCGATCGGACCGGCAGGCAGCAGAGGGACTTTGGCTTTGGATACCTATGCCGGCTGGTTCCGGGAAGCTGGAACTACAGTGGGAAAACGGATCTACAGGCTGCATCCATCCGAGGTCGAGCTGCCGGGTATCGACGCCATAGATGAAGACCGGCTGGAACGCCTGATCCACCGTGACAGGGCAGCGCCCGGCAGGGGTGGGGCGCGCCGGGATGAAGCGCCGCCTGCGCTGGAAGGCTATCCAACGCGGAAAAGACGGACCGAGATCGTATCCGAGGTCCTGGCCGGCTGGATCGAACGGACCGAACAGCTGACGGCGGCTGTAGGCGGGACAGCCGGCCTGGAGCCTCTGTTGAGGGACTCCGACACCCTGTCTCTGCTTTACCTCTGCAACGCCGCGGAACTGACGGAAACCCGGAGGATCCTGCGCCTCCGGGGACGGGAGGCTGGGTTGGCTAAAACCAGAGCGCTGCTGGAGAAGCACAGACTTTTTCTCCAGGATCTCAGCCGGGACATCAGAGCAGGTCGATGAGCGCGCCCTCTATAATCGAGCGAAACCTCCTGGCCCTGTCGGCAAACCACCCCGAGCTCGGACGCCTGATAACCCGGACCGATCCCAGTCCGGCCGTAGGCATAATGGAAAGCCGCAGCGGGTTGCCGGTGCCCGTCTACCGGGGTTCGGGAAGACCCGTGCAGACGCATTCCACGGTGGATCCGCAAACCGAGGGCCTGCGGTTCTTCCGCAACTACGGGGGGGCGGGTTACCTGGTGTTTTTAGGTCTCGGCGGGGGGTATCAGGTTCGCCCGTTCATCGACAACTCCGACAGCTCAAGAATCATCGTGGTGGAAAAAGAGCCCGCCTTTGTTCGCGCTGTTTTGGAGAGAATCGACATGAGGCCGATCCTTCTCGATCCGCGTGTCCGGCTCCTGGCCGGAGAATCGGCGCAGCAGATCAAGAGCTTTCTTCTCTCCGACTATCTGCCGGCAATCTACGGAAATCTGAAAACCGTGCCGCTGCGTCCGAGCGTCGAGGCCGGGGGACGATACTACACCGAGCTGATTCAGTCGATCCGGGAACTGATCGGTATGGTGGCGGATGACTACACGGTTCAGGCCCAGTTCGGAAAGAAATGGTACGTGAACACCCTTGCCAACCTGCCTGCTGTGCAAAGATCCACCGTCACTGTGAAGCCGGTACAGAGAGCCTTCATTACCGGCGCCGGCCCTTCCCTGGAGTCCCAAATTCCCGAACTCCGGACGATCCGGGACACTGGATTTCTCATCGCCTCGGACACCTCCCTGACCGCACTGCTTGGCTACGGAATAAAACCGGATCTGGTGATCTCAATAGACTGCCAGCTTGTAGGCTACCATCATTTCCTACGGGGGATGCCCGAGCGCGTCCCCCTGCTGCTCGACCTGGCATCCCCGCCGGTTCTGACCCGGCTGAGTCAGAACAGCGCTTTCTTTGCCAGCAGCCACCCCCTCTCCCTGTATCTCAGCTCCCACTGGAGGCGGCTTCCCTACATAGACACCTCGGGGGGCAATGTCTCCCACGCCGCGGTGTCCGTTGCCGATTTTCTGGGGGCCAAACAGATCTACCTCCTGGGCATCGACTTCTCCTATCCCGAAGGCAAGGCCTACTGCCGGAATACCTACCTCTATCCCCTGTTTCGATCCCAGGAATCTCGGCTCAATCCTTTGGAAAACCTGTTTCTCTCCTTCATCCTTAAAAATACGACGATTATGAAAGACAGAGTCCAGGGAGCCTTGCGCTACACGACCAGGCCGCTGATCGGCTACAAGGAGCGGCTCGAGCGATCCCTGCATTCCTGGGACGCTCAGGTGATCCAGCTGCCGGGAAAGGGAGTGCCTCTGGAGTTCAAGCCCAAGGATCCTCAGGAGCGGCGGCACCAGGGACGTATCCTGGCTGCCGGCGCCCCGAACACGGACTGGCGGACATTCCTGAACGGTTATCTGCAGGAACTCGAGGCTCTGCCCCGCCCATCCTCTCCCATCAGCCGTTATCTATACGATCTCGACAAGGACCAACACGCCCTCTGGTTTACCCTCTTCCCCGCCGCCGCGGCGTTCCGGGAGCACGATCCGCAGGATGAAACACGGGAACATCGTCTTCTGAGCCGGGTCAGGGATTGGTCGATAGCGGTGGCTAAGCGCTTCTTGGATAGATAATTCCCCCGTAGCCTACGAAGAAGGAGCCCGGAGACAGGTCGTAGCTCGTCCTGTACTCCAGAAGCTCTCCGCGGGCAGCGCCGTTTTGTTCGGCAAAACGGGCCGCAGCCACCGCTGCGCCCACCGAACAGGCCGAGTGCTCCTGGTTGGCAAGATCCACAGCGTCCTCCAGCTTCATGGCCAGCAGGGCTTCGATGAGGCGCCGATCGTTGACCTCTTTCACCCACTTCACCGCCCGGGCTCCGGTTCCCTGGGGAGTGAAACCGTAGTTGTCCCCATAGTGGGTCAGATCCGTCGAACCTACGACCGCGACGTTCCTGTTGAGGCGTTCAGCCGCAGAGGCCAGCTCCTCTCCCAGCTGCAGGGCCTCGGCGGAAGGGGAAGCCCGCAGATGCAGCGCCCTTGCTTCGGGATGCAGGTATTTCAGCAGGGGTAGCTGAATCTCCACGGTGTTGTCGGCGTAACGATCCTCCCGAAGAGAACAGCTGTCGCGGAGTACCTCGAGCAGCTCCATATCCGCGTCCAGAACGCCCAGGGGGGTATCATAGCCCTGCTCGAAGGCTGCCAGCAAACCGGAATGGGGCGGCAGATGCCCGCCCACCACCACGATCGTCTGCACGTCTGTCGAGATGTTTTGGAATACATGGCAGGCGATCGAACCGGAAAAGCTCCAGCCCGCGTGGGGTGCGACCCCGGCCAGCGCCGGTCCTGCTGGTTTTTCCATGGAACTACGAAATTCCTCGATATTCCGAATCGTCTGCTGCCTTCCCCCGGGGTACCAGCCCGGTGGAAGGCTGCGCGGGCGGACTTTCATGCCAGTCCCTCCTTCCCCCAAAAAGAGTATACTTCTAACATCGATTTGCCTATAATAATAGTAAGATGAATCGGCGGATCCTTGCTTTTTATTATATCATAAGCATGCTGTTTCTGCTATTTATCCTCTTTTTTGCGGCCTATCGCCTCAAGATCAGGATCGACGAGAACAGGGCGGAATCGGAGAATGCGCTGGAGGCCCTGCGTGTCTCGGCGCTCTCGATCTATCTCGCCGAAGGGGATTTCAACAGCGAGTATTTCAGAACCACCATGCGGAGCAGGTTTTCGGAAAACGACCGCCTGCTGCTTCTGGCCATCTACTCTTCCCGCAATGGGTTCCACTATCTTATTGCCAGGGATGAAAGCTATCTCAGCACGGCTCCCGGGCAATACGAGCGGGCGTCCTGGTCGGGGGAGCCGGAATACACGATCCGTCCCGTGTACGAGAACCGGATTACCCGCCGTTTCAATCCCGGTATGGGACAGGATCTGTTTATCGACGGGATCTTCCGGGATCTGGAGAAGGAGCAGGTTTATCCGATCCTGCGGGAGTTGTTCTACATCCTGATCGTCTACCTCCTGATCTCCAGCGTTTTTCTCGTGTCAGCCGCCGCCGTCAAAACTCCGGAACCATACCCCGAATCCGCCGCAAAATCCGGAAAACGCCGGGTCCGTCCCCTCACCTCGCCGATTGCTCCGGCCCCGGAGCTTTCCCGGCTTCGGGGGCAGCCGTCGGCGGCAGGTCTGTTTTCTCCGGCTACGGGCTTGGGTTGGAGTCAGCACCTGTCTACGCGCCTCGACTCGGAGCTGGAAAGAGCCGCCGGCTCGGATCAGGATCTTTCCCTGATGCTCATCAGCCGTGAGCGCTGTGACATCAAGGAACTGGCCCTGTCTGTTCTAGAGTACTTCCCCCTCAGGGATCTTGCATTCGAGGTTGACTCATCCACTGTCGCGGTGATACTTCCGGATAAGGATCTGGACCATTCCCTGCAGGAAGCCAAGGATTTCCAGAAGAGATCGGCTGCCCTGCGCCGAAGCGCTCCGAGGCAGATTTCCGTGGGACTCAGCGCCAGGAACGGAAGGCTGGTCGGTTCGAATCGGCTGCTCAGCGAAGCCGGGCGGGCTCTGAAACAGGGCGAATCTTCAGCAGGCGGAGGCATCGTGGCCTTCCGCGCGGATCCGGAAAAGTACAGGGCCGCTATCGCCGCCCGATCCGCCGGCCGGAGCGGATAGCTCAGATCCCCCGGCTCACGCTCAATCTGCGGGTTCGAGCTCGCCGATACCTTTGAGGATACCCTCGACCCGCCATTCAGACACTTTGTATGTGAAGGCCCCGTTTTCCAAAGAAACGTAGTACTGGTTATCCCCTGCCTCCGTCCCCACGAGGAGACGGAAATCCCGGTCGTCCACCGTACTGACCAGGATCCGGGCGGCCGGGTCGGCAAGCCCGGACTCCTCCGCGCTCACACCGTGGGCGAACTCGGAGCCTTCCAGATCGGCCAGATTGCCGGCCAGTAGATCGACCTTGCTGTCGTCAAGATCAACCTCTGGGCGCTCCACGAGCCTCCAGACAGCCGGCTGCTCCGAGCTGAGCACCAGAGTGTACTGCAGCGGGCCGCTGTCCTGGCCATCGAAGCGCAGGCTGCTGTCAATGGTGATCCGCATGATACTCTGTCCTTCCAGATCTTCGGGAAAGATGCGCAGATATGCCCAGAATCGCTCCTCCACGTTCAGATAGTAGGCAAAGCTGCGGGCGGTCAGGAAGATTTCATTGCTTCCTCCCAGGCGGACGTAGTTGTCTTCACTCCCGACGGCGGATTTCCCTATGATGATCTCGGTCAACTGGCCTCCGGCGGCGTCGAACAGCTGGATGCGCCTGGGTGCATCGTTGTCGACTTCGAATTCCTCCCATACATCGGGATTGCTGGTGACGATTCGGGTGCGTGTCAGATCCGCAAGAAAATCCAGAAAAGCATCGATTCGAGTCGCTGAGGCCGGATACTCCCGCTGCGCCCCGGGCAGGATCCAGGAATCCCCCTGTTTCGCGAGCTTCAGGTTTCCCCGGTCGCTGCTGATGCGGATCTCCGCCACCTGATCGCGCTGCTGCCGATTGAAGCCGGCGATGAGGGGAGATTCCGCCTGCCGGCGTCCGACTCTTGCCGGAGAGAACAGCAGTCCCGCGGTATAGGTCCCGGCCAGGACGGCTATCAGGACACCGAGAATTATGACCTTGCGTCGAAAAGATAGGTCCGCCATTGTCTAACCCTCCTGTTCCCGCCCGGCAACTCTGCGCCGCCGCATGATGAGGCGAACAACACCGAATATGATCACCCCCAGAGGAACGATGACCAGGTTGAAAATCTGGGTAAACATAGCAGCCCGCAGGCGAGCCTCCGGATCCTGGATCTTGTCCAGCCGCATGTCCCGGGCCACCCGGGTCTTGATCTCCAGGAGATCCTCCGAATTGCTGAGCCACTGCGCAGCGTTCGCGAGAAACTCCGGATTGTAGCTGCCTCCGCTGTACTGATACAATTCACTGGCAAAATCCGAATCCCCGATTACGATCAACCGCGTTTCCTCGCTGCGTTCGACAACCTGGCTCCAATCCCGCTCCTCGCCGGCTCTCTGGGGAATCTCCCGATCGGCGAAGTAGCTGGAGAAGCTCCCCGCCAGAGAAACGCCCAGGGGGAACTGTCCCTTCTGATCGTGGGGCATGTATTCGAGCATGGCCGCACGCTGGGGATTGGTTTCGAAGGGCTCTTGATCCTGGATCCAGGCCTCCGGCGTGCTCTGGAGAAGCACCTCCGCCTCCACGCCGGGCCGTTCGACGATCCGAAGCGGGCTGGCCCAGAGGAGATCCAAACCCTGGAAGCGGGCGGTGATCGGATTCTCCTTGGAGACGAACTGGTCGGCTACGGTTATCCAAAAAGGATACTTCTCCATTACCTCCCACATGATCTGACCGAATATCTGCCTGGGGATGCGGAAGTTCTTAGCGTAGGTGTCCAGAACGTACGCCTGCTGTACGATCACTCCGTAGTGTTCCAGCATGGAAAGAGCCTCGGTATTCTCGAGCTTACGCGGCACGATTCCCCTCATCAAATCCAAATCCAGACCTTCCACGGCGAACAGCACCCTGCCGCCCCCCATGATGTACTGGTCGATGGGAAACAGATCGAAGGACTGCAGATCCCGAGCTCCCAGGACGAACAGCACATCCAGATCCTGGGGTATTTCCTCCCCCCTGCCGACCGGGCGAACTGAAAAATCCGCCGAAAGGGTTCCCAGGAGGGAGGCAAAATCCGTTTGGATATCCCGGGCGGCATCCCCGATCAGTATGCCTACGGAGCGCTCCTGCTGCGTAACGATTTTCCGCACTCTGGAGGTCAGGTCGTACTCGAGTGACTCGATCTGAGAAATGACCGGAATGGTTTCATAGCGGTCGAGATATTGGATTACGATTCCGGTGTACACCTGGGCGAAGCTGCGTTCATCCCGCTCGATCACCTCGATCTGCTGGGGGTATACACCAAGACTCTCCGCCTGGCTCGCGCTGCCCGATTTCACCGGATCCACGACCTCCACCTTGATCGTGCCCTGGGAGTAGGCGGCATATTCGTACAGGAGATCCTCGATCTGGAAGGGAAAGGGATACAGAGACTTCAATTTGTCCGACACGTAGTAGGTTATATACACCCGATCCGGAATATCCCTGAACAGTTCCCGGGAGACCCTCGAAATCGTGAAAGCCTTGTTCTCCGTAAGATCGATCCTGAGGAAATAGCGGCTGGCGTTCAGACCAATCAGGAGGATGAGCACCAATCCCAAAATGAACAGTACGATTTCGGTACGTTTTTTCATCTCGCCACCCCCTACCATTTCCTGAACACGAGGGTTTTCGTGTTGAGATACAGGAACAGGGCGCTGACTATACCGTAGTACAGCAGATCCCTGGTATCGATCAGACCTCTCTGGAAATTCGAGAAGTGGTGTCCCAGGGAAACGAAGTTGACGGCTTCCGCCGCCCAGGGAGGAATGGCCAAGACGAGATTAACCTGGGAGATGAGGGTGAGCACGAGCAGCACGAACAGGCTGATCAGAAAAGAGCTGATCTGATTGGCCACCAGGGAGGAGACGAACAGCCCGACTGAAATGCCCGCAGCACCCAGGAGCACCACCCCGATGTACTGCCCGAAGATTTCCCCCCAATCGAAATCGCCGAATCTGCTGAGCAGAAGGGGAAGAGGAAGAGTCAGGGCGATCATGATCACCAGCAGGGTCAGGGCTGCCAGAAATTTGCCGATCACCAGGCTGCTTTCCCGAAACGGCAGGGTCATCAGCACCTCCATGGTTCCCAATTTTTTTTCTTCCGCCCAGCTCCTCATGGTGAGAGCCGGCATTACGATGATAAACACGATCGGAATGACGGAGAAAAAATTTCTCAGAGAGGCGATATTGCCGGCAAAAAAGGTTTGCAGGTAGAAAATCCAGATGCTCGAAAAAACCAGGAAGGTCACGACCAGGATGTATGCGATCGGGGAGTTGAAGTAGGACTTCAGCTCCTTTTTCAAAATGGGCAGGATGTTTTTCATAGCTTCTCACCTCCCTCCCGGGTCAGCTTGATAAACAGCTCTTCCAGGCTGAGCCGCTTGGGCACCATCGCCAGGATCTTGTAACCCCGGTCAACGGCCCAGTCGAACACCGCTTCTTCGGCTCCCGAATCGGGCAGCAGCGCCACCTGAAGCTTATGCAGATCTTTACCGGGGCTCGAGCTCTGCAGAAGCTCCCGGACCCCGGGCACCCCCTTCAACCCTCCGGGCTTGCCTGCTCCCTTGAGCAGCACCTCCAGCAGCACTTCCCCCTTCATCTCCCGATTGATCTCCTCCGGGGTACCCTTGGCCACGATCTTTCCTTCGTTGAGGATCAACACCCGGCCGCAGGTCGCCTCGACCTCCTGCAGAATGTGGGTCGAAAGGATGACTGTTTTTTCCCTGCCCAGACGCTTGATCAGTTCACGGATCTCGATGATCTGGTTAGGATCCAAGCCCGTGGTCGGCTCGTCGAAGATGAGAATCTCGGGATCGTGAAGGATCGCCTGAGCCAGACCGGTTCGCTGCCGGAAGCCTTTCGATATCGTATCGATGCTCCGGTAGACGACCGCCTTCAACCCGCATTCTTCGATGGCCCACTCGATGCGCTCGTTTTTCTGCTTCCCCTTCAGGGACCGGGATTCGGCCATGAAGCTCAGGTACTCCATGACATTCAGGTCGGTGTACAGCGGGGCATTCTCCGGGAGATATCCGACCAGCCGTTTGATCTCCAGGGGTTTGTCGAAGATATCCAAATCGTTGATTGTAGCCGTACCGAAACTGGGAAACATGTAGCAGGTAAGGATTTTCATGATCGTGGTCTTGCCCGCGCCGTTGGGACCGAGCAGTCCCACAACCTCTCCGGGATTGATAGAAAAATTAACTCCCCGCACGGCTTCAAGAGATCCGTAACGCTTGCCGAGGTTACTCACCTCAATCATGATCTCACCTCTTTAAAAGGATTTCTGCCTAAAATAATGGCAACTCCAGGAATCGTCAAGTTTTTCCTGCCTTGAAGCTCACTCTTTGAAGGGCAGATCGATGGCCTGAAGGTCCCTGGTGAGGAACGTTTCGGGGAAGATCCGCCTGGCCTGATGAAGCAGCCGTTTCAGCTCTCTCTCGGTGTAGCGGGGGCTGTAGTGGATGAGCCCCAGCCGGCCGACCCCTCCCTGAAGGGCAATCCGGGCGGCCTGGGTAGAGGTCAGATGCTTCTTTTCCTCCGCGTCTTCCTCCAGATCTTCGCCGAACATACCCTCGCATATCAACAGATCCGAATCCGCAATGAAATCCGGCAGCCCCGGAACCCAGGTCGTATCCGTGACAAAGCTGAACTTCCGTCCCCGCCGCTGCGGACCCATCACCTGCCCGGGCTGAACCTCCGCACCCGAATCCAGCCGCACAGAGGTTCCGGACTGGAGGGTCGACCACATAGGACCCCGGGGAACACCCAGAGCCGCGGCCGCCTGCGGATCGAACACTCCGGGGCGGGGTTGCTCTTCCAGACAGTAAGCCAGACAGGGTTTGGTGTGGTGCACTGCTCGGCAGCGGATCCGATACCCCTCCCCCTCAAATACAGTTTCAGCTCCGGAAACCTCTTTCACCACGATCTCGTAATTGATGTACATGTCGAGGATTCTGCGGCTTTCTTCCACGTACTCCCGAATCCTGGGCGGGCCGATGATGTAAAGCGGCTCGTTTCTCTCTACCTGAGAGGAAAGCATCAGGATTCCGGGGATGCCGGTTACGTGGTCGGCGTGGGTGTGGGACACGAGTATGACCGAGATCTTTTTCCAGCGCAGGGCCAGGCGGCGCAGTGACACCTGGGTGCCCTCGCCGCAGTCGAAGAGAAAGAGCTCCCCCTCGCGGCGCAGAAGCACGGAGGTGAGGCCCCTGGAGGGCAGAGGCATCATGCCGCCGGTTCCCAGTACGAACAGTTCCATATTCATAGACGTCCAGCTGAAGTCATTGTTAGCACAGAACAGCGAGTTGTGGAACAGTGCTATTCGCACAACCCGGCATCCCCGCTGCACCGCGCCGTTCGAACGACACATTGACCGCTCTTTGCCCTTGAGGCTATAGTATGAACAGACCCTTGTAGGCTTACGATCCCCTGAGCTTGAGCAACAGCAGTGCAGAGTCAACCGGGAGTCGGAGGGAGGTGTGATGGCGGGCAGAGAGATTCCCGAGTTCCCGGTTCTGCTGGTCGACGACGAACCGGCCGTGCTGTCCAGCATGGCCAAGATTCTGAAATCCGCCGGAATCGACAACCTCCATACCTGCGCCGATCCCCGGGAGGTTCTTCCCTTCCTGCAAAAACAGGAGGCTGAGGTCATCGTTCTGGACATTGCGATGCCTCACCTTACCGGGGACGCTCTCCTTAAAACCATTCACGAGCACTACCCCCATATCCCGGTCATCATCGTTACAGCATCGGAGGACATCGATATGGCCGTAGGCTGTATGAAACAGGGGGCCTTCGACTACATGGTGAAGGCTGTGGAACCGAACCGGCTGAGCAGCGGCATCCGGCGGGCGATGGAGATGAGGCGTCTGGCCCGACGGTACGACAGCTTGAGGGATCGCCTGCTGGCGGAAAATCTCGAGCATCCCGAACACTTCAGCCGAATCATCACCCGCAATCCCAGGGTTCAGGCTATCTTCCGCTTCATCGAATCGATCGCTCCGAGCTCGGAAACGGTCCTGATCACCGGTGAAACCGGAACGGGCAAGGAGCTGTTGGCAGAGGCGATCCACGCCGCCAGCGGTGTAACCGGGCCTATGGTCAAGGTGAACTCCGCGGGCCTGGATGACAATGTGTTTGCAGACACCCTCTTCGGACACAGCAGGGGCGCCTACACCGGTGCCGACAGCGACCGCAAAGGGCTGATCCACCAGGCAAACACCGGCACCCTGTTCCTCGATGAGATCGGAGACCTCTCTGCGGCCAGTCAGATCAAGCTGCTGCGGCTTCTCGAATCCCGGGAGTACTACCCGCTCGGTTCCGACCTTCCCCGCTCCACCAGCGCCCGCTTCATCATCGCCACCCACCAGTCTCTGTCCGAACTCGTTGCCGGCGGGCAGTTCAGGCGGGATCTGTATTTCCGCCTGCAGACCTATGAGATCCGCATACCCCCGCTTCGGGACCGCAAAGAGGACCTTCCCCTGCTGCTCGATCACTTCCACAGCCTGGCAGCCGAAAAGCTGGGTAAACAGCAGCTGTCCGTCCCCCCCGAGCTGCTCACTCTGCTGGAGACCTACGACTTTCCCGGAAACGTAAGGGAGCTGCGCTCCATCATCTTCAACGCGGTCAGCCGTCAGAAGGAGAAGATGCTGTCCCTGCAGCCGGTTCGCGAGTCCATGGGTTACACGGGAGAGAATGCACGGCCCGCAGCGGCCCAGCAGGGCGTGGTCTTCCCGAAGAAACTTCCCACGCTGAAAGCGGTGACCGAGGGGTTGATCGAAGAAGCCCTGTCCCGGGCAAAGGGCAATCAGGCAATCGCCGCCGGACTGCTCGGCATCACCCCGCAGGCGCTAAGCAAGCGCTTGAAGAGGCGTAGAGGCCTCCGGGGGGAAACCGAAGAGTAATGAGCCTTGTGGGCGACCTCACCTGGCTGCGATTCAATACCCTGTCGGTAGGTTCCCTCACCACGACCCTGCTCCTGCTCCTGATCACCGGTTATCTGCTGTCCCTCAAGAACAAGCGTCCGGACACCTGGTATCTGGCCGGTTATCTCGCCGTATTGCTGATCCTGCTGCTTTCCTACACGATTCGCTATTCCCTGTTTGCCAGCATCTCGAGGCATACCAGACAGTTCTCG
>Ga0315553_10000344_pt1 | contig 42437 bp, 37 predicted proteins | sample SalMarSW160140MG_FD_203099 | JGI IMG/M metagenome (GOLD analysis project Ga0315553, IMG submission 203099) | Salt marsh sediment microbial communities from the Plum Island Ecosystem LTER, Massachusetts, United States - Salt Marsh Sediment SW1601-40 ...
CCACACTCATGGCCAGGGGTCCGAACAACAGTCCCCAGATTCCGAAGAGGGCGACCCCGCCCAGTACCCCGATGAAAACCAGAAGCGGATGCAGCTGCGTGTCTTTGCCCACCAGCCGCGGACGGAGTATGTAGTCAACCAGGGGAATCACACCCGCGCCGATCACCAGCATGACTGCCGCCGAAAAATATCTCTGCAGGGCAAACAGGATCACCGTTGTAGGCAGCCAGATCACCGCGGGACCCAAACCGGGGATGGCGGCCAGAACCAGAAACAGGACACCGAACAGTACGGCGCCGGGAATGCCGAGGGCAACGAAGAGGATCGTACCAATCACGCCCTGGATGCCTCCGATCAGAAAGGTGCTTTTCAAGGTGGCCCGGCTCACCGAAACGAATTTGTCGGTAATCGCGAGTTTGTCCTCTTCGAGCAGAGGAATCGCCTCGGAAACGGAGATCAGAGCCTTGTCACCGTCTCTGATCAGGAAAAACAGACTGTAGATGAAAACAAAGAGCAGAAGCAGGGTCCGGGCGATATTACCGGCAAGACTGGTCACCCCTTCCACCAGCGTGCTGCCCGCCTGCTGGATGAAGTTGACCAGCCGGTTGCTGTCGATCAGTGTGGATACCCGCTGACCCCCGACAAAGGGGAGGGCCGCGATCCAGGAGTCAACATTCTGAAACCAGCTCTTGATCTGAGGAGTGTTCCGGTTGACCAGCCGGGTCACCTCTATCACGTTCTGGGTGACCAGGGTGCCGAGAAGGGCGAGCGGGATGAGTATGATCAGACAGAAAATCACGAGGGAAAGTAGAGCTGCCAGCGTGGCCCTGCCCTTGAGCGCTCTGAGAATTTTCATGTTCAGCGGACGGAACAGAGCCGCGGCGATCGCAGCCAGGAGGATCGGGAGGAGGAACACCTTGGCGACAAAAAACACCAGCAGCCCGGCGCCTGCCAGCAGGATGAGGAGGAAGGTTCGATTGAGCTTTCGTGAACCCATCTGAAACTCGGTGGGCTGATTCGCCTCTTGTCTGCGTTTTTTCTCTTTTGCCATCACCTGTCTCCGTGTCGTGAAATCTTGGGGTGAACGCAGTTATCTGCTTCCGGATTATAACCGGCGGGCAGGGGTTGGGGAATCATCCTTCCTACACCCCAACGATCCGCTTCGATTTTCCTGCGCTGCTGAAATACAGCGCCCACAACAGGATGCTGCCGACCATGATCGCTATTCTCACCGGGAAACCGATCTGGCTGGGGGAGGCGAATCCTTCGATCAGGCCGGCCGCGCCCAGCATCAGCATGCAGCCCAGCTCCAGTATCAGAGCTTTTTGCGCCATCATCTTGAGTGACCCGCAGCGCCTGTAGCGGCCTGGAACCAGTACTCCCTTTGCCAGCAGCAGCCCGGCGGCTCCGGCGATGATGATGGCCGTGATTTCAGTAGCCCCGTGGGGCATAACCCATCCCCACAGGGCGCGGCCGTTTCCGGTCAGGCCCATCCAGCCGATCACCGAACCCAGGTGGATGCCATTGTAGAGCAGCAGATACACCGTGCCGATGCCCAGCGTCATGCCGAAGGCGAAGGCCAGGATCGCAACCTGCAGATTATTGCTCAGTATCGCCGAGGCGGCGACCGGGCGAATGATCTGGGGAATATCGTGCAGCGATTCCTCCCGGGCCGGTTGGAAGTCGTAGAACTGGGGCCCCACCAGTTCGAAGGCCAGCTCCGGGTGCCAGCGGACGGCCAGTAAACTGACAAGGGCGGCGGCGAAGAAGATAGAGGCCGACAGCAGTACGACGCGGTAGTTTTCCCGAACTTCTCGGGCAAACAGGCCGAACCAGCGTCGGCCGGACACCGCCATCCTGGTTTTCACGTAACCGTAGAGCAGATTGTGGCCGCCGATAGCCATCCGGTTGAGTTTTGTGATCGTGTTGCGGTCCGCACCCATGGATTGAGCCCGGGCCAGATCAGTGGAAACACGGCGGTAGTCGACCAGGAGACCCTTCATGTCCGGGCCAGTCAGTTTTCTCAGTCCTCTCTTGCCGCTGCGCAGAAGTTTTTCGACTCTGGCGCCAAAGGAGCTCCAGGTGCGGGACTTGCTCTGCGCATCCTCGTCGATCTTCCCGCGGTCTGCTTCCCCACCGGCGCTCTGCCGCACCCGGGTCAATATCTCATCCATGAGCGATTCGCAGACCCGGAGGCGATCCGGATCGTTTTCCAGGTCCTCCGGCTGCTGGTCGAACAGGAGGAAGAGGGGTTTGCTGATCTCCCAGGCCAGCCTGTTCCTCTGCTCCTGGCTCAGGCTTTCTTTGCGGTTGTGGTAGGCGTCGATCAGGGCAACCTGGCGAATGGTGATCGTGCCCTTCGGCAGCACCAGAGCAAACTGGGAGTGTCCCCTCTCCAGTCTGGCGATCCAGCCGGCTCCGTAGTCGCGGCTGTCCCTGGTGCGGCTCCCGGTGCCGAAGCGTTCTCTGATCACCAGGGTCCCCGCCGCCATATCTCCCAGCCGCTGTCCCCTCTTGCTCAGCAGTACGCTGAGCGCACCCACCAGATAGATTGGCGGAGGGAGCATGTCGGCGATGCGCAGGAGGTTGCGGATCAGGATCTGGCTCGTGGAGGGGGGCAGCCCGTTTTCCCGGATCACCCGCAGTCCGATCGCTCTCTTGCCGGGGGTCTGGCCTCTGAGCATCGATTCGAAGAAGATGTAGTAGCCCCACCGGGTCAGAAAGAAAATAAAGATGAACACGGCGGTCTGCCAGGCTTCCAGGCCGGACAGGGATCTCGACAGGGCCTGTCCGCTGGTTACGGTGAAACCCACCACCAGGACGATCATAATTCCCGACCACACCAGGGTATCGATGAACAGAGCCAGGAAACGCGAGCCCGCGCCGGCCAGGTCGAACTCCAGCTCAACGTTGTCCGGGGTGGCGATTTTTAGTACTTCCTCCATACTACAGCAGACCCGTCCTTCTGATTTCCAGGTACTTTCGAACCAATTGAATGCTGAAGGCTTGCGGAGAGGTCTCCAGCACCATGATTCCCCGGCTGCGCATGTCCGCCAGCGCTAGTTGGCGTTCCAGGGTCACGTGACTGGCGGCGGCCTTGCGGTAGGTTGAGGGCAGATCGTAAGGCAGCGCATCGGCCGCGCTGTACAGCTCGGCTTCCACCATGACGACGCAGAGAATCAGGTGTTTGCGGGTGGCCCGCACCAGGTTGTTGATCAGGCCGCTGCTTCCGGCCCGGTCCAATACCTCGCTCAACAAAATGATCAGACTGCGCCTCTGCAGACGGGCAAGGACCTGGGCGAAAACGTGCCAGTAGTCGGATTCCACGTTTCTCGGCCGGACCTCGAACAGGGTTTCCAGGACACGGGGCATGATCAGCTGTCCCTTGGTGGTCGGCATATAGGCCTCGATCCGGTTGGAAAAGCAGGCCACGGATACCGCGTCGCCGCGCTTCTGCGCGACGTAGCTGAGCATGGCCGCAGCGTTCAGGGCGTGCTCGAAACGGGGACGGCCTCCGATTTCCTCCACCATGAAACGTCCCCCGTCGATGAGGATCGTCAGCTGCTGGCCTTTTTCGATTTGGTAATTGCGGCTGATCAGGGTTCCCCTCTTTGCCGAAACCTTCCAGTCGACCTGCCGAAGATCGTCCCCGGTGTTGTAGGGACGCAGGCTCTCGAAATCCGAGCCGCGCTCCCTTACCTTTCGCGAGGTCCTGAGCGCCTCCTCCCGCTGATCGATCAGGGCGAGCAGATCGTACCGATCCACGCCCAGGAATCTGGGGTAAACCTTGGAGCGGGAAGACACATCCAGGGAAAACTGCCGGTGCACCAGAGCGGGGCCGGCCTGCACGCGGCAGTGAATTTTGGGAAACTCGGCGATGCCCCTCTTCACTACGCGCACCCGGTAGGGAATATCCACGGTGGCGCCGGGTTCGACCAGGCAGTCCGCCGGCAGGGTGTCGGCAACCAGACACTCCGGAACCTCGTCTCGCATCTCCAGAAGGATCCTCTGTCGGGATCGATTCTCCACACTCAGGCGGACAGTGTATTCGGAGTCCAGGGAAAGCCGCGCCGGAAGGGTCCGTTGCGCCGCCAGCCGGTCCGCCTCCGGGGTGTGCAGATAGTTCCACACGCTCAAACCGGCCAGTACCAGCAGACAGCCCGTCGGGATCACCCAGGTTGCCGGAACGACCGCGGCGACAAACCACAACGGAGAGGTGGCGGCGACCAGGATGATCAGGCGTCTGGCGGGAAGCATGACTAATTCGGTACGGGCACCTGCTTGAGAAGGGTTTCCAGGCAGTCGTCGGCGCTCAACCCCTCGATCTGCGCCTCCGGGGTCAGTAATACCCTATGTCTCAGGGCGGGGCGGACGACGGACTGGACCTCATCCGGCCGCACGTAGGGGCTGCCTCTCAGCAGGGCGAGCGCCTTGGCGGCATGCAGGATCATCACCGCGGCTCTCGGACTGGCTCCCAGGCTCAGGCTGGGAAAGGACCGGGTCGCCTGCACGATGGCGATGATGTAGCTCAGGATATTCTGGTCTGTTTCGATTTCGTGAACTCCCAGGCGCAGGGTGCGGATCTGGGCGGCGGAGGCCCGCTTCTTGATGAGGCGGTGGGCATCGTAGGCGCGGGCGCCGATGCCGTTCATGGTTTCCAGCATACGCAGCTCCTCCCCGGCATCGGGGTAGTGGATCAGTATTTTCATGATAAAACGATCGAGCTGAGCTTCCGGAAGGGGATAGGTCCCTTCGTATTCGATCGGATTCTGGGTGGCGGCCACCATGAAAAGCTGCGACAGGGGGTGGTTCTTGCCGTCAACCGTAACCTGCCGCTCCTGCATCGCTTCCAGAAGGGCCGACTGCGTCTTGGCCGGTGCCCGATTGATCTCATCGGCCAGGATGATGTCGGCGAAGATCGGGCCCCGGCGGAAGATGAACTCCATTTTCCCGCTGTCGTATATGTTCACTCCCGTAATATCCACCGGCATCAGATCGGGGGTGAACTGGATGCGGGAATAGGAAAGATCCAGGCTGGCGGCCAGACAGCGCACCGCCAGAGTCTTGGCCAGGCCGGGCACCCCTTCAAAGAGAACATGGCCGCCTGCTACAAATGCGGTGAGCAGTTCCTCCACCACCGGCTCCTGGCCGATGATGATGCGGCCCAGTTCCTCGCGGATCGCTGTAGAAACCGCCAGGGCTTTCTGAAGACTCTTATCGTCCACTTTTGTACTCCTGTATTATTTTTCCGGCCTCCCGAGCCGCCCGCAACAGTTCCTCCTCACTCGGGGCGTTGCCCTGCTCCTGGTCTCGGAGCAGGGAACGATAGTCCGCAGAAAATACGTTTTTGCCGATTCCCCTCTCCGCTTTTGTGTGCGGGCGCACGGACAGAGTTCCGAAGCGCAGCTGCCACAGGCGGTGCAGAAGCAGCTGATGGACCGATTGCAGGGCGAAGGAGGTAGCCTTGGCCGTGGTCAGCAGGGTGGCCAGAGACTCGACTCTGCTGAGAGGATCCTGTCTTCTCTCGGCGGGAAGGTCGATCACCGGGCCGAAACGTCTGCCCCGCAGCCAGACCAGCAGGAGACCCGCCGCCGCCAACTGCACAAAGACCAGTCCCCAAGACGAGGTGATGAAGGAGAGGATCAGGGAGACCGGGCCCCTGCTGCTCTGAAAGCCGTGATGGTACTCGTCGATCAGCAGCCGGCCGTTGCTCCAGGAGAACACGGTGGAGACCAGCCAGACCGAATTCCGGCTTTCAGCCAGCCGATCGTTGGACCAGGCCTGCCGATCGGCGATCACCACGATCCTGCCGGACCCAAGCTGCTTCGCAGCTCCTTTGATGTACAGCTGGTCGCTGAAAAGCTCGGTAAACTCACCGGCCCGCAGCGCGCTGCCTCCCAGCAGCAGCGGGCCGATCGGATTCTCATACTCTTTGAACCTGCTCACCACATCTTCTGCCGAGGTGAAGGAGAAACCATGCCGCAGCAGGAACGGTTCCGGCTCCGGGCTCTGCTCCGCCGCCTGCTCCAGGATATGCCAGGGCCGCTGCAGGGCCAGGATCAGCTGCCCGCCCTGGACGATCCAACGGTCGAGAGCCTCCGCCTCCGCGACGTCGAGCGGGTCGGTGGGTCCGATGATCAGCAGGCTCGTCGCATTGCCGCCTTCCGGGGGCGGAAGGAGGTGAAGCGGTTTCATCCACCTCTTCGCCGAAGGCAGGAACTGCTGCAGTACGAGGTATATCGCCTTGGTCCCGCTGGAGTCTGTGAAAAAGCTCGAGGTTTTCTCCTGGTAGGAGGACTGGGGACCGTCCTGCGCGGTGCTCAGCAGCAGGATCACCAGGACAAAGACGCCGAGGGAGAGTCCGGCAACCGCCAGGTTCTGCTTGGCGGTGCGATTCATCTCTGCCCACCCTGATCGCGCAGACTGGTCAGCAGCCGCTCGATCACCCGGTCGTCGTAGGAGAGGTGGCCGTACACGATGGCGTTGTAGGCCTGTACGGTTTCCTCGAGCATGGTGAACTGTTCCGCACTCCGGGGGCATTCCCGTAGATAGGCGAGGCTCGTTTTCCATAGCGCAGCCTTGAGGAAACCGCCTTGGCTGAGCCTTTCGATCAAATTCCGATAGAGGATCCTTACGGCGGTGCGCAGGTCTCCCCGTTTCAAGACGAACTGCGCGTCCTCCAGGGAGCCGCTCAAGCCGCCCCGGACAGCCGTCACCTCCGGACCGGCATCCCGGCTGCTCCGAAGCCGGCCTGCGGGGGCGGCCCAACGCACCGATCCGGAAAGCAGCAGCCGCACCAGGTAGGCGACCAGAATCACCAGCAGCAGGATGAAAAGCGTCTTCAGAACGATCAGGCCGGTCGGCCCGATCCGCACCGGCCCCCGGGAAGCCAGCCAGTCCAGGAAGCGCTCAAGGAAGTTCAGCCGCCGCTGCGCCGGCCTGGCGGCAGGGTTGAACTCCGGACGCCGCAGTACCTCATCGGTGAAACGGATGATCTCCTGGGCCGTGGGCATAGCCGATCCGTTCATTCGCGGACCAGGGCTTCGGCCAGCACGGCCAGGTCGAAACCCTCTTTCTTGATGCGCTGATTGTAGTAGATCAGGACCGTGAACAGCGCCCAAATCGGGGTCATCAGAATCAGCAGCGGTGCAAGGAGCAGCCTGGCGACGGAAGGCGCGCCAAGGAAGGCCGGCAGGATTAATCCGGTAAGCGCCACAAGCAGGCTGCCGAACACCAAGGTTATCAGCCAATAGACTATATAGTAAATCAGAAACAGGGCGAAGATCTGCCAGCGGAATCCCGCTGTGAGCTCCCGGGAGCGTTCCCGGCTCGTTCCCGCCGAAGCGTCCTCCAGCATGACGACCGGCGTGATCAGGCTGAAGGCCACGGCCAGAAGAATTCCGGGGATAACCAGAAGCATAAAACCCAACCCCACCAGCAGACCCGCCACGATCCGGGCTCCCAGAAGAGTCCACAGCTTGCGTAGAGCGATTCGGTAGGACTGGAGGATCGTGATTTCCCTGCCCAGATATCGGCTGCTGATCGCGATGGTCACCGCTCCGGTGCCGACCGCCATGGTCAGCAGATTGACCAGATAGTACACGGGCGTGTACACGAACGCGGGTACATACACCGTGCCTTGCATCGTCCCGGCCCATATTACGTAGTTGATCTGATTGATCACCTGAGAGACGGCCATGATTCCGAACAGAAGCCCGAAGTTCCGGAAGTAGAGATTGACCGCCCGGTCCAGAATCATGCCGAAGGTCATGGCTTCGAGCCTGGGCAGCGGATTTTCGTTCGGGCTCCGTCCTGGGTCGGTCATTCCTGGCTCACCCTTCTATTGTAATCGCCATCTCGGGTCTCCGCCAGGGCTTCGGCAAGAAGCACCAGGTCATAGCCCTCTTTGCGGATGCGCTGGTTGTAGAAGATGAGCACGACCAGGATCGCCGGGATGGGGGCCAAGAGGAACTGCAGCGGCGCCCTCACCAGATAGTGGATGTAGCTCTGCTCCGCTGTGAACAGCAGGCGCGGGCCGATCCCCATGGCCAGATTGACGAGCAGCGTCAATCCAAACGAAGCAATCGTGACGACGATCAGGTAGAGGAGAAAGATCCCGAAAATCCCCCAGCGCACGCCCTTCGTCAGCAGCCGCGACCGCTTGCGGCTCTGGCGGGCTGAGCAGTTCTCCAGCACGTTCACGGGGGTGATCAGGCTGTAGGATGCGATCATTCTCCCTACCAGGAGGATGCCGCCCAGGAAAACAATAGCAGGAAGCATAAGAAAAGCCATCTGCTGGGCAGGATAGGGGAATACCGCTGTGGCAACACCGGACAGAACAATCAGGCCCGCCAGGAAACCCAGGAAGACCAGCCCGATCAGGATGGCGGCAATGACCCAGGCCCGCATGATCGAACCGATCCTGCGCAGCCCCTGCCTGTAGGCGGCCGCCACGGAGATCTCCCGGTCCAGATAGCGGCTGCTGATGGCCACGGTGGCTGCGCCGGTTCCGGCCGCGAGGCTGAGCAGGTAGATCACGATATACACGAGGACGTAGAGCACGGTGGCCAGCCGGTTGCTCCACCCCAGGCTCTTGCTGAGAACGATCCCGGCGGCGTAGGTCAGCCCCTGCGGGATCAGCATGATGCCGAAGAACAGCACGAAGTTGCGGATATAGTGACTGATCGTCCTGTCCAGGATCGCTCCGAATCTGAGGGGCTCGAAGGTCGGGCTTCGGGCTCCATCTTGCTGTACCTCAGTCATGGTACCGTCACTACTCCTTCATCTTGAGCCACTTACTCTGGGAAGCGGCGCTCTGCAGCACCGTCTCCACGAAAGCCATGCCCCTTACCCCGTCGGCGATGTCCGGGTAATCCCCTCGGGGAGCATCTTCACCGCTGCTCCGCCGCCGGATCGCCTGAAAGAAGGCCCGGTACAGATTGGCGAAGGCGGCGGTGAGCCCGTCGGGGTGACCGCTGGGCAGTCTCTTGGCTGCGTCGGCCTCCTGGTACAGATCCGGTCCTCCCTTGTGAAGGACCGTGTCGAATCGGTTGATGTCCCGTACGAGCAAGATCTCCGGCTGCTCCTGCTTCCAGAACAGACTCTTTTTGCTTCCGTAGACCCGGATGGTCAATCCGTTGTGCTCCCCCGCCAGCATCTGGGATACGCTGAGAATGCCTCTGGCGCCCCCCCGGTAGCGGATCAGCACGGCTGCGTCGTCCTCCAGCCCTCTGCCGGCCAGAAAGGAGTTCGTATCTGCGCACAGCTCTTCGATCTCCAAACCCGTGACGTAGTGGGCGAGGTTTTCCGCATGGATCCCGATGTCTGCCACCGTTAGAGAGGGTCCCGACACCTTCGGATCGAATTTCCAGGCTTTGTCCGCCTTTGCCTCACCCTGCAGGCGAAAGGGTATCCAGCCCTGGAAGTATTCGACGACGACTTTCAGGATGTCCCCCAACTCACCGTTTTTGATCATCTGTCTCGCCTGCTTCGCCATGGGATACCCGGTGTAGGCATGGGTGATCATCAACAGGCGCCGTTTGTCCCGCGCGGTGTCTCGCAGGATTTTCGCCTCTTCCAGGGACAGAGCCACAGGTTTGTCACAGACCACGTGAAACCCGGATTCCAGAAACGTGCGGGCGATTTCGAAGTGGGAGGAATTGGGGGTGACGATGACCACGAAATCGAGCCGTCGGTCCTCCGACAATTTCGCTTCCCTCTCCGCCATGACCCGGTAGTCGTGATAGACCCGCTTCGGATCGAGATAGAGCCGGGCGGCGCTTGCCCTGGACTTCTCCGGATCCCGGGAAAACGCTCCGCCTATAAGCTCGGCCTCGTTGTCCAGCTCCAGGGCCATGCGGTGCACCGGCCCGATAAACGCCCCGATTCCTCCTCCGATCATCCCCGCCCGCAGTTTCCTGTCATTCATCTCGCTTTCCTCCGAAGACAAATATTGCTTCTCGACTTCAAGGATATAGTGTAGAGTTCAACAGTGCAACAAAGGGCGGCGAAAACGAGGATTTGAGGACATGGACAAGCGGGTTCTCGGGGCAACCGGGTTGGAGGTCGGCGTGATCGGGCTGGGGGTCGAGCACTTGGAGGCGGTGCAGAGGAATATGGACGAGGTGTTCGATCTGGCCGTGTCGGCCGGAGGCGAATACGTCGATCTGGTCTACAACGATCCGACCGGGATCTATGCCGAGCACTGGCGGGCAATCATCCCTGCTGTACAGCGCCATCGGGATAGCCTGACCCTGGCCGCTCACTGGGGATTCGTAGCCCACGAACCTGTCGATCGCTGCCGGGAATGCTTCGAGCTGGTTCTCGAGAGGGTCGGCAACAACTATGTGGAGATTGCCGTCCTCACGATGGTGGATACCGAGGATGTCTGGCAGGGGTGGGCTCAGGAGTCCATAGAAAACCTCGAAGGATACCGGCGTCAGGGCCGGTTGGGATTCATCGGATTGAGCAGTCACTACCCAGATATCGCCCGTCAGGCTATGGAATCCGGATTGATCGATGTTCTCATGTTTCCCGTCAATCTCTACCAGCATCGGGAGGACACGGACAGTCAGGTGCTCCTGGAGGCCGCAGAAGAACTCGGGGTGGGGGTCGTGGCTATGAAGCCCTACTACGGCGGCCGGCTCCTGCACAGCGAAGGTCGTCCGACCGGCATTTCGCCGGTGCAGTGTCTGCACTACGTACTTTCCCAACCGGTTGCCACTGTGGTGCCCGGACCGAGGAATGCGCAGGAGTTCCGGCAGGCACTGGACTATGTAGAGGCATCGGAGCAGGAGAAGACCTATGCGCCGCTGCACAAGGAGCTGACCGAACGGCTTCGCGGCCAGTGCGTGCTGTGCAAACACTGTCTTCCCTGTCCCCAGGAGATCCTCATCCCGGAGGTGATCCGCTGCCTGGACTACGTGGAGCATTTCGGACACGGACCCGGCCACGACAGCACGAATAGGCAGCGTTACGCAGACATGACCGCCAGGGGGTCGGATTGCACCGAGTGCGGGGTGTGCGTGGAGCGCTGTCCATTCCAGGTCGACATCATCGGCAAGATGAGACGGGCGGTGGAAGTCTTCGAGGCACGTGCTTGATGGCCGACCCCGATTCTGGAGGGCGCTGCGGATGTGGAGGTTGCCGAAGGTCTGTCGGTGGATCGGGGCGAGAAGGTGATCATCAAGCGGCGGTACGCGGGTTCTATCAGACGGATCTGGAGCTGACCCTCCGATCCCTCGAGTTGAACTCGGTGGTGACCTGCGGCCAGATCGTCGCCTGGCTCGGTGGAGGGACGGGCTGAGACTGGAGGAGCGGTTTGCAGGATAGAGAAATCTTAAACATCGACAGAGTGGAGGGGTCTCGAAGTGGCTGAATCAACTACAGATATCGTCGCCCGGAAGCGAACAGTGCGAGCGCAAGTCAGAGCCCGGCTGGCCGCGCTCGACGGTCCGCAGATCGAGAGCAGGAGTCAATCCCTGGCCGAGCGGCTGTTTCCGACCTCCTGGTGGAGGGACGGGCAGTGGGTGTTCATCTACATCCCCATGGGCGGTGAGGTGGACACCCGTTTTATCGTGGCCCGGGCTTATCGGGACGGAAAGAGGGTGGCCATCCCCCGCATGGAGGGGGAGGATCTGGCTTTCTATTTCTACGACGGACGCACAGAAAACCTGCTTCCCAATCAGTTCGGGATCCTCGAGCCGGATCCCGCCTGGAAGCTGGTCGATCCCTCCCTGCCTACGGGAAAACGGCTGCTCGTCCTGACCCCCGGCCTGGCCTTCGACAGCGAGGGGCGTCGGCTGGGAAGGGGGAAGGGCTTCTACGACCGCTTTCTGCACCGATTACGGGCGGCTCACCCGGCTGGCAGCCGGTCCTGGGCCGTGGGTCTGGCCTTCGCAGAGCAGCTGGTGGAGCGGGTGCCGGTTTCGGATCACGACGAGATCCTGGAGGGGATCGTTACGGATCGCGAAGTTATTGGTTGAGGAAAACTCCACTGCAAGATCGCGTGCTGCTGGCCGCCCGCCGCTGGCCGCGCCTGGGCTTCCCCACCTTGATTTTGGGCACCATTCCTGAGTAAATTGTGAGAAACAAAGAAAACAGACGGGAAAAAAACCATGTCAGAAATCAAATCGGCTTTGGAAATCGCGCTGGAGCGCACCCAGGATGTAGAGGCCAACAAGGAAGCCCTGGAGGCAAATACCTTCATCACGGAGGGGAAGAAGGCAGTCTCCAAGTTTCTGTCGGAGGAGGATGTCGATCTAAAAAAACTGCTCGAGGGTTTCGACAAGAAGCAGCTTCGTCACGTCAAAGAGGGAGCTCTGCAGGCCCTGCTGGCCAATCTCAAACTTCCGTTGGATGAGATGTCGCTTCTCCAGAGCAAGAAGGCCGGGAAGGGATTCCACGCTCTGGTTGCCGACAGCAAACACCTCGGCAAGTTGTTGAACCAGATGGAGCAGTTCCTGGGGGATTTCCTGCAGGAGCGCAAGAGGGTCGTGGAAGCTGTGGAGCAGAGATTCCAGCCGATCCTGCGGCAGAAAGAGCAGGCGATGAGCCAGCAGGTGGGCGCACGAGTCAAGATAGATCCGGCCATGGATCCGGACTTCCAGAAGATGCTGCGTGAAAACATGACGATCCTCGAGGATCGGTACAACGAGGTTCTATCCAGGGCCAAGCAGGAGCTGCGACGCCTCAGCGGCTGACCTGAAGCCGCCGGGTTCACTCACCCGGTTCGTAGGGTTTACCGTCTGCAGCCGGAGCTTTTGCCTTCCCCATCATTCCCACCAGCACGAGAATAGCCAGCACGTAGGGCAGCATCTGCACGAATTGACTGGGAATGGGAATCTTGGTTTCGAACATGATGCGGAAGGTGTCGGCGTAGCCGAACAGGAGTGCCGCCAGCACCGCCCCCACCGGGTGCCAGCGCCCGAAGATCATGGCCGCCAGCGCGATGAATCCCCTGCCGCCGGTCATGCCGTTGATCCACTTGGCCGGATAGAGCACAGCCGCGGCCAGGCCGCACATCACCCCGGAGAGCATCACCCCGGAGTAGCGCATCAGATACACGTTGATTCCCAGGGTATCCGCCGCCTCCGGATTTTCACCTACGGCGCGCAGGCGCAGGCCGAAGCGGGTCCTGAACAGCACGAACCAGCAGATCGCCGTGATCGGAATGAGCGCGAAGGCGAAGGAGTTGATGCCGAACACCGTCGGAAACAGGTAGGGATTCAGCTGTGACTGGGTCTCCTGGTTGAAGATGTTCTGGGACAGGAAGCGGCCGATGCCTACAGCCATGATGTTTATGGCCACCCCACTGACGATCTGGTTGACACGGTAGGTGATGGTGGCCACCGCAAGGATCAGGCTAATGATGACACCGGTTACGATGGCCACCAGCAGTCCCATCCAGATGCTCTGGAAGACGATAGATCCCCACACGATCGTGAAGGTTGTAACCGCCATGAAGCCTTCAAGGGCGATATTGATGACGCCGCTGCGTTCACAGAAAACGGCGCCCAGGGCGGCGAAGGCGATCGGTCCGGATATCTCCAACCCTTTGAACAGGAAATCTAGGATGATCGAAAAATCCATCTCAGGCAGCCTCCTTCTTGCGCAGCGCCCGAATGTAGCGGGTCACGATTTCATTGATGATCACGATGAATATGATCATCAGACCGGTAATAATGTAGATGATCGAATTCGGCACGGAGGTATACAACTGAAGCCCGTAGCCAGCCTGCTTGAGAAAGGCGAACAGGATGGCCGAAAAGATCACCCCGATGGGGGAGTTGCGGCCGATCAGGGCGATGGCGATGCCGTCGAAACCCAGCCCTGAGGCGATCTGGAAGGTGTAGTATCCCCGGATAGCGAAGATCTCCTGCATACCGATCAAACCGGCCACGGCCCCGCTGATCAAAAACACTCCCAGCTGTACAGTCTTTACCCGGATGCCGGCGTAATGGGAGACGTCGATGGAGGTGCCCACCGCGCGAATCTCGAAACCGAAACGCAACCGGAACAGCAGGACATAGGCCAGAATGCCCATGATGATGGCCACGATCAGGGTGTAGTCCAGGTACACGTGGTTGGGCACGTTCAGGCCGATCGCCTGGAACCAGTGGTTGAGCTTGCCGAACAGGGCGGTGGACAGGATCCTGCGGGTCTGCGGCTCGAGGCTCTGTTCACCCCGCCCCGACAACGGGCCGTTGACCAGAAAGTTCACCAGGGCCAGGGCGATGTTGTTGAACATGATCGTGGAGATGACCTCGTGGATGCCCTTGGTGATCTTCAGCACCGCCGGAATCGCCGCCCAGAGAGCGCCTCCGGCCATCGCGGCAAGCACAACTACGGGCAGGTGGATCACCTTGGGAAGGGGCAGGTAAATGCCGGCCAGTGCGCCGACAAGTCCGCCGATGAAGTACTGCCCCTCCACGCCGATGTTGAACACCCCGGCCCGGAAGGCAATGGCCACGGCCAGCCCTGAGAGGAACAGGGGGATGGCTACGGAGAAAACGCTGGCCAGGCGGGAGGCGTTGGAGACGGTGAACTTGAGGATAGCCCGGATGGTGTTGCCCGGGGTTTCCCCCACGATCATGGTGATGATCAGCAGCACGACCAGAGCGGCCAGGAATCCCAGTACGGGAGCCAGCAGCTCCATGAGCCGGAACTTGTCGAATCTAATGCGCAGCATCTTGTTCGCCTCCAGTCATGTACAGCCCGATCTTCTCGCGGGTGGCCTCGGCTCGATCCAGTTCCTTGATAATGTGGCCTTTGAACATCACCCCGATGCGGTCCGCCAGCGACAGGATCTCATCCAGGTCTGCGGAGACCAGCAGCACCGCTTTCCCGTTCTGCCTGGCCTCCAGCAGCTGGGAGTAGATGAACTCCTGGGCGCCGATGTCCACTCCCCGGGTCGGCTGGGAGGCTACCAGCAGGATCGGCTCGAAGCTCATCTCTCTTGCCACGATGGCTTTCTGCTGGTTACCCCCGGAAAGTGCATGGGCCGGGGTGGTCTCCGATGGCGTGCGGATATCGAAAGCTGCGATGGTCTTTCTGGCCGACTCGCGGATCTTCGCAGAATCGATCCACTGGGATCCTTTGACGAAGGGCGGGCGGTGATGGCGACCCAGGGTCAGGTTGTCCGCCAGGGAAAAGGGAAGGAGCAGCCCGAAGCGTTGGCGGTCCTCGGGGATATGGGCGATCCCCGCATCCCTTCGGGTTCGCACGTCCCAGGAAAGAATGCTCTGCCCCTGCAGCAGGACATCGCCCTCATCGAGCTTTACCGGCTCGGTGACGGCCTTCACAAGTTCGGTCTGTCCGTTGCCCTCCACCCCTGCGATTCCGTAGATTTCACCGGCTTTGACCGAGAGACCTACTCCCGCCAGTACGGCGGTTCCCCGCTCTCCGGTCTGCCGGAGATTGCGAACCTCCAATATCGTGGCTCCCGCTTCGACGGTCTCCTTTTTCACCTCCAGGAGAACGGGCTTTCCGACCATCAGCTCTGCGATTTTGGCTTTGGTAGCTCCCTTGCGCGGCAATGTTTCGATGACCTTGCCCCGCCGGATCACGGTGATCCTGTCGGCGACGGCCAGAACCTCGTCGAGCTTGTGGGTGATGAACACGATCCCCTTGCCCTGATCCTTCATCATGCGGAAGGTCTCGAACAGATCGTCGACCTCTCCCGGCGTCAGCACGGCGGTAGGTTCGTCGAAGACCAGGATCTCCGCACCCCGGTAGAGGATCTTCAGGATTTCCACGCGCTGCTGCAGTCCCACGGGCAGTTCCGCCACGGTAACGGAAAGATCCACGGGCAGGCCATTTTCTCTCATGATCCGTTCGATTTTTTCTGTAGGCTCTTCCATCCGCAGTATGCCGGCGGTATGGGTCTCTTCCCCCAGAACGATGTTCTCCAGGATCGAGAAAGGAGGAACCAGCATGAAGTGCTGGTGGACCATGCCGATCCCCTGGGCAATCGCGTCCCGGGGATTGCGGATGCTCGTGGCCTGGCCACGCAGATAGATCGTCCCCGAATCGGGCTTCTGCAGCCCGTAGAGGATCTTCATCAGGGTGGTCTTGCCCGCCCCGTTTTCCCCCACAAGGGCGTGAACTTCCCCGGGCTGAAGATCGAAGCTGACCTCGTCATTGGCCAGGACACCGGGGAAGACCTTCGTGATTCCTTCCATCGCGAGCAGAGTGTCAGACATTCTTAAGCTCCCATGGTTCTAAAAAAAGATTAAAAAACGGGACGGCCCGAAGGTGCGGTCCGTCCCGTTGGTTCAGCTAATCGGCCTTAAAAGGCCTCCGCCGCCCACGCCTCTACTTTGGCATCGTCATCGGGCACGGTGATCTCACCTCTGATGATCTTCTCCTTGATTTCGTCCACCTGGGCCGTATACGGTGCCAGTGTTTCCTGGTTGTACTGGTTGAGTGCGTAGCCGACCCCGTCGTCGGCCAGTCCGAACTCGTCGTAGCCGCCGGCCACGTTGCCCGTGTCGATCAGTTCCTTCCCGGTCAGGTAAATGGCGTTGTCCACCCGCTTGAGCATGGAGGTCAGGATGTGCTCGGCCATGGCCTGCTCCTCCGGATTGTCACTGGAGGCGTAGATCAGACCCTGGTCGGAATCCACGCCGATCGCCCATTCATCCAGATCCTTGGCCGCCTTGAACAGGCCGGCCCCTGAACCGCCGGCGGCGTGATAGATGATCGAGGCGCCCTGGTTGTAGAAATTGACGGCGATGCTTTCCGCTGTTTTCGGATCGTTGAACGCCGTGGGATCCTTGCCGCAGTACTGACCCAGCAGGGCACCGGGCTTTCGCAACGCTTCCTTCGCATACATTGCACCGGCAAAAAATCCGCCGTGGAACTTGTGGATCAGGGGGATATCCATCCCGCCGATGAAGCCGACCTTGCCCGTGTCGTCGACCAGAGCGGCAATGGCGCCCACCAGGAAGGAACCCTCGTGCTCGGCGAAGGACAGGCAGGTGATGTTGCTGTCTTCGTTCAGATCCGGGACGAAGCCGTCGATGATGCCGAAATGCTGGTCCGTAAAATCCGCAGCTACCTTGGTTATGGAGTCTGTGAACAGGAACCCGACCCCGATCAACAGATCGTATTCCTCTTCGGCAAGAGCCCGCAGCAGCTGCTCCCGGTCCTGGCCCCCGGTCTGGGGCTCCAGGTACTTCAGTTCGATCTCTTTTCCGAAGTCGACCTGATCCGGATCGTCCTTGATGTAGCCGTTGTACTCCTCCGCGAGCATCTTCATGCCGTTGTAGGCGGAGTCGTTGAAGGACTGATCCCCCCGTCCGCCCACGTCGAAGACGATCCCGATCTTGTACTTCGGCCCCTCCGGCACCGCTGCCTTCTCTTCCTTCTTGCAGCCCAGAAGGGCTACAACCATGAGAATGGCAAACAGTAGCAGAAACACTTTTTTCATGGATTTCCACCTCCTTCATGCATTGATTGATTTCCTAGTACTGTAATCCGAAGCAACAGAGGCGTCAATGATAATTTTTCAGGGTCGGGGCTGTTCCGGGCGGATTAGATCAGGAATCGAGCATTTTCAAGAATTCCGCCTCATCCACGATCTGTACGCCCAGCTCCCGGGCTTTGTCGAGTTTGCTGCCGGCTCCGGGTCCGGCCAGCAGGTGGGTGGTCTTGGAGGTTACCCCGGAGGTGACCCGACCGCCCCGCCGCTTGACCTCCTCCATGGCCAGCTCTCTGGGCTTGAAGTGCTCGAAGCTTCCGGTGACGCACCAGGCCTGTTCGCCGAAGCTCTGAGGAAGAGGCTGCCCCTGAGCCGGGGCCTGCTGGCTGAAGCGCAGTCCTGCTTTCTTCAGGGCTTCGATCCTCCGGCGCATCGCCGGGCGGTTGAGCTCCTCGATCAGGGTATTGGCGATTTTTTCCCCGATTCCGTGGATGGCAGTGAATGCGGTTGGATCGCCCTGGTCCGCTGCCCTGAGCAGTGAGTCGATGTCCCTGAACCCCCCTTCGACCAGCAGCTCCACCGCCTTCTGTCCTATATCTGGAATCCCCAGGGAGACCAGGACGTTTCGATAGCTCCGCTCCTTGCTCTTCTCCAGTCCCTCCCGGATCAGCCGGACTTTCTTCTCCCCGAAACCGGGAAGCTCCAGCAGCTCCCGGGGATCGAAGGCGTAGAGGTCCTGCACATCCCGCACCAGGCCGCGGTCTATGAGAACGCCGAGGGTTTCCGGCCCCAGGTTGTCGATATCCATCTGATTCCTGCCAACGAAGAAACGGATGCGGCCGCGAACCTGGTCGGGGCAGCTAGGATTCGGGCAGAACTGATGCGCCCCCTGGCGGGTCAATTCGCTGCCGCAGGAAGGGCAGCTTCTGGGCATCTTCCAGGTGCTGTTGCCCAGGTCGTTTTTCTCCACCACCCGCTCTACCGCTGGGATCACGTCGCCCCGTTTGGAGACGCTGACCCGGTCCCCGATGGCCAGCTCGAGAAGATCCACGTAGTCCTGATTGTGCAGGGTGGCGTTGGAAATCGTGGATCCGGAGAGGAGCACGGGTTTGATACGGGCCACCGGGGTGATGCGGCCGGTCCGGCCGACCTGAACCTCGATATTTTCCACAACCGATTCCGCTTCCGGGGCTTCGAATTTGAAGGCGATTGCCCACCGGGGATGATGGCCGGTAAAGCCGAGAGATTCCCGGGCGGCAAGTTCGTTCACCTTGATGACCAGTCCGTCTATTTCGTAGTCCCGCTCCCGGCGCCTGCCCCGGGCCTGCTCCAGGTAATGGGGGATATCGGCGGATTTCCCCGCGTTCCAGGTGGGGTGTCGTTTGCCGACCCCCTCCAGATCATCATGCTCGGAAAAGAAGGCCGTGTCCGGATTAAGCTTGAATCCCAGCTCTTCCAGCAGTTCCAGAACCTCCACGTGCGTCCGGGGAGGGGAGGGGAAATGCCCCTCATAGACGAAAATATCCAGGGGAACGGCCGCTACATCCGCGCTCTTCACCCGGCGCAGCGTGCCGGCGGCCAGGTTGCGGGGATTGGCGTAGGGAGTCTCCTGCTCGGCGTTGATGCGCTCGAACAGGCTCCGGGGCAGGAAGATCTCCCCCCGCACCGCCAGGTTTTCCGGCCGGGTGAGGCGCAGCGGCACCGCACCTATAGTCCTTACGTTTGCCGTGATGTCGTTTCCGACGGTGCCGTTCCCGCGGGTGACGGCTCTGACCAGCAGGCCGTCCTGATAGTACAGCACGATCGAGGCACCGTCGATTTTCTCTTCCACGACGTAGGTAAGGGCCTGCCCGGCGTTCCTGCCGGTCTTGGCGATCCAGGCCTGCAGATCCTCCGCCGTATAGGCCTTGTCCAGGCTCAGAACTGTAATTGTGTGGCGGACCTCGGGAAGCTCGTGGGTCAGGTCCGAGCCGACTCTCTGGGTGGGCGAATCAGCCCGCCGGGCCTGCGGGAAAATCCGCTCCAGCTCGAGCAGGCGGTCGAGAAGCCGGTCGTACTCTCTGTCGGATATGCTGGGGCGGGCGAGAACGTAGTACTCGTACTGATAGCGATTGAGCTGCTCGCAGAGTTCGTCGATTTCCTTTTTTGCCTGTTCCGGGTCTGGCCTACTCGACGTATCGGATGAAGGCATCTTTGAAACCGAGGGATCGGAACTGGTACAGGAGGGTGCCGCTCTCATCCACGTTCAGCGGTCCGACGAGCACCTTGTAGAAACGCCTGCCCCCCGAGTCGGCCGGCAGGATCGTGACCGAGTAGCTCTTCGTCAGATCCCCGGCTAGATTCTCCGCGGAGACCCTGGTGGAATAAGCGCCAAGCTGCACGAAGTAGGTCCGGGAGGGCAGCAGCTGCGACAGCAGCGTCTGTTCTTCCGCAGCTGCTGCAGCTGAAGCGACCTGCGCTGCTGGCGGCTGATCCTCGGCAACCGGCTTGACCGCTTCGGACTCTTCTTCCTCTCGGGGGGCTGCCGCTTCTTCGATCGGCTGCTCCTCCGTCACGGTGGCCTCTGCTACCTGCTCCGCAGCCGCGGCTTCCTCGAACCCGGCGGTGGGCGGTTCTTCCGGTGCCACAGCCAGGGGGGGCTGTTCCTCCGGAGCGGGCAGTCGGGTTCCCTCCGGGCTCGGTTTTTCCGGTTCGGTCGCTTCCGGACCGGGTAGGGTGACCTCCAGCGGCTCCTCCTCGACCTCGGGGCCGAGCATGCTCACCCGGGGCGGTTGCTCCTCCACGACTTCGATCGCCTCTTCAGGCTCCTCGAGTTCGGGCGCCTCTTCCGGGGGCTGCTCAACTATCACTTCGGCTGGCGGCTCTTCCTCGACTTCAGCCGCCTCTTCGGCGCTCGGCTCTGCGGCTGCGATTTCCTGATCCGGTTCTTCCACCGAGCCCGGTTCAGGTGCCAGGGCGTAGATCTCCTGCTGCCTGGGAGGCATGTACAGTTGCTTCTGCGGAATCCGGTCCGCAACTTCCTGGAGCCGTTTTTCCTCCGGGGTAGGTTCCGCTGCAGCAGGTGTTTCCGAGGCTGTCTGGACAACTGCGGCGGGCTGTTCCTCCTCCACCTGGATGGAAGGCTCCGGCTGTTCTTCCATCTGGACGGGCTGCTCCTGCGCCGCCTCAGCGGGCGGCTCAGGTTCAACCGGGCCGGCCTGGACGACCGCCGCGGGCTGCTCCTGCGCCGCTTCGGTAGAAGAGCCTTCTACCGAAGCGGCGCTGAGAGAGGGATTGATATCCGGGTCCTGGCTGTAAGGCTCTTCCCTGAGAGATTCACTGATATCCGCGCTCAAAGTATCGATCACTCTAGCCTGAACACGGATAACCTGGGACCCCGTAAGCCCGATCTGTTTTCCCGCTTCTTCGCAGAGCAGCAGAAAGACATTGGAGGCGCCCTGGATTCGCCGAGTCACGGTTACCTGGACGCTCTGTCCAGTCTGGGCATTTTGAACAAGGATTGTTGTATTTTCCGGAAAGGCGTTGGAAGCGGCAACCATTCCTTGGGTGGCGAATTCACCGCTCCGTGCCACGGCCGCGCTTCCCTGCCAGCTTTGCTGACCGTAGGCTCCAAGGGTGCAGAGACACAGAATGATGAAAGGAAGAACTCGTCTACATCTTCGCATGGTAAGAGATATACCCTCTTCTCTTACATCGGCTGTTTCAACCCCTGAATGAACAGTATAGCAGGAAAAACAGAAAAGCGAAATGGGGATGTAAACTGAGGGAAAACGAAGCGGTTTAACGGTTTACCGCGTTGTTTCTCATCAGCTCGATACCCCGTTGCGCGATATCCCGACCCACGGAGTGGAGGAACTGGGTATAGGTGAGCTCCAGGGTTTCAGGGCTTTCATTGTCGAAAAACATCTCCCCCCTGCCGAGGGGGCTTGAGTTTCTGACGTCGAAAAGATAGTAAAGCACAGACGTTTCGATTTTCAGCAGCCCCTGCACATTACTCTCCCCGCCATCCCGCTGTACTGTGGTCGGCTCCCGGGGTTCGGTGGACGACCGTACTTCTGCGGCCAGCAGGTATTGAGCCAGGCCCTGTCGGGCGATGGCCAGAGGTTCCCGAAAATCCATCGCCTTCCAGTCCACCGCGGGTGCGTACAATCCGGTATCGAAGTTCACGTAGCCGGAGTCGAACATCCCCTCGATCATCCCTTCCTGGCTGGCGAAGGGGCGGCTGAGCTCTTCCCCGTCCCGAATCTCGTTGGCCACGATCATGAAGGTCTGGCCGAAACCGGTGACGGAGGAAAGGATCAGGAACTGTAGTACGAGTGCTTTGAGTTTCATCGGCGGCTCCGCAGGATTGCTGTTTACCTCATTATCGGTGCAAACGCATTGAAAGGCGAGAAGTCGACATGGTACGGTAGTGCATATCAAATATGGCTCTTTTTGTAATCCAGGTGCGGACCGGAAAAGAACAGCAGTACATCAGACAAGCCGACAAGGTTCTCCAGGCTCCGGCGGAACAGCTGTTTTGGCCCAGGAGAGCCCTGCGCATCCGTCGCCGGGGCGAGTGGAAGAACTCGGTGGCTTCTATCTTCCCGGGTTATCTCTTCCTGCAGGCTGAATCAGTCTCAGCGACGCTGTACGGGGCGCTGAGGAGGATCCCCGGATTTCTGCGCTATCTCAAGGACAATCAGCATATCGAACCGCTCAGCGCTCGAGATCGGCAGATCCTTCTCCACTTTCTCTCCTACGGCGAGGTCGTTCAGAGGTCCAGGGTGTTCTTCGATCAGGACAATCGGATCCGAGTGATCTCCGGGCCTTTGAAGGGGATGGAAGGCCGGGTGGTCAAGGTCGATCGCCGCAAGGGGCGGGCACGGATTCGCCTGGAGCTGTACGAGGACTCCTTCCTGATCGATTTCGGCTTCGACTCTCTGGAAAAGGCATTGGATCAGCCAACTTCCAGCTGAGCCGCCGAAACATCCATTTCAAGCCGTCCCTGGAAATCCACCAGGATCATAACCCGTTAAGCGACTCCTTATAATATTCCGAGAATCTAGTAGAGCTATGACTCCGCGCAGATCCGACAACAGAATATATATCATCGGGGCGGGCATCACCGGGATCACCCTGGCCCGGGAGATCCGCAAAAAGGGGATTTTCGGCAGGGTTGTTGCTTTCCTGGACGACGATCCGCAGAAGATCGGATCCCGCATTCATTCCACCCCGGTTCTCGGTCCGATAGAGGAGGTTGTCGAACTGCTCAAGACAACTCCCGCCGACGAGGCGATCATCGCCATCCCCGGGGCCAGTAGGGAGCAGTTGAAGCGTATCTTCCGGCTTCTGGTCCAGGCCGGATTTGTGCGCATCCGCTTCGTACCCCGGATCTCCCAGATCTTCGACGGGGAAGCACACCTGATCCAGGCCCGCCAGATCAATCCGGAGGATCTTCTTACCCGAGATCCGGTCCAGGTCAATTTGAAAAAGAGCCTGGCCTATCTACGGGGCAGACGAGTTCTGGTGACCGGGGCGGGGGGCAGCATCGGTGCCGAGCTCAGCAGGCAGCTGCTGTCCGGCGGGGCGGAGCGGTTGTTTTTGTTCGGACACGGCGAGAACAGCATCTATGAGATCGAACGGGAGCTGCGTCTTCTCCAGGAGGAGGGTGTCGGAGAGCGGGCCACGATTGTGCCGATCCTGGGAGAGCTTCAGGATCGGGACTTCATGCGCTACATCGTTGAACGGACCCGGGCGGATGTGGTGTTTCACACAGCCGCTCACAAGCACGTTCCAATGCTCGAGGCCAATCCCGTGGAGGCTGTAAAAAATAACGTATTCGGGACGAAGAATATAGTCGACGCGGCCCTGGCCGCGGAGGTCGAACGCTTCCTCCTGGTTTCCACGGACAAAGCGGTAGATCCAAACAGCGTATACGGGGCTTCCAAGCTGATCGCCGAAGAGCTGGTGCTGCGGCAGGACAGTCCCGGCAAAGTGTTTCTGGTCGTGCGCTTCGGCAACGTTCTCGGTTCCCGGGGAAGTATCCTGCCCCTGTTCCGCAGCCAGATCCTCAAGGGCGGACCGGTTACGGTCACAGATCCGGAGAGCAGGCGTTTCTTTATGACGATCCCGGAGGCCTCGAGTCTGGTGCTTCAAGCCGGCGGGGTCGGAGAGCCGCGGGGCCTGTATCTGCTCGATATGGGGGAACCGGTATCGATCAAAGAAATGGCCGAGCAGATGGTGCGTTTCTACGGCTACGAACCCCGGGAGGAGATCCCGATCGTCTACACCGGCCTTCGCCCCGGCGAAAAGCTGGTGGAGAGCCTGTGGAGCAACGGGGATCGGGCAAAATCCACGGAATACCCGAAGATCCTCAAGCTCGACCGCCACTACGCTCTGAACGGGCAGTTGGAGGGGGTCATCGATCGGCTGCGGCCGATCTGCTTTTATAACGACCGGAAGGCGCAGGTTTACCGCAACCGGAACGCGCTCCGACAGACCCTCAAAGAGATCGTTCCCACCCTCCTGGTGCCCGAAGATGAACCGGCCCACTGATTTCGTCCCCGATTTCATCCCCTTCTATAGACCCTCCATCGATCGGGAAGAGGAGGAGGCGGTCCTTTCGGTCCTGCGCGGCGGGTGGCTGACTACCGGAGAGGTGACGCTGCAGTTCGAACGGGAGTTTGCGCTCCGGGCAGGAGTGGAGCACGCCCTGGCGGTCAACTCGGCCACCGCGGGGCTTCACCTCTGTTTGGAGGCCGCCGGTGTTCGGGAGAAAAGCAGGGTGGCCACCACCCCCTATACGTTTGCCGCCACCGCGGAAGTGATCCGCTACCTGGGCGCCGATCCTCTGTTCGTAGATATCGAGGAGGACATCTGCAATATCAGTCCTGAGGGTCTGGAGAAGGCCTTTGCCGACGATCCTTCGATCGCTGCCGTGATCCCCGTGCATGTTGGAGGTCTTCCCTGCCGTATGGACACGATCCTGGACCTGGCGGCGGCTCACGGAGCCACGGTCATCGAGGATGCGGCCCACTGTCTTCCCCGTGAAGGCCAGGAGAAGGCACCCGGAACCGTCGGTGCCATGGGGGTGTACTCCTTCTACGCCACCAAGCCGATTACAACCGGGGAGGGGGGCATGGTGGTGACCCGTGACGGGGAGCTGGCCCGCCGCATGAGCATGATGCGGCTGCACGGGATCGACCGGGACGTGTGGAACCGGTATACCTCCAGGGCTGCCTCCTGGTACTACGAAGTGCGGGAGCCGGGATTCAAATACAATCTCACGGATCTGGCAGCCAGCCTGGGGCGGGTGCAGCTGCGGAAGTCCGAAGGGTTCTATCTGGCCCGGGAGCGGATCGCCCGGATGTATCGCGGGGGTTTGCAGGGACTGGACTACCTGAGACTGCCGGCGGGCGATCCAGCCCACTCCTGGCATCTGTTTCAGATCCGTTTGGTACTCTCCAAGCTGACCGTGGACAGGGACGGTTTCGTGGACGCCCTGATGGAACGGGGCATCGGTGTGTCGGTTCACTTCATTCCCCTGCACATCATGCCCTACTACCGCGACACCTACGATCTCAAGGAGCGGGATTTTCCGTCAGCTCTGCGCTGCTACCTGGAGACAATAAGCCTGCCGATCTATCCCGATCTGGAAGATGAACAGGTCGAGCGGGTCATTACCGCGATAAAGGAACTGGGCGCCCGCTTCTACAAGAAGCATTAACCCGCCGCTCCTGCCTGCTTTCACCTTGCTATTGCCACGTCGTGCGGGTGAAAGTAGAATGACGGGTCAGGCCATGATGCAACCCTTCATTAGCGACATTGCTCCAAAACGATCTCTCCGGGCTGCGGTGTTCCGCGCCCCCTTTCGTAAAGGAACTGTCACCGCCATCGGTGTTCCGATTCTGCCTCGGGGATACTTCTGCGTCGGCCAGCAGGATATCCCCGGTACGAGCGTTCTTTCCTATGCCGGGTACTCTTTGCCCATCCTCGTGAAATCCAAGGTCCGCTACCTGGGAGAGCCTCTGCTTCTGTTCTGCGGACCCAATGCGGAGGTGTTGGGGCGGTTATCCTCTGCGGTCGAGCTGTCCTATGAGGAGCAACCCCCCGTCGAGTACAAAGACCTGTCGGGACCGTATCGGGAGGCTCAGATCATCAACCTAGCTCACGGGGACGTGGATCTGGCCTTCAGTTTGGCCGAGCAGATCGTGGAGGGGGAGTATCGCACCGCCCGGCAGGAACATTACTATCCCGACACGCTGGGGGCAGTGGCCGACTGGGACGGGAAGTCCCTCACCGTTCATGCCGCTACCCAGGATCCCTTCGGCCTGCAGTTGGCGATCGCTGGCTGTCTGAATCTGCCGCCCCGAAAGGTCAGGGTGGTGGCGGTGCCGATCGGAAACAGCACGGAGGGCAAACTGCTGTCCTCGTTTCTGGTTGCCGCCCAGGCGGGTTTGCTCGCCTACACTGCGAAGAAACCCGTGGTTCTGGTGTACGACCGAGATGAGGATCTGCATTGTTCTCCCAAGGGTCCGCAGTTTCAGATCCGCCATCAAACCGCCCTGGATCAGGATGGTGGTACGATGGCGGTGCGGGTGCAGATCCTCATGGACGGAGGCTGCTACGCCCCAAAAAACAGTGAAGCCCTGCATCGGGCCGTCCACTGCGCCTGGGGAGCCTACAAGATCCCGAACCTGGAGGTGACCGGGCGAACTGTGGCGACCGATTTTCCACCGATCGGTCCGTTTCGAGCCTCAGGTTTATCCCAGGCGTTTTTTGCGGCGGAACTGCACAGCTCCCGGCTGGAGGAGATCGCCCAGCTGGATCCGTTCAACTGGAAGAGGGAGAACCTGGCGCAAGCGGGACGGAAGGAGGGGCCGGCCTCGGCGCTCGCGGTGTTGGAGGAGGTTACCGGTCTGTCGGACTTCATCCGGAAATACTCAGCCTATGCCGCTGTAAAAAAACGCAGGAAAACCATCGATCAGGGTACCTATCCCCTGCGGGGAATCGGACTGGCCCTTGCTTATCAGGATGGGCGGGGGTGGTCGGCAGATCTGCACAACCTCGAGCCGGCTCCCAAGAGCTCGGCGATGAAACTCGTTCTCGACAGGAATCGGCGCCTGCGGATCTACACCTCCCTGGTGGACTCTGCAATGGGAATCCATGGAATCCTCATTCACAGGGCGGCGGAGCTTCTCGGGCTGGATCCTAAAAAAATCACGGTGCAGCCCGTGGATACTCGGGAGGTGCCCGACACGGGCCCCACCATCCTCTCCCGGGTCGTCGCGGTTGCTCTCCCCCTGCTCGAACAGTGCTGCTGGAGCATTCAGCGCAAGCGCAAAGGTTTTGCCTTGCCGATCGAGGTGCGCAGAAGCCTCTCTGCGGAGCAGCAGCACGGGCTTGGAGGTGATCGACATGCACAGGGAAAGCGCAGAGCCGGTGAGGAGGCGGGGGATCTTTCCTGGGCTGCCACGGTCGTCGAAGTGGAACTGGATCCGGTGACCTTCCAGAGCACCTGCCGGGGTATCTGGATGGCGGTAGAAACGGGAGCGGTCTGGGATCGAACCGCGATACTGGGAATGTTGGAGGGGGAAATCCTTCGCTGTCTGGGTTCGAGCCGGCTGTTGGGATACACGGCCGCAGCTGCCTCTGCGCTGACTGCCTGTTTCGCCGGCGATCTGGTTCCCTCTGCAACCGAGCTGCCCGAGATCCAGATCCGTCTATTAGAGAGCCAAAGTGCTGAGATGAAGGGCTTCGAACATCTTCCCTACCTCGGGGTTCCCGCCTCCTATGCGGAGGCGGTTTGTCAGGCTACCGGATTGTATATAGATCAGGTGCCGATCACGGCGGAGGTTATCCAACAGTGCCTGGAAACGTGATAAAGCTGCGCTTCATCCTGAATGAACAGCCCGTGCTGCTTCAGGCCCATCCCGGTGCCCGCCTGTTGGACGTTCTTCGTTGCGACTTTGGTTTGAAGGCAACCCGGGAAGGCTGTGCCCGCGGAGAGTGCGGAGCCTGCCTGGTGCTCATGAACGGCGTCGCTGTCAACTCCTGCCTGATCCCGGCTTTTACCCTTAGCGATGCGGAGATCGTGACAATAGAGGGGATTCACAGCCTCAAATCCTTCGCGGATATTCGAAAAAAATTACCCGACTGTGACGTGTACCGCTGCGGATTCTGTTCCTCGGGAATGCAGGTGGCCCTGGCGGCCTTGCTGTTGTCCGACCCGGAGCCGGGGAAGGAGGCGATCCTTCAGGCTCTTACGGGCAATCTCTGCTCCTGCGGCAGCTACAGAAGGATCGTGAATTCCGTTGTCGAACGAAGCAGCAGGAAACGAAGGTATGGCCGAAGACGCGTTGAAAGAAGTTAGGGTATTTCGCCCCAAGAGTCTCGGGGGAACGCTGCGTCTGTTCACCCGAAATCCCGGAGCGCTGCTGTACGCCGGGGGAACCGAGATAGCCAGGCAGGCCCAGATGGGCAGCGGCCGCCCCTTGAACCTGCCGCAGAAGGTGATCTACCTGGGGAATGTCCAGGAGCTGAACCGGATCTCCCGGGGGCAGCGCTACCTAGACATCGGCTCGGTCCTGGATCTATCCAGGATTCTCAGCATCGGACGCAACGTTCTTCCCCCGGTTCTGTTCGAAACACTTTCGAAGATCGCTACACCCGGGATTCGCAACCTGGCTACTCTCGGCGGCAATATCTCCTTGAGGGCCTGTCGGGGTGACAGCCTGCCGGCTTTGAGCGTCATCGATACCCAGTTGGAGCTGCGAACCGCAGGCTCGACCCGCTGGGTGGAGGTGGGGGAGTTTTTCGGCAGAGGAAATCTGCCGGACCTGCGTCCAGGTGAAATTCTTACCCGAATCCGGGTGCCCTTGGAGGAATGGGATTTCGCCGTAACCCGCAAGGTACACGGCGGCTCGGGATTCGCGACCACCCTGAGCTTCGCCGGTGTAGCCCGTTTCCCCAAGGGCAGCCTCGAAACACTGCACTTCTGCTTAGGTGGCTTGGAAACACCGGTATTTCGTATGCCCGTATTGGAGGAGCGTTTGAAAAGCGCCAACCTCCCTATGCCGGCGAGACTCATCGATACCCTGTCACGCGAACTGGGCGATGCTCTGACCGATCAGGTTGCGGATAACCCGAAAGGCCGCTACAGGGCGGCCACCTCCCTTCGCCTGTTTCGCTCCTTTCTCGAAAAGATCAACATCCGCAGCCTGGATTTACTGTAATACGCCTGCCGGGGAGCTTCTCCTTTTCAGGGCAAACGTGGTACTATCGATTCGGAAGTTCGGGAAGCGCGCAAGACACAGCCTGCAGCCAATATGTCAGATTTTGTACACCTTCACAATCACTCCGATTTCTCGCTTCTTGACGGAGCGGCATCCATAGAAAGTCTGGTTGCCAAAGCCAAGGCGCTGAACATGTCTGCCCTTGCACTCACCGATCACGGCAACATGTTCGGAAGCTTGAAGTTCTATCTCGAGTGCCGCAAACAGGAGATCAAGCCGGTCATCGGTTCGGAGTTCTACATCGCTCCGGGTTCCAGGTTCAGCAAGTCCGGGACCGAAGGGTCAGCCCGTTACTACCATATCGTTTTATTGGCAAAAGATGTGACGGGCTATCAGAATCTGCTGAAGCTGTCCACTCTCTCCTATGTGGAGGGTTTCTACTACAAACCCCGCATCGACGACGAACTTCTCCAGCGGCACAGCCGGGGCCTTATAGCCCTGTCCGGATGCATGGGCGGGGAGATACCGAGGCTCATCCTGGACGGCCAGAAGCAGGCGGCCCGGGATAAGGCACGATTTTATGACGAGCTGTTCGGGCGGGGCAATTTCTACCTGGAGCTGCAATATCAGGGCATACCGGAGCAGCGCACCATTCTCAGCGGGTTGTCGGAGCTGGCTCGGGAAACCGGCATCCCCACAGTTGCCACCAACGATATCCACTATACGGACAAGGAGGACGCCTACTCCCAGGATATCCTGATCTGCATCGGCACAGGAAAAAAGGTCAGCGAGGGCAAGCGTCTCAAGTTCGCCTATCCGGAGTTCTACTTCAAGAGCAGGGAGGAGATGGCCCGGGCGCTTCCCGAATTTCCCGAGAGCTTGACGAACACCCGGGTGATCGCCGATATGTGCGATCTGGAAATCCCCCTTCCGGGTCCTCTGCTCCCACACTACGAGGTTCCCGAGGGCTACACTTTGGGCAGCTACCTGTCTGAACTGGCCCATCGCGGACTGGCCGAGCGGTATTCCGAATCCGGCCCGGAGATACGGGAGCGTCTGGACTACGAGTTGTCCGTGATAAACACGATGGGCTATACCGGTTATTTCCTGATCGTCTGGGATTTCATCCACTACGCCCGGGAAAACGGAATCCCCGTGGGTCCGGGCAGGGGGTCCGGCGCCGGGTCGCTTGCAGCCTATGCCCTGAAGATCACCGACATCGATCCCCTCAAGTACGGGCTGCTGTTCGAACGATTCCTCAATCCGGAGAGGGTGTCGATGCCCGATTTCGATATCGATTTCTGCTATGAGGGACGGCCGGCGGTCATCGACTACGTGCTGCGCAAGTATGGAAGCGACCGGGTTGGACAGATCATCACCTTCGGAACCTTGAAGGCCCGCGCCGTGATTCGGGATGTGGCCCGGGTTCTGGATATCCCCTATGCCGAGGCCGACGCTATAGCCAAGAGAGTGCCCCTGGGACCGAAGATGAACCTGCGCAAAGCGATGAAGGTGGACCCGGAGCTTGCCCGTATGACTTCGCTGGGTGAGAACTACAAGAAACTTCTCGACGTCAGCCTGAGGCTGGAAGGGTTGCATCGGCACGCCTCCACCCATGCGGCGGGGATCGTGATAGGGCAGCAGGAATTGACCCACTACGTTCCCCTGTATCGGGACCCGAAGACCGAGACGGTTTCCACCCAGTACTCGATGGACTATCTGGAAGACTGCGGGTTGGTGAAGATGGACTTCCTGGGCCTGAAAACCCTCACGATAATCAAAAACACCATTGACCTTCTCAAGCGGCGTGGGGTGAACATGGAAATCGACCGTATCCCCGAAAATGACCCCGCCACTTTTCGCCTCCTCGGGGAGGGGCGAAGCACCTGCATCTTCCAGTTTGAAAGCCAGGGTATGCAGGAAATTCTGAGAAAGTCCAAACCGACATCGATCCCCGACCTGATCGCCTTGAACGCCCTGTATCGTCCGGGCCCGATGGAGTATATCGACCAGTTCATCGATGCCAAGAACGGAAAAAAGCGCATTCAATACCCTCTGCCGGAGCTCGAGCCGATCCTCGAGGAGACCTATGGGGTCATCGTGTATCAGGAACAGGTGATGGAGATCGCCCGCCAGGTCGCGGGTTATTCCCTCGGCGAGGCGGACATCCTGCGCCGGGCCATGGGCAAGAAGAAGGTAGATGTCATGGCCCGGCAGAAGGTCAAATTTCTGAAAGGGGCGGCGGCCAAGGGCTACTCCGGCGCCCAGGCGGAAAAAATTTTCGAGCTTCTGGTTCCTTTTGCCGGATACGGATTCAACAAGTCCCATGCGGCGGCCTACTCCCTGCTGGCCTATCAGACCGCCTATCTCAAGGCCAACTACCCGGCGGAGTTCATGGCGGCCAACCTGACGAATGAGATCAATTCCACGGACAAACTGTCGGAGTATATCGCCGAAGCCCGGACCATGGGCTTGGAGGTGCTGCCTCCTGATATCAATGTGAGCGAGCAGGAGTTCACGGTGCGGGAAGGCAAGATCGTATACGGACTCCGGGGGATCAAAAACGTCGGCAGTGCGGCGGTGGATCACATCGTGGAGGAGCGAAACCAGGGAGGGGCATTCAAAGATCTTCTGGAGTTCCTGAAACGTTTGGATCTGAAAACCGTGAACCGCAAGGTCGTGGAGACCCTGATCCGCTGCGGCTTGTTCGATAATCTGGGTACCGGTCGGGCCGTGTTGATGCACAATCTGGACAGGATCCTGGAAACCGTGAACAGCTTCAAAGAGATCCAGAAGTACGGGCAGACCACTCTTTTCGATCCCCTGGAGGAAAACGAATCACCCCTGATCATGGAGCCCTGTCCCCCGTGGCCGGCTCTCGAGAAGCTCACCCATGAAAAGCAGAACCTCGGTTTCTACTTTTCCGGCCACCCCCTCGACAAATATCGGAATCACATACAGAATCACGGTAACCTCGATCTCAGCCGGCTGACCGCCTGTTCCGCCCAAAGGACCTATACGGTGATAGGCATTCTCAAGGAGATCAAGGAGATCACCACGAGGACGGGCCGCCGGATGGCCTTCGCTCAACTGGAGGATTTCCGCGGTACCGTTGAGCTGGTGCTGTTCTCCGATGTCTTCGAGAAATCCAGAGAGCGGCTGGTCGGGGACAGCGTGATGGTGGCTCGGGGGCGTATCGACAACAGCAGGGGGGAACCCAAGCTTCTGGTCGAATCCCTGCTCGATCCCGAGGAACTCAAGGATAAACAGGCGCGGGCGGTGCACCTGCGTTTCGCCTCCGCGGAGGGCAATGAGGAGCAGTTCCTGCGGCTGCGGGATTTCATAGTCGACAAACCCGGTGACTGCGGGGTGTACTTCCACGTCCGGGGAAATGGGGCGAGCGGGGAGGTCGTGATCAAGGCCTCGCCCCACATCACCCTGTCGGCGGAGGATCGGGTTCTGGCGGAGGTTCGTGAACATCCATTGGTGGAGGACGTATGGAAAGAGTAAAGGTAGGCCTGGTCGGGCTGGGCACGGTGGGCAGGGGCTTCTACGAACTGATGAGCCGGAACGGAAGCCATTTTGCCAGCAAGATGGGAACTTCAGTGGAGATCGCGAGGATCGCGGAGATCGACACCGCCGCTGCTCAAGCTCTGGTCCCCCGGGAGCTGCTGGTGGATGACTACCGCAGCATCGTCGAACAGCAGGACATCAAGGTCGTGATCGAGCTGGTCGGCGGTACCGATGTCGCCTATGAGATCATCCAATCCGCGATCGAAGCGGGAAAACATGTCATCACCGCGAACAAGGCGCTCCTGGCCCTCCGCGGCGCCGAATTGTTCAAACTGGCGCGGGAGAAGCAGGTCTACCTCAAATTCGAGGCGGCGGTCGGGGGGGGGATCCCGATCATCAAGATCGTTCGCGAGAGCCTGGTGGGCAACCGGATCGATAAGATCCTGGGCATTTTGAACGGGACCTCCAACTACATCCTCACCCGGATGAGTGAGCAGCAGCTGCCCTTCGCCGAAGCGCTGCAGCAGGCTCAGGATGCAGGCTTCGCCGAAGCCGACCCGACCCTGGATGTCGGCGGCGGAGATGCTTCGCACAAGATCAGTCTTCTGGCCGCCTTTGCCTTCGGCGGCTGGGTGGACTACCGCAACATCCTCTGTGAGGGAATCACCACGGTGACCCCCGGAGAGATCGAGTTCGCAGCGTCGGCAGGATTTGCCATCAAGCTGATCGCTTCGGCTATCCTCATCGACGGCAAGCCCTCGGTCACCGTGTTTCCCGCCCTGATCCCGGCTCGCCACCCCCTCGCCCTGGTGCGGGACGAGGTCAATGCGGTATTCGTGGAATGTGACTATCTCGGGCCGGCCCTGTTTTTGGGCCGGGGCGCCGGGGCGAATGCGACCGCCTCTTCGGTGGCTTCGGATCTGGGAGATCTGGTGCAGAGTCTGGTGCTGCATGACCGCCGCGGCGGCTATCCCTTCGATCCTTCCCGGGCTCTTGAGCTGTATCCGGAGAAGGAGATGGAGTATCGCTACTTCTTCCATTTCATAACAGCGAACAGACCGGGGATCTGGGCGGCGGTTACCGGCTGTCTGGCAGACAACGGCATCAATATCGAATCGGTGCATCAGAAATGGGAAGATCCCAGCGAGCCTTCCGACCTGTACGTCCTGGTGGATGAGGCCAGGGAAGAGCAGGCCAGAAAGGCGCTTCGCGAGGTGAGCGCGGAATCGGGTATCTCCGAGCAGTCCCGCTTCTACAGAATTCTGCCGTTGTAGAGCGAAACGAGGGAGGTAAAGATTTGACGTTCTGGCGCTTCTTAACAGCAATCATCTTCGTCTACATTCTAATGCTTGGCCTGCGCATCATTCTGTCCTGGTTCCAGGGATCGGTTTACGGCAGGCCGTGGGAGCTGTTGGTCCGGCTTACCGAACCGTATTTGTCGTTGTTCAGACGCCTTCGCTTCCTGCGGCGGGGGACGATCGATTTCACCCCTATAGCGGCCATCCTCACCCTGGTGGTGATTCTGCAGGTGATCTACTTGATCGGGGAAACCGGCAAGATTTCCCTGGGGCTCTTCCTGGGTATAGTTGCCGGCGCACTCTGGGCGGCTGTCCGTTTTCTGCTGGTTCTGTTTCTGGTCATGGCCGTTCTGAGGGCGATCCTGGGAGCGGTTGCCAATATGCGGGACTCCCGGCTCATCGGAGCTCTCGGTTATATGATCGAGCCGGCGGTGTCCCTGGTGCGCCGCATCTTCCCCGCCAGACAGACGCTTTCCGAGCGTCAGTATCTGTACCTGACGATCGTTTTCCTCCTGGTTCTTTGGCTGCTCGGCCTTTATCTGGTTCCCCGTCTGGTTGCGTTCCTCAACAATCTGCCGATCTGATGCGATGCATCTGCATGAGTACCGGGAAGGGGTCGAAGAGCTTCACGGCGTCGGGCCGGTCGCCCGGCGTCGCCTGGAGCGTCTCGGTATTCGAACCCTCGCTGAGCTGCTGAGCCACTATCCCAAAACTTATCAGGATCGCCGCCACAGGGACAGCCTCGAGGCGGCCGAGCGGGCCGATCGGGTGAACGTGCTGGTTCGCGTCCGCTCCCGCGGATGGATCGGCAGGGGCTACCGCAAGACCTTGAAGGTCGGAATCGAGGATGAGACGGGCAGGGCGGCGCTTCTGTGCTTCGGGCGCGGCTATCTGTCCGGGGTCCTCCAGCCGGGGAGGAGGTTTTGGGTGTGGGGACGATTCCAACGCCGCGGCGGCGAGCTTCAGGCCAGTGATTTCGAAGTCGAGCCCTTTGAACAGGGGCGTGAACGGGCCGATTATGCCCGGATCCTGCCGATCTATCCCCTGACCGAAGGCCTGCGCCAGACTGCGCTCCGCCAGCTGATGCGCCGGGCTCTGGATATCGTTCTGCCGCAGCTGAGCGAAGGGCTCCCTCCTGCCCTGCGGGAGCGCCGGGACTGTCTGCCCAAACGTGCGGCCCTGGAGGCTGTCCATTTTCCCGAGTCCATGGAGCAGCTCGCCCGGGCCCGAAAGACCCTGGCCTACGAGGAGCTGCTGCACTATCAGCTTGCCCTCGGCCGCAGCCGGCTGATCCGCGCCTCCATACGGCGATCCCGCCCCCGCCCCGCCGGCGCGCTGAAGCGAGCTCTCCTGGATCGCCTGCCCTTTGCCCTCACCGCCGATCAGCTGCGGGTCCTCCAGGAGATCGAGGAGGATCTGTTCGCCCCCCATCCGGGAGCGCGGTTGCTGCAGGGGGAGGTGGGCTGCGGCAAAACGCTGGTCGCCCTGGCCTCGGCCCTTTCGGTGATCGAGTCCGGGGATCAGGCGGCGCTGCTGGTCCCCACGGAGCTGCTGGCCCGCCAGCACGGGGACAACGCGGCCCGATTGCTCGAGCCCCTGGGAGTTCGAGTAGCCTTCCTGTCGGGAAATGTGCAGGGCGCCGGGCGGCGACTGCTTCTGGACAGTCTCGAGGCCGGAGAGATCGATCTGCTGATCGGCACCCATGCACTTTTCTCTGAAGATGTGCAGTACAGGAGGCTGGGCCTGGTGATCGTGGATGAGCAGCAGCGCTTCGGGGTTGCTCAGCGCCGGGCCCTGGTGGCCAAGGGGGATCACCCGGATCTGCTGCTGATGAGCGCCACCCCGATTCCCCGCACCCTGGCCCTCAGCGCTTTCGGAGAGATTGACGTTTCGGAGATCCGCAGCCTTCCCCGGGGCCGCAAAGCGGTGATCACCCATCTGGCCCGCCAGGGGAACGAGGTCAAGGTCTACGAGAGGGTGCGGCGGGAGATCGCCCGGGGCGGCCAGGCTTACTTCGTGTACCCCCTGATCGAAGAATCCTCCAGCCTGGAGCTCAAGGACGCCGAGCGGATGTATGAGCGGTTGAAGAGGGGGGTGTTTGCCGGTCTTCGCCTGGCCCTGATCCACTCCCGGGTGACGGAGGAGCAGAAGATCCGGGTCATGCAGGGGTTTGCGGCCGGACAGATCGATATCCTGGTGGCTACCAGCGTGTTGGAGGTGGGTGTGGATGTCGCGCGGGCCACCTGCATGGTGATCGAACATGCCGAACGGTTCGGGCTGTCCAACCTTCATCAGCTGCGGGGCAGGGTAGGGCGGGGTGAGAGACAGTCCTATGCATTTCTGATATACGGCAGCAATCTCACCGAGATGGGGATCGCCCGTCTGAAGGCGATCATGAACGCCACGGATGGATTCGAGATCGCCGAGCAGGATCTGAAGATCCGGGGCCCGGGGGAGTTCCTGGGTCAGAAACAGTCCGGATTCCCGCGCTTCGCCGTCGCAGAGCTGATTTCCGACTGGGACCTGTTTCTGCTGGCCCGGGAGGACGCCCGGGAGATCCTCTCGAGGGATCCGGGGCTGCTGGATCCGCAGCACCGGGCTTTGAGGGAGGTGCTCGATGCACAGGGAGGGTCGAATTGAGGATTACCGGCGGGACATATAAAGGAAGAAAACTGATCGTTCCCCCAGGGGTGATCCGTCCTGCAATGGATCGGATGCGGGAATCCCTGTTCGCCGTGCTCCGGGACATTCAAGGCTGTTCGTTCCTCGATCTGTACTGCGGATCCGGGTCGGTGGGGATCGAAGCGGCCTCCCGGGGCGCCGAACCGGTGGCATTCGTGGAGAAGGACCGGGGCAAGCGTTCGGCCCTGCAGCGCAATTTGGACATTGTTCAGGAGCAGACCGAAATGCACCTCCTGCCGGTTGAGCACTATCTGCGGCGGGTCAAGCGCAGCTTCGATCGGATCTTCCTCGATCCCCCATTCCGTCAGCGGGGCAAGCTGGAGGTTTTGCAGCTGATCGCAGCCCGGCGGATCCTCAACCAAGGCGGAATCCTGATCATCCATCTGTCCAAAGAGGAGGAGAGGAGCTTTCCGCAGGTTATTGGCTTCGGGCCGGAGATCACGGTTGCGGAAACCGCCGGCGCGGGGGAAGTTCCCGTATCCGCCGGCGGCCGCCTGCATCTGTCAGATCGGCGCCTGTACGGCGGATCCCTGCTGCTGTTCTACCGGTGATGGAAGAAAAAGGGATCGCGAATGCTGCAACTCGTTGATTGATCGTCAGGATCTGCTTCTGTAGCCCACGAAGAGGTAGTAGCGGCGAAGGGTTAGAAGGAGAAGGGAGTTCACGGCGGTCATAGCCCTGCCCCAGGCGTAGCCCATCAGCGCGGGGATCAGACCCTGAGCCAGGTAGGTTCTGCTCCAGATGCGGGCGTGACGGTATCCGCGCAGGATCAGCGAGGTCATATCTTCCTGGTGATTGAGCCGCAAGCCGCTCGCCCGCAGGGCGTTCCTGTATTCCACCAGGGTCCAATGATTCAGATTCATCCGCCGTTGCCAGAAGGAGACGGCGTTCCTGCCGCTTTCAGTCCTGTTGAGGATGTCGGCGATGAGGAAGGCGCCTCCCGGTTTCAGCACTCGTTTGATCTGGGCAAGAAAGCGCTTTTTATCCGGGTAGTGGAACGCGCTTTCGATATTGATCACCGTGTCGATCGACCGATCTTCGATGTGAGTGAGCACCTGGGCATCGTCCAGCAGGAACAGCAGCCGGTCCGCTCGGGCGGGCTGACTCCGGGCGATCGTGATGTTGGCTGGGCTCAGATCCACACCGATGACCCGCGCGGGCCTGCAATTTTCCAGGATATAGGCGCTTTGCACTCCGTTTCCGCAACCGATCTCCAGAACCTGCTGATCCCGAAGATCCGGCAATTTTGAAAGACAATAGTCGGTCAGGTTCTTTTGGCACTCGAGGAGAGCCTCTGCCCTGTGCCGGCATATCGGGTAGTGGAGCATGAGATCTTCAGCGTAGAAACGCCGGTAGACGCTGTTTATCACGCTGTAGAAATCCTTTGCGGAAAACCCGACTCGAAGAAAATCCTTTAGCAGGTTTTGGATGGACATGTTAAAACATTTTCTGACAGATCCTGTGCCGTTTGTACACGAAGCCACCCATGCTTTTCAACTCGACGCGGGAACGACGGAGCTGGCAGGGAAGGTGAAAAAAAATCTTACATTTTCGAATTGGGCATTGCGATGATACGACACGCACCGGGCTCCCCTTTCGGCATCATCCTCGGACTGAAAAGATTGATTGTCAAGGTTTTTGTGATTAAATTGTAATATCGAGCGGATGTACCTTTACAAACATCGTGAAATAGTGTAGTATATCCGGCGAAATTTTGGCTTAATTCTATATATATAAAAGAATTAACCGCCTCTGTAGCTCAGTTGGTAGAGCACCTCCATGGTAAGGAGGGGGTCATCGGTTCAAGTCCGATCGGAGGCTGGAAATAAAGATTCCCCGAATGGGTCTCCGCCCTTGCGGTGAGCCTGTCGCGCGTCTGTTTGAAGGTACAGCGAGCGGCAAGACAGCAAGAGAGGGGCAATGCGAAAATTATGCCATTGACAAAAACGGGGTATTTTTATTATATTGGGTTTTCGACAGCCCGATAGGGCTGGACGCGTCGAGGGACGGGCGACAAGAAAATATCGGGAAGGATAGGAGCGGATGGCCAAGGCTAAGGGGAAGACGGTTGAGCTCGTGGCGCTACAGTGTACCGAATGCAACCGCAGGAATTATACAACCAGCAAGAACAAGAGGAACATCCAGGGGAAGCTGGAGTTCAACAAGTACTGCAAGTTTGACAGAAAGCACACCTTGCACAGGGAAACCAAGATAAAGTAACAGCCAAGTGCGTAGGCCAGTAGCTCCAATTGGCTAGAGCGCCGGTCTCCAAAACCGGATGTTGCAGGTTCGAGTCCTGCCTGGCCTGCTTCCTTTTTTTGAAGAGCGCATCCCCAAAGCGCCTGAGAGGTAAGAGATGAAGAAGATAATCCGATTCTTCAAAGAGAGTTTCGCCGAACTCAAGAAAGTAACCTGGCCCAGCCGGGAAGAGGTAGCCTCTTCGACAAAGGTGGTTCTGGTTTCAGTAATCCTCATCGCCATCGCTCTGGGTATAGTTGATTTCATCATTTTTCGTGGAATCGATCTGATTTTCTGAAAACCGGCAGACGAAGCGAACGACCTAAGAGGAAACGCCGATGGCAAAAGGCTGGTATGTAGTCCATACCTATTCAGGATATGAAAACAAGGTGCAGAAGCACGTCAATAAGCTGGTCGAAGACGGTGCTTTGGCGGATTACGTATTCAATGTCAAAGTCCCGGCAGAGGAGGTCGTTGAGGTAAGAGACGGCAAACGGCGAGTGACTTCCAAGAAGTTCCTGCCCGGATACATCATGATCGAGATGGATCTTCCGGACAACAACTGGAAGCAGATCTGCTCCGCGATTCGCCAGATTCCCGGTGTGACGGGATTTGTGGGTTTCGGCAGAAACCAGAAGCCCCAGGCCATCAGCGGTGAGGAGGCACGGGAGGTACTGCAGCGTGCCGGAGAGATAAAGAGCGAAAAGGTTCTGAAGCCCAAACAGACCTTTACGGAGGGAGAGACCGTGCGGATCATCGACGGTCCTTTCGATAGTTTTACCGGTACGGTCGAGGAGATCAATCTCGAAAAGGGAAAATTGCGGGTCATGGTAGGCATCTTTGGAAGATCGACACCGGTTGAGCTGGATTTTCTCCAGGTGGAGAAAATCTAAGGGTTCATGGGAGTCCGTCCTGCATCTTGAGGCGGACGCAGTCACCACGAACGGAGGAAAAAAAGATGGCGAAGAAGAGAATCGCAGCTCTCATCAAGCTGCAGGTGCCGGCGGGTAAAGCGACCCCCGCACCACCGGTGGGGCCCGCTCTGGGTCCCCATGGGGTGTCGGCACCCCAGTTCGTTCAGCAGTTCAATGATCGCACCAAGAACGTGGAGCCGGGTTTACTCATTCCGGTTGTGGTAACCGTCTATGCGGACAAGAGCTTCACCTTCATAACCAAAACCCCCCCGGCGGCGGTATTGATCAAGAAGGCCTGCGGCCTGGAAAAAGGATCATCCGTGCCGAACAAGGACAAGGTGGCGTCCATTAAGGCGGCGCAGATCCGGGAAATCGCGGAACAGAAGATGGCGGATTTGAACGCCAATGATATCGACGGGGCGATGAAGATTATCGCCGGAACAGCCCGGAGCATGGGTGTAACCGTGGAGGGGCTGTAATGAAGAAGGGAAAGAAGTACCAGCAGACACTGGAAAAGTACGACGTCACCGAACAGTACAACCTGGACCGGGCCTTGGATCTGGTCAAGGAACTGGCGTATGCCAAGTTCGACGAAACTGTGGAGATAGCTCTCAAGCTCAACGTAAAGGCCAAACATTCGATTCGCGACACTCTAGTGCTGCCCAACAGCTTCCGGGCGGAGAAGAAGATCCTGGTCTTTGCCAAGGGAGAGAAGGCGGATGAGGCGAAAGAGGCCGGAGCCGCGTTCGTCGGCGATGCGGACCTTGTTGAAAAGATCCAGGGCGGATGGCTCGATTTCGACGTGGCAGTGGCCACACCGGACATGATGAAGGACGTCGGCAAGCTCGGACCGATTCTCGGGCGCCGGGGTATGATGCCCAATCCCAAGACCAAGACCGTTACCTTTGATATCAAAGAGGCGATCGAAGAGGTGAAGAAGGGGCGGGTTGAGTTTCGAGGGGACAAAACCGGGGTTATCCACCTGCCCATTGGAAAGGTTTCCATGGACAAGGAGAAAATCGCCGAGAATGCCCGGCTTCTCATCGACGAGGTGCAGCGGAAAAAACCCGCGGATATAAAAGGGGAGTTCATCAAATCGATCGCCGTGTCCTCCACCATGGGACCGGGGATTATGGTGAATCCCAAGGAAAAGGCATAAGCGATGGCAGAGAAAACTCAGAAGATACAGCCGTACAAGACCGAAGGTATCCGCAAGATCAAGGAACTGATCGAAAGCTCTCAAGATGTGATCTTCACTGATTTCCGCGGTCTCAATGTCTCTCAGATCACCGAGCTGCGCCGAACCCTGCAGGAAAAGGAAGCCGAGTACCGGGTGGTGAAGAACAGTTACGCCCGCCTGGCTCTGGGCGAGCTGGGATTTCCCTTCGAGGAGGATTTCCTGATCGATCCCACGGCTCTGGCTCTGGCCAAGGCTGACATCAGTCCGATCGCCAAGGTGCTGTTCGACTTCACCAGGGATTCCACCCTGAAGATAAAGGGCGGTTTGGTCGAGGGCAAAGTGGTCTCCTCCGGCGAGGTGGAGGCTATCAGCAAGCTCCCGAGCAGAAACGATCTGTACGCCATTTTGATGGGTACGATGAGCGCCCCGATGACGAACCTGGTATACGCCATGAATGGGATCGTCACCAAACTGGTGCGCACCCTTCAGGCCGTGGCCGAGAGCAAAGACAAGCAATAGAAGCAGCATTAGTCTTTGAATGTGTTCCAGCTATTGCTGCATAACAAAACAAGGAGAAGATAAATGGCAACACTGACGAACGATGAGATTCTCGAGGCAATCGCCAATAAAACGGTGCTCGAGATTTCGGAGTTGGTAAAGGCGATGGAAGAGAAGTTCGGTGTAACTGCCGCCGCTCCGGTAGCGGTAGCCGCGGCTCCTGCAGCCGGGGGCGGGGAAGCCGCTGCGGCGGAGGAGCAGACCGAGTTCACCGTCGTACTGAAGAGCTTCGAGGACGGGAAGAAAATCCCCGTAATCAAGGAGGTCCGGGCCATAACCGGTCTCGGACTCAAAGAAGCGAAAGAGCTCGTCGAAGCTGGTGACAAGGCCGTGAAAGAGGCCATCAGCAAAGAAGAGTCTCAAAAAATCAAAGAGCGGCTGGAGTCAGCCGGCGCTACGGTTGAGGTTACATAATCGTAACTTTGCACCACAACCCCACAAACTCGATACCACCGGAGGATACCTTCCGCCGGTGGTATCGTCGTCCACTAACAGCTCACGGGAGGGCACATGGTTCCTGAAATGATCAAGAGAGTCTATATCGGTCAGGGTGTGGAAGAGGCGATGGAAATGCCGAGTCTGATCGACATTCAGCTCTCGTCGTTCGAGCGATTCCTGCAGCGGGAAAAACTCAGAGAGGGAAAATCCGTACAGCGACAGGGATTGGAAGATGTTTTTCAGGCGATTTTCCCGATAGAGAGTCCCAACGGGGATATGGTTCTGGAATACGGCGGGTATACCCTCGATGAGGAGGCTGCGGTATTCAGCGAGCAGGAATGCAAGAACAAGGGGCTGACCTACGCGATCCCCATCAAGGCCAAGATCAATCTGATCTTTCTCAACACCGGAGAAATCAGGCAGAAGGAGATCTACATGGGGGATATCCCCCTTATGACCCCCAGGGGTACGTTCATAGTAAACGGTGCCGAGCGGGTGGTCGTAAGCCAGATCCACCGTTCCCCAGGGGTGATCTTCAGCCACGATAAGGGAGTCTTCTCCTCCCGCATCATTCCCTACCGCGGCTCCTGGCTGGAGTTCGAGGTCGATCAGAAGAAAGAACTGGTCTATACGAAGATCGACAGGAAGAAGAAGATCCTGGCTACGATTTTCCTGCGGGCTTTGGGATTCGATACACGGGAGAAGATCATCGATCTGTTTTACCAGACCAAGACCGTGAAGATCTCCGAGAGCAGGGAAGACAAGGAGAAGGTCCTCGGAATGGTGTTTGCCCGCGCGGTATTCCACGAGGAAGAGGGGCAGACCAAGAGGCTGTACCGGGCGGGAGACAAGATCCATCCCCACGATGTGGAGGAGTTGATCCATTCGGGAATCGCTTCGATCGAGGTCATCGACTTCCTAAATGAAAAATCGCTTCATTCGCCGATCATCCTCAACTGTTTCGAGCGCGAGGAGGTC
>Ga0315553_10000345_pt1 | contig 42367 bp, 37 predicted proteins | sample SalMarSW160140MG_FD_203099 | JGI IMG/M metagenome (GOLD analysis project Ga0315553, IMG submission 203099) | Salt marsh sediment microbial communities from the Plum Island Ecosystem LTER, Massachusetts, United States - Salt Marsh Sediment SW1601-40 ...
AAGCGGCCTTTGACGGCGTTGTCGGTGACGCGCTCGCCGAACTGGCCGGAATAGGACACGCCCGCCGTCGTGCGCGGCCCGAGCGAAAGGTCGAGGCCCGTATCGATCAGCGCCGAGTCTTCCGCGAACGGCACGCCGTAGACGGTGAAGCCTGTACCCGTGCTGGCGAAAGCGAGGGCCGCGTCCGGCGTTACGTCGTCGAAGGCGTGCTGCCAGGCGGCTGAGAGATGAGGCGTCACCTGCATCGCGCCCCACATCGTGGTCTGCGCCGCGCGCAAGCCTACCGTCGTGTAGCCGATGGTCTCGTCCGTGCCCCGGCCGTTCAAGGACGCAAGGCTGCCGCCACGCTCGTGGAAATTGTCGGTGTCGACCGAGACGTAGGCGAGCCCGCCGAACGGTTCGAGTGCCATGCCCCACATCTGCGTCGGATACGCGACCTCGCCGAACAACTGTCCCGTGTCGGCGTCGTACGAGGCTTTCTGCCGCTCGTAGAAGCCGGGAAACACGACCGCGCGAGACGTATCGATGCTGCTCCACGCCCACACGCCGCCGCCGCGCAAGGCGAAGGCGCCCGCCATGCCGCCGAGATAGCCGCCGAGGTGGTAGCTGTCGACCTCCGCCGAAGAATAGCGCGCGTCCACGTCCACATTGGAGAACGACGCGCCGGTCGCCAGCCCGATGCGCCAGGAGCTGAACACTTGCGCGTCCATGCCCGACACGAACCCGCCGAGATTGCGGTTCGCGGTCGCGGCATTGCCGTTGCCGTCGAAATTGCCCCAGGCTCCATAGGCCCGGGTCCAGAAGGCCAGCGGCGCGCGCGGGGGTGCGCTGAAGGGCTCGTTTTCATCGCCGTAGCCGAGGGCCATGGCGGACGTGTCGAGCGAGGCGACCTGCGGGCCGCCGGCTGCCAGCGAGCCGGTCGCGCCGGCGTTGTTGGTATAGGTCGCTTGCACCAGCCGCCCAAGAATCGCCTCGCGCACATAGCGGTTGTCATCCAGGAGCACGCCCGCCACGGTGGGATAGATCTCCCCCGACAGCGCATCGAAGGCTTGCCGCGCGCCGTCCGCCGTCTGGTTCAAGACGGCAAGATAGAGCGCGTTATCGATCGGGAATCCGTCCAGCGCGCCCGCGACCGCCTTCTGGTTACGCGTCTTGGCGACGTCCTGGAAAAGTGTGCTGTTCTTCGACAGGGTCAGCACCACGTCGTTGCCGGTGCCGCCGTTGTAGATCACCGTCGGCGTGAGGAAGGCGAGGCTCGATGAGACCGCGGCGAACGTGCCAGTCACGGGATCGGCGCCGTCATTGTCGATGATCGTGTACTTGGTCTTGGTCTTGTAGTTGCCGTTGGCGGCGAGCACGTGCAGCACCGAGCCGGTCAAGTTCACCGTGCCGTTGACGATCACCTTGTCATTCTCGCCGGCGGCATTGACCTCCACCTCGTAGACCGCGCCTGCACCGAGCGTGAAGGCCCCGTTGACGGTCATGGTGCCGATCGAGTTGCCAGGCGCGATGATGCCGCCGTTGACGGTGAGGTCGCCGAACGTGCCCGTGCCCATCACCGTGCCGCCATCGACGGTGAAGGCCTCGGTCGTCGCACCCGAGAAGCTCCACGTGCCGCTGTCGACCTCGAACTCTTCGAAGTCACGGTATTGCTGGGTGTTCGCGCCCGTATCGATGTCGCCGAGATCGAATGTGCCGTAGCCGGAACCGCCAAGCGCAAACGTATCGGCGCTGCCGGTTCCGCCCAAGACCTTGCCCGTGATCGTCGCACCGGGATCCAGCGTCAGCATGTTCGAATAGGTGCCGCTCTGATCGAACTGGATCGCACCGGCAGCGCCGCCTTTCACCGTGCCGGCAATTGTCACATTGCTCGGACCGCCATCCGTCCGAATACCGAAGGAGAGGCTGCTGTCCGTCCCATCGTTTTCCACCCTCGAATTCTTACCGACGGTGATTTTGATATTCGCGCCTATAGTGCTCGCGTAAACGCTGGCGGCGTTCGTACTGGTCACATTCCCCTTGGTCGTGACGTTTACCGCACCGCTGCCGTTGGAAAAGGCGAAGATACCGTAGTCGACGCCAGAGACCGTGCCGGGGCCCGTGGTGATCGTCAAATCGGAGGCGCTAAAGGCCGCGATGCCGTTTCCGACCCTGCCGGTTACGTCTCCCGCCGTCGTGATGTTCATCGCGCCACTGCCGCTGCTAGTGGCATGGATGCCATCGTAGTAGCCGGAGATGTTGCCATTGCTGTCGACCGTGACGCTACCCGGCGTACCCGTGCCGGTATCATCGCCGTTCGTGTAGATCTCCAGCCCATAGGCGCCGGCGCTTGTTAGGGAGGAGTGATTCGTATCGGTGTAGGAAAGAGCGCCGAGGCCCCTAATTTGCAGCGCGTCGTCGGTGCCGGATGTGACATCGACGCTGAAGCCCGGCGCGGTCTGCACGTGCGCGTTATCGGTGGTGATTAAGATCCCGCTCGCACCCGTGGTGGCGCCGGAGCACAGAAAAGTCGTCCCGCTGGTGTTGGTACAGGCCGCGTAGGCCGGCGAGAAAGACCCGATCAGCGTAGCCGCGACAACCATCGTTGCCGCGAACAGCAAACGACGAGTCAAAACTCCGGCATCCGTTGCCGAAATGCATTCAGGTTGTGAATGCATGTCACGTATGAAAACACGTCTACTGCTATCCCCCGTACGCTTGACCGCGTATCTTTGGGCAATTTATTGGGCCGAGAAGTCGGTTTGAAATTCAAACCGCTAATGGGGAACATTCAGGCGATGAATTTGCGGAAGCTCGATCTCAACCTGCTCCTGGTCTTCGACGCGATCTATGCCGAAGCCAGCATCACGCGGGCGGCGAACAGACTCGGGCTGACCCAGCCGGCTTTATCCAATGCGCTCAAGCGCTTGCGCGAGCATCTCGGCGACCCGCTATTCAAGCGTGAGGGTCGAGGCATCGTGCCCACCGTCGAGGCGAAGCGTCTGGCACCGGCCATTCGCGAGGCGCTGCGGGCGATCGAGCAGGCCGTCTCCATCGCGACGGATTTCGATCCCCCGACCAGCGCGCGCATCTTTTCGATGACCTTGCCCGAGGCATTGGAGGCGAGGCTGATGCCGCCGCTTCTGAACCGGGTGACGGAGCTGGCGCCCAACATACAATTCCGGCTCAAGCTTTTCGGCGGAAATGTCGAACAGCTCGTGCTGTCCAAGGAAATCGACTTCGCTATTTTCGTGCATCCGCTCAACAAGACCGGCATGCCCGTCGCGGCGGCCAGAAGCCCCGCGATGGCGAAGGGCTTGGCGATGAGCAGCATCAGGGCCGGCACCCAAGCCATCCAGCCGGGCTTCCGCGCGGCGAACCGATCTGCGAGCCTGCCCGAGAGCGCGGTGCCGAGGGCGCCGGCCCCGCCGATGGCGGCGGCGAGATAGAGCCCGACCACCGAGAGCGCCATGCCGTGCTCGCGCACCAGGAAAGTGGGCAGCCAGGCCACCATGCCGAACGTCGTCATCGTGTTCAGCACCGTGGCGATGACCATCAACCGCATCGGGAGCGAGGTCCAGATCGCGGCGGCCGTTTGGCGCAGAAGGGCGAAGCCGGGAGCGGCCGGCGTCTCCGCCGCACTCAGCCGCTGCGCGGGTTCCGGGACGGTCAACCGGATGAGCGCGGCGAGCAGGAGGCCCGGGAGACCCGCAAGCAACAGCGCCGCGCGCCAACCATAGAACTGCGCGATCAAGCCGCCGCCGAGCAGCGCCAGCGCGACGCCGACATTGGCGCCCGACATGAACACGCCCATGGCGGAGGCCCGCTCATGGGGCCCGTAGCGGTCGGAGATCACGGCGTGGCTCGCCGGCAGCGCGCCGGCCTCGCCGACACCGACACCCATCCGGGCCAAGAGAAGCTGCCAATAGCTTTGCGCCAAGCCGCTCAGCATGGTCATGGCGCTCCACATGGCGATGGTGACGGCGATCATGTTGCGCCGGTTCAACCGGGCGGCGGCGAGCGCGAGGGGCAAGCCGAGGGTTGCGAAGAACAGCGCGAAAGCGAGCCCCGATAGCAGACCGAGTTGGAGGTCGTTCAAGGCGAATTCGCGTCCGATGGGTGAAAGCGTGATGGCGAGCACTTGGCGGTCGAGATGGGCAAGGGCGAAGTAGGCCGCGAGGACAAGCAGGGTGTAACGCCGCGAAACGACGCGATGGCGGTCGAGCCACGATGTCGGCGACTTGGGATCGAATTGCACCGCCTCGCCCCCGCATTCGGACCGGTCTCTAGCGTCCAGCCTTCTTCTTCTTGCTCTCGGTGAGGCGCGGCATCAGCTCGATGAACGAGCAGGGGCGGTGGCGGTTGTCGAGCTGGAACTTGAGGATGCCGTTCCACGCGTCCTCGCAGGCGCCCGGCGAGCCCGGCACGGAGAAGATCAGCGTGCCTTTGGCGAGGCCGCCGCAGGCGCGGGACTGGACCGTCGACGTGCCCACGGTCTGATAGCTCAGCATGTGGAACAGCGTGGAGAACCCGTCGATCTCCTTGTCGTAGAGCGGGCGCACCGCCTCCGGCGTCACGTCGCGTCCGGTAAAGCCCGTGCCGCCCGTGGTGATGACCACGTCGACGTCCTTGTCCTTGATCCACTTTTTCACCTGCTTGCGGATCTCCTTCTCGTCGTCGGGCGCGACCGCGTGCGCGGCCACCTCGTGACCGGCCTCCTTGATCATGCTGACCAGCAGCGGCCCCGACTTGTCGGTCTTCGGCGTGCGCGTGTCGGAGATGGTGAGCACGGCGATGCGCACGGGGATGAAGGGACGGCTCTCGTCGATGCGGGCGGTCATTGGGTGGGGTCCTCGAGTCTTGTTTTCAGCATGGTTCTTGAAGGCGACTTAGTGATCGACTTCGGAAGATTGAGTCGTATCCACCGAGCCATAGTCTTTGCCCGCCTGTCTGCGCCATTCGCTTGGCGGTACGCCCGACCAGCGTGCGAAGGCGCGCGAAAAGGAGCTGTGCTCCGGGTAGCCGAGGGCAAGAGCAATTTCGGTGACGGGCGCGTCTCCGGCGGAAAGCAGGTGGCGAGCGCGAGAGAATCTCACATCGTCGATGATCTTTTGACAGGTGGTGCCCTCGGCGTTCAGCCTCCGGAATAATTGCCGCGGAGAAACGCCAAGCTGCCAGGCGACCTCGTGTGCGGCAATCGAAGCAAGGCCAACGTTCATCGCCACCTGCCGGCGTACGAGCTCGGAGAACGGTGCGGCTGCAATCTCCAGACGACTGGCCTCGCGCCGCTGCTGCTCGCGGGGGGCTGGATGCTTAAGCCAATCAGAGGAGAACAGAACTGCATTGTTGGTGGAAGAGAACCGGACAGGCGCGTTGAAGAAGAGCTCAAACGGTCGCGTATCTTGTGGCTTGCGACTGCTGAGATGCACCTCCTCTGGTTTCCAGAGATTGCCGCAGAGCCACTGCATGAAGCGCAGACCGATGCCGATCGCGCCCTCGAGGATAAAGTTTGCCCCCGCGAAATCGGAGTCCCTCAGTTCGAATCCCAGCATCGCCATTGGCTCGGCGACCGAGAACGTCGGATAGCCTGCTAGGGTATTGTGCTGGAGCAGGCGGATGGGGTTTCTGAGGGCGGTATGGACGTCGGGGCCCTCCGCAGCAAGTTCGCCGACCAGTCCGAGACCGGGCGGCCGGAACCTGCTGATGACGAGCAGGCTGATGTCGCGGCGCGCGGTCGCCTGCGCGGCGCAGACAAAGAGTCTACCGAGATCCTCGGCGAGGATCCGGTTTTCCGGATGACGATAAAGGGCGGGATCGACGCCGGCGGCCGCAAAGACGGCGTCGGGAGAATGCCCGAGCGCCCGGACGACCTCGGGCAGCGAATACGTGGAGCCGACCCGGAAGCTAATCGTATGGCTCGCCGCGTTGCTGCTCATGGCCTGGGAAGCTGATCGTGTGGCTCGCCGCGTTGCTGCTCATGGCCTCGGCAATCAGCCGAGTGCCCTAACGCGCCGCAGGATGGCACGGATTGTCAAGCCCTGTACACAGCCCAGCTGTAGAATGAGGAGACCTGCCGGACTGGGCCTTTCGTTGGTATTCGCGCAGGCTCAGACGCGAAGCCGCTGCCTTGGACGGCCAGAGCGATGAGGTCAATGAGGCGGCTCGATATGTTCACTCCCTACTTAAAGGCGGCAAGGCGCGTGCTTTGGCTCGCGATGGCCTGTGCCCTGACAGGCTTGGCTTCGGCATCGGCTCAGGAAGCCGTCGAGACGCCCGGAGCACCGGGCGCGACGACGACCATCGACGGCAGATACCTGCCACCGCCGCCACAGCAGTTCCGAGGCGAGATCGACACCAACGCGGCGCAGTCGAAGCCGTATTGGCCACAACTCGTCGTGCCGCCCAAGGGCGCGCCGAACATCCTCTTGATCATGACGGATGACGTGGGCTTTTCCGCGCCGTCCACGTTTGGCGGCGTCATCCCGACGCCGACGCTCGATCGCGTCGCCAATATGGGCTTGCGCTACACCCGCTTTCACACCACGGCGCTTTGTTCGCCGACACGAGCCGCGCTCCTCACGGGCCGCAATCATCACTCGGTGTCCACCGGCGTCGTCGTCGATCAGGCGACCGGCTTCCCCGGCTACGACAGCGTCATCAAGCGTGATAGCGCCGCCATCGGCGAGATCCTGCGGCTGAACGGTTACGATACCTCTTGGTACGGCAAGGACCACAACGTGCCTCTATGGGACACGAGCCAAGCGGGTCCCTTCACCGAGTGGCCGACTGGCCCGATCAAGGGCTTCGACTACTACTATGGGTTCATCGGCGACGACACCAGCCAGTGGCAGCCGAACAACCTGTTCCGCAACACCACGCCGATCGAGCCCTATCTCGGCCATCCCGGCTGGAACCTGACCACCGCCATGGCCGATGAGGCGATCCAGCACATCAAGATGCTGAACGAGGTCCAACCTGACCGGCCATTCATGATCTACTACGCACCCGGGGGCACTCACTCGCCGCACCATCCGACGAAGGAGTGGGTGGACAAGATCAGCGCCATGCACCTGTTCGACGATGGTTGGAACAAGCTGCGTGAGACGATCTTCGCCAACCAGAAGAAGCTAGGTATCGTTCCTCAGGACGCCCAGCTCACGGCCTGGCCGGACGATCTGCCTAAATGGGACACGCTCGATCCCGAGGCGAAGAAGCTCTACATCCGTGAGGCCGATGTCTATGCGGCCTATCTCGCTTACACCGACCACGAGATCGGCCGTGTGATCCAGGCCGTCGAGGACGCGGGCAAGCTCGACAACACGCTGATCATCTATATCAGCGGGGACAACGGCGCGAGCCCGGAAGGGACGCTCAACGGGCTCTATAGCGAGTTTGCCGTTCTGAACGGCGTCCACCCCACCGTGGCCGAGAACATGAAGTTCTACGACGTCTGGGGCACCGACCAGACCTATCCGCACTTCGCGGTACCGTGGGCTTGGGCCTGGGACACGCCGTACCAGTGGACCAAGGAGGTTGCTTCCCATTTCGGCGGCACGCGCAACGGCATGGCCATGGCGTGGCCTGCGCGCATCAAGGACGCTGGCGGCATCCGCACACAGTTCCACCACGTTATCGACATCGTGCCGACCATCCTGGAGGCAGCCGGCCTTCCCGAGCCTGTGTCGGTCAACGGCGTCGCGCAACGGCCGATCGAAGGTGTGAGCATGGAGTACACCTGGAACAACGCCGATGCACCGGGCCGGCGGAAGACACAGTATTTCGAGATGTTCGGCTCCCGCGCGATCTATCATGACGGGTGGATTGCCTCGGCGCCGCCCGTGGTCGCGCCCTGGGCCCTTTCGCTGAAGCCGCCGCCCACGGACGTCATGAACGACTTCAAGTGGCAGTTGTACGATCTCACGAAGGATTGGAGCCAGGCCGACGATCTTGCCGCGCAAATGCCGGACAAGCTGCGCGACATGAAGCAGCTGTTCACCATGGAAGCTATGAAATACAACGTCTTCCCGCTCGATGACCGAACCCTTCCGCGCTTCATCGGAGCGAAGCCGAGTTATACGCCCGGTCGGACCGAGTTCACCTACACGGGAGAGTTGACCAACGTGCCGCATCCGGGGATCGCCGGCGCGCCGAACGTGCTGAACAAGTCCTATACGATGACCGCTGAGGTGGAGATCCCCGACGGCGGCGCCGAGGGCATGCTGGTCACCGACGGCGGCCGGTTCTCCGGCTACGGCTTCTACCTTCTCAAGGGCGTGCCGGTCTTCGCCTGGAACCTGCTGCAACTTGATACGGTGAAGTGGGAAGGCAAAGACGCCCTCGCGCCGGGCAAGCACACGCTCGAGTTCGACTGGAAGTATGACGGTCCGGGCCTGGGCAAAGGCGGTACTGGTACGCTGAAAGTGGACGGCGAGGTCGTCGACACGAAACCAATGCCGAAGAGTCTGCCGGTGGGCATCGGTTGGGTCGAGACCTTCAACGTCGGCATCGATACCGGTACGTCGGTCGACGGCGACTACCAGGTGCCGTTCCCCTTCACCGGCAAGATCGACAAGCTGACGGTGAAGCTCGGGCCAGAGGAGCTGACACCTGCGGAGCGGGAGATGATCTATGGGACGATGCGGGACCGGCAATAGCCCCGCTGCGGGCAGCGCGCCCTAATCAATTGCTCGCTGACGGCGATTCGAGTCGTTCTTTCAGCATGAGCAGGTCGCGCCAAGCATAGCGCTTGGCCTCCGGGTTGCGCAGCAGATAGGCGGGATGCAGCGTCGCCAGCGTCGGGATATCGCGGTCGCCGCCATGATAGAGCTTCCACTTGCCGCGGAGCCGCATGATGCCCTCCGTGACGTCGAGGATCGATTTCGCCGCGGCGCCGCCGAGCAGCACCATGACTTGCGGCTTGAGCAGCTCGATCTGCCGCGCGAGGAACGGCGCGCACGCCTCGATCTCTTGCGGCGTCGGCGTGCGGTTGCCGGGCGGGCGCCAATAGATCGTGTTGGTGATGTAGACCTGCTCCTCCGACAGCCCGATGGCTTCGAGCATGCGGTCGAGCAGCTTGCCGGCGCGGCCGACGAAGGGCTTGCCCTGGATGTCCTCGTCGCGCCCTGGCGCTTCGCCGATCAGCATGATGCGGGCAGACGCGCTGCCGCGGGCGAAGCACAGGCTCTTCGCCGTGCGCTTGAGCGCGCAGCCTTCGAACTGGGCGAGCAGCGCCTCGAGCTCGTCAAGGGTCGCCGCGGCTTCGAGCGAGGCGGGGATAGCCGACGACTCTGCGCCCGCGCGAGATTTTGCGGGCGATGCTTGGGATTTTGCGGACGATGCGGGAGATTTGGCTCTGGTTTCTGCGCGGATAGCGCCCGCGGCGAACCGATCGACCGGGCTATCCCCGATCGCCTCGTCGACGCCCATGGCCGCGTACCAGGCGATCAGGCTCGCGGCGGCTTTTGCTTCGCTTCCAGTCATTTGCGATGCCCGTGTTGATCCTCTATTTGTCATGGCCCGGTCGAGCCGGGCAATGACCTGTCGCTGGGCGTCAACGACTTTACCACCGATTGGCGCGGCCACGAGGCTGGGCCGGGCGCGCTAAGGTTTTGAAATGAAAGGCTGAGATGAGCGAGCAAGTCGAACGCGAAACCATGGAGTTCGATGTCGTGATCGTCGGCGCCGGGCCGGCGGGCCTCGCCGCGGCGATCAGATTGAAGCAGCTCGCCGCGGAATCCGGGAAGGAAATCAGTGTCGTAGTGCTGGAGAAGGGCTCCGAGGTCGGGGCCCATATTCTCTCCGGCGCCGTCGTCGATCCCGTTGGTCTCGACAAGCTCATCCCGGACTGGCGCGAGCAGGGGGCGCCGCTCACCTCCAAGGTCACCGCCGATCGCTTCTATTATCTGGGCGAGGCGGGCGACATCCGCCTGCCCAATTTCTTCATGCCGCCCCTCATGAGCAATCACGGCTGCTATGCGGGCAGCCTCGGCAATCTTTGTAAATGGCTTGCCGAGCAGGCCGAGGCCTTGGGCGTCGAGGTCTATCCCGGCATCGCCGTGACCGAGGCGATCATCGGCAAGAGCGGTGCGGTCGAAGGCGTCATCACCGGCGATCTCGGCGTCGCCCGCGACGGCAGCCACAAGGACAGCTACACCCCTGGCATCGCCCTTCTCGGCAAGTATACATTCCTCGCCGAAGGCGCGCGCGGCTCCCTGTCGAAAGAGCTCATCAAGAAATACGGCCTCGACGAGGAGAGCGGCCCGCAGAAATTCGGCATCGGCCTGAAAGAGCTGTGGGAGATCCCGCCCGAGAAGCACAGGCCCGGGCTCGTGCAGCACACCATGGGCTGGCCCCTCAACGACAAGACCGGCGGCGGCTCCTTCCTCTACCATTTCGGCGAGAACCTGGTGTCGGTCGGCTTCGTCGTCCATCTCGACTACGCGAACCCGTATCTCAATCCTTTCAAGGAGTTCCAGCGCTCGAAGCTCCACCCGCGCATCGCCGAGCATCTCGAAGGCGGCAAGCGCATCGCCTATGGCGCACGCGCGCTCACCGAAGGCGGCTGGCAGGCGATTCCCGAGCTTGCCTTCCCCGGCGGCGCGTTGATCGGCTGCGCCGCGGGCTTCATGAACGTGCCGCGCATCAAGGGCTCCCACAACGCCATGCTTTCCGGGATGATGGCGGCGGAGGCGGCGTTCGTCGCGATGCAGGCAGGCCGGTCCCACGACACGCTCCTGGAATACCGCGAAGCCATCAAGAAGAGCTCCATGGCCCGGGAGCTGAAGAAGGTGCGTAACGTGAAGCCGCTCTGGTCGCGTTTCGGCACGCGGCTCGGCGTCATGCTCGGCGGCATCGACATGTGGCTCAACACGCTTCTTCCGTTCTTGGGCCACACGCTGAAGCACAAGAAGCCCGACTATGCGAGCCTGAAGCCGGCGGTCAGTTCCAAGCCTATCAACTACCCGAAGCCCGACAACGTGCTCACCTTCGACATTCTCTCATCGGTGTTTCTGTCGAACACCAATCACGACGAGGACGAGCCGGTGCATCTCAAGCTCGCCGATCCGTCGATCCCGATCGAGCAGAACCTTCCCGAATATGCCGAGCCCGCCCAGCGCTATTGCCCGGCGGGGGTCTACGAGGTGGTGGAGGAGGGCGAGAGCGTGCGCTTCCAGATCAACGCGCAGAACTGCGTCCACTGCAAAACCTGCGACGTGAAGGATCCGGCCCAGAACATCACCTGGGTTCCCCCCGAGGGCGGCGACGGCCCGAACTATGCCAATATGTAGCAGGGCCTTGGAGCCGCAGGCTTTTCGGCAAAACGAGCCATAAACGCGCCGCGATTAGCCTTCAAAAGCTTTATGGTTTGGCACGGTTGGGAAAAGCTCATAACCTTGCCGTGGGGATAAGACGAACCAGAAATTGGGGCGGCGGAGAGCCGAGCCGAGAACATGATGAACCCTGAATCGGGGACTCTGCGCAGATGGGCGTGGAGGTCTCTTCTCCTCGTAGCGATCCTTGCAGCACCCGCCGCCTATTCGGAGGTGATCCCGGCCGATACCGGCGACCCGGACTCCGGCACCCTTCTCGGCAATTACCTCGCGGGCCGGATCGCGCGCGACGGGCACGATACAATGGCTGCGGCCGAGTTCTACTCCAAGGCCCTCGCCGACGACCCCCAAAACGAGATCATCCTCGAGCAGACCTTCCTGCTTGAGACCGCCGCGGCCAACTGGGATCGCGCCATCGAGCTCGCCCACGATCTTGCCGCCGTCGAGCCGTCCCATCGGGTCGCCCAATTCATGCTCGGCCTCGAGGCCTTCAAGAAGCACGACTACAAGCAGGCGGAGGAGCATTTCGGCGCCGCCCGCCAAGGTCCTATCGCCGACCTCACCTCCACCTTAGCCCGCGCCTGGGTCCAGGAGGCCGACGGCAAGCATAGCGATGCGCTCTCCACGCTCGACACGCTGAGCAGCGCCGATTGGGCGCAGTACTATCAGCGCTATCACCGCGCGCTCATCGCCGACGTTGCCGGGCGCCACCAGCTCGCAAGCGAGGCCTACGCCGAAGCCTTCAAGAGAAACCCGACCACGCTCAGAGTGGCCGACGCCTATGCGCGCCACGCGGTCAACATGAATGACCGGGATCTCGCCATCGAGACCCTCAAGACTCATATTTCCAAGGCGGGTCCGCACCCGCTGTCCGAGGCGCTGCTGAAGGACATCGAGGACGGCAAGACGCCGCCGCTGGTCGCCACCAACCCGAACGAAGGTCTCGCCGAGGTGTTCTACGGCATCGGCGATGCGCTCGCCGGCGAAGGTGGCCTCGACATGGGCGTCATCTTCCTGCAGTTCTCGCTCTACCTGAAGCCGGACTTCCCTCTTGCTCATGTGGCGCTCGCCGAGGCCTACGAGAACGCGAAGAGATACGACGCGGAGATCGCGGCCTTCGATCGGATTCCCAAGGATTCGCCGCTCTGGGTGAGCGTTCAGATCCAGAAGGCCTTCGCCCTGAATTCGCTGGAGAAGGTCGACGAGGCCAAGGCTCTCCTCGTGAAGCTGACCGGGGAATACCCGGACGATACCCGTCCCCTCGATGCGCTCGGCAATATCCTCCGCTCCCACGAGCGCTATGCCGAAGCGCTCGAGTACTATTCCCGGGCGGTGGCCCTCATCGACAAGCCGACTGAGGAGAACTGGCCGCTCTTCTATTCGCGCGGCGTCTGCAACGAGCGGCTGAAGGACTGGCCGGCGGCGGAAGCCGATTTCAAGGAGGCGCTCAAGCTGTCTCCCGACGAGTCGCTGGTGCTGAACTATCTCGGCTATTCGTGGGTCGATCAGGGCATGAACCTGAAGCAGGGCATGGACTACATCCGCAAGGCGGTGAAGCTGAAGCCGGATGACGGCTACTACGTCGACAGCCTGGGCTGGGCCTATTACCGGCTCGGCAACATGCCGGCGGCGGTCGAGCATCTGGAGCGCGCCGTGGAGTTGAAGCCCGACGATCCGACCATCAACGACCATTTGGGCGATGCCTATTGGCGCGTTGGGCGGACGCTGGAAGCCAAGTATCAATGGTCCCAGGCTTTATCGCTGGACCCGGAACCCGAGCAAATTGAATCCCTGAACAAGAAGATCGCCTCGGGGCTCGAGGAGCCGGCGGAGACCAAGGCCGCGGCCGACCGCTCGACCCAGACCTCGCAATAAGCGCGATCCGGTCAACTCCCGGAAATCGCGCCACGGGCGTGTTGCGCTGAGCCGCTCCGCGCCTGTAGTCATCAGGCGCATGACTGCGCTTCGCGACATTGCCTGGGCCAAGCTCAACCTCACATTGGAGGTCTTGGGGCGCCGTGCCGACGGGTTCCACGAGCTGCGGAGCCTCGTCGCGTTTGCCGGTCTCGGCGACACCGTGGAGCTCGAGCCCCGGCAAGGCACGCTCGACCTGCGCGTCGAAGGGCCGTTCGCGGGCGCGCTCATGGGCGCAAACCTCATCATCCAGGCGGCCGAAGCCGCCAGGGCTCATGAGCCCGGCCTCACCCTGGGGCGCTTCCGGCTGTTCAAGACGCTCCCCGTCGCGGCCGGCCTCGGCGGCGGCTCGGCGGACGCCGCGGCGGCCCTGCGGCTCATCGCCGGCGCCAACCCCGGTGCGTTGGCTGGCACCGCGGCGGCTGCGCTTGCGCCGCAACTCGGCTCGGACGTGGCCGTGTGTCTTGCCAGCAAACCCGCGCTCATCACCGGGCGCGGCGAGATCGTGAGCCCCGTCCGGGGCTTCCCGCCGTGCGGCGTGGTGCTCGCCAATCCGGGCCTGCCCCTTGCCACCGCCGACGTCTATGGGGCGCTCGATGCGCCGCCGGTCTCCCCGGCGCCCGATCCTTCGCCGCCTGACTTCGCCGGGGACTTCGAGACGTTGATCGCGTACGCCGCGCCGCGCGGCAACGACCTCGAAGCCGTGGCGACGCGCCTTGTCCCTGAGATCGCCACGGTCCTCGCCGCACTCGGCGGGTTGGACGGCGCGCGGCTTGCACGCCTTTCGGGCAGCGGGCCGACTTGCTTTGCGCTGTTTGCGACCCCGCGCGCGGCGCTGCGCGCGGCCACTCTGCTCGCCGAGCGCGAGCCGGATTGGTGGATCGTCGCGAGCAGGCTCGGCGAGCCCCAGGATCGCGCGGTCTAGTAGGGGCGGGTGACGGAAAACTCGATGGCTTCGAGCAGCGCCGACTTGATCTCGTTATCGGGAAAGATGGCGAGCGCATCGCGGGCGATGGCGCCGTAATGGCGTGCCCGTTCCATGGTGTCGGCCAGCGCGTTGTGGCGCGCCATGAGATCGACGGCCTCGGCGAAATCGCTCTCGCTGATCTCGCCATCTTTCAGCGTGCGCTCCCAGAAGGCGCGTTCGGCCGCATTGCCGCGACGAAAGCACAGCACCACGGGCAGCGTGATCTTGCCGTCGCGGAAGTCGTCGCCGACGCTCTTGCCGAGCGCCGACTGTTCTCCTGAATAGTCGAGCGCGTCGTCCACGAGCTGGAAGGCGAGTCCGAGATTGCGCCCATAGGACCTGAGCGCCGCGGCTTCGGACTTCGGGCGCCCCGCGATCACCGCGCCCACTTCCGCGGCGGCCGCGAACAGCGCCGCGGTCTTGGCGTCGATCACCGCGAGATAGTCGTCTTCGGTGGTCTCGGTATTGTTGGCGGTGATGAGCTGCATCACCTCGCCTTCGGCGATGATGGCCGCCGCGTCGGATAGGATACGCAGGGCGCCGAGCGAGCCCACGTCGACCATCATCTTGAAAGCCTGGCCGAGCAGGTAATCGCCGACCAGTACGCTTGCTTCGTTGCCCCACAGAAGGCGTGCCGTGGTCTTACCCCGGCGCAGGTTGCTCTCGTCCACCACGTCGTCATGCAGCAGCGTGGCGGTGTGCATGAATTCCACGGACGCGGCGAGCCGCACGTGACCGTCCCCCCCATAACTGCACAGCTTCGCCGCGGCGATGGTCAGCATGGGGCGCAGCCGCTTTCCCCCGGAATCGATCAAATGCCGGGCGAGTTCGGGGATGAGGTCGACATTGGACCGGGCCCGATCGAGGATGATGCGGTTGACATGAGCCATGTCCTCCTCGACAAGCGCGACGAGCGGGGCGAGGCTGGCGCCCGGATCCCGCGAGCCGGACAGTTTGACGACAACTCCCAAGGCTTAGGCCTCCTTTAGTGCCGAAAGGGCTTATGGCGGGGATATTGTCGGCGGTCCATCACGAAGGTCAAGGTGACACGGGCGGCGAGCCCTGTCGGCAGAGGCATGGTAGGGCATGAAAGAGCTTTTGCGGTCGAACGATCCGGTGCTCCTGTCCTTTGTCAGCACGCTCCTGGAGGAGGCGAATATCGCCTTCATCGTGCTGGACACGAATATGAGCGTGCTCGAAGGCTCGCTAGGAATCCTGCCGCGGCGCGTCCTGGTCGAAGATGGTTGCGTCAATCGGGCACGCACCTTGCTCACCGAGGCCGGTGTCGGCCATGACATCGACGGCAACGCGAAGAGCTAAGGCCCCTGGGGGCAAGGCCAGCACCACCGACGATTTTCTCGGCGGGCGCATCAATATCGTCCAGCCGAGATCCGGTCACCGCGCCGGCAGCGACGCCGTGTTCCTCGCCGCCGCCGTTCCGGCAGAGACGGGAGCACGCGTTCTGGAGGCGGGCACGGGTGTCGGCGTGGCTGGGCTTTGTCTTCTGGCGCGCGTGCCCGATCTCGAGGTGACCGCGGTCGAGATCGATCAAGATCTCTGCGCGCTCGCCCGCGACAATGCCGCGCGGAACGGCTTCGCCGATCGTTTTGCGGGAATTGCAGCCGACGTGACCGCCCCGGCCAAGGTCTTGCGGGACGCAGGCCTCGTCCGCGAAGGCTACGATCATGTCCTCGCCAACCCGCCCTTCCATGCCGAGGGCGCGGTGAGAGCAGCGCCCGAGCCGGTGCGGGCTGCCGCCCATGTCATGGGACACGGCCAGCTGGCGCGTTGGATGCGGTTCCTCACCACCATGGCCGCGCCGAAAGCCACGCTCACGCTGATCCATCGGCCGGAATATCTGAGCGAGCTCCTGGCGCTTCTGGAGGGACGGTTCGGCGACGTGGCGGTCTTCCCGCTATTCCCCAAGGCGGACGCGCCTGCAACCCGCATCATCGTGCAAGGGCGCAAAGGAAGCCGCGCGTCTTTGCGGCTATTGCCGGGCCTCGTGCTGCACGGCGAGACCGGAACCTATACGGCGGAAGCGGAAGAGGTGCTCAGGGGAGGCGAGGCGCTTCGTCTCGCGGACCCACAAAAAAGGAAGGGCCGCCGCCCAGGGGGATAGGACGGCAGCCCTCTTATTCGCCCGAGCGTGAGGAGAGCTCTCGGGCGCGCAAGATCCGCTAGTAGCAGACCTTGACGTCACGCCAGATCCACTTGAAGTGGGGGTTGCCCCAGTGGTCGTAGAACTTGATGCGGACCTTCTGAGTCTCGTAGTGGCAGGACGAGGACAGGGCCAAGCTCCACCAGACGTTGTTGTAGTGGTGGTGATGATGGTTGCCGCCACCGCCACCACCGCCACCGCCAGCGTAGGCAGCTGTGGCACCGAAAGTCATCAAAGAGGCCGCCGCAGCGGCGATAAGGGTCTTCTTCAGCATTGGTTCTAACCTCCAGTTTGGCGCCGAATGCGCCGTTCGGTTTCAATGCGGCGAGACGTTGCCTCTCGCGCATGGTGCCGTTTTAGGAGGTGTGGCCTGAACCGAAGCTGAGGTGCCCATTCATCCGGCGTTCACCGGGAAGGGACCGATCAAAAAAGCGAGGGCCATCCCCATCGCGGGGAATGGCCCTTCAGATTCAAAGACGCCGGCAGTGCGCGCGCTTAGCACCAGCCGCGCCGGCAGGGAGCGCGCCAATAGGCGTAGCCGTAGGGATAGTCATAGGCCGTCGCGTAGGGATAGGGCTGATACGCAGGCCCGTAATAGCCCGGAGCGGCGTAGACGTAGCCGGGATTGGCGTAGACGTAGCCCGGGTCGGTATAGACGGTCACCGGAGCATTTCTCCATGCCCAGCGCCGCCAGCCGGCCTCGGCCGAGTTCGGAGCGAGCGTGACGAGAACGAGAGCGAAGGCTCCCATCGCCACGAGAACGGTTGCAAACTTACCCATGACATTTCTCCTGAAATGCGCAGCCGCGCCCTCGCCCGTGAGAACGTTGCGGTCGACGCGAATGTTCCGGCGGGGGACGAGCCGGGAGATCGGTCGCAACGGCAAAAAAAGGGCCACCCCGTCGCGGGGGTGGCCCTTGTGTCAAAAGGTCTCTGGTGTCCTCAGGTTGCGCACGGTCTTAGTACCAGCCGCCCCAGTAGTGTCTCCGCCAATAGGGGTAGTAGGCGTAAGGATAGCCGCGCGGTGTATAATAGCCGTAGCGGCGATAGGGCCCGTAATAGCGGCGGCGCGGCGGGTAATAGCCCCAGCGCGGCCCAACATAGACGTGAACGCCAGGGCCACCCCAACGGCGCCAGCCGGCGTCCGCCGAGCTCGGGGTAAGGGTGACGACGGCGAGCGCCAAAGCCCCTACGGCCACAAGCAGAGTTGCAAGCTTGCTCATCAAATCCTCCTCGATTCCGGACGCGGCGTCCTCGGCAGAGCGCCGGCCCGAGGCCGGCTGTTCCCAACTTCGACTCGGAAGTATAGCAAGCAATTCGGAAGGGCTGATGAATCGGCACGTGTCTGCGTTAAGCAAACGCTTCGGCGTTGCCTATCTCTGGCCTTTATTGGCACAAGAATTAATGTGGCGCCCTTGATCTGGGCTTTTGAGACGGTACGGTGAACGATATGAGCAGCGGAGCGGGCGAAGGCGGTTTTCTGGAGCAGGTGAAGTCCTACTTACCGGCCTCATGGTTCAAGTCCGGGCCGTTGGTGCCGGTGCTCCGCTTCACGGGTCCGATCGGCATGACCATGCCGCTCCGCCCCGGCCTTTCGCTCACCACGGCCGCCGGCGCCATCGAGAAGGCCTTCTCCATGCGCGGCGCCAAGGCCGTGGCCATCCAGGTCAACTCGCCCGGCGGCTCGGCCGTCCAATCGACGCTGATCTACAAGCGCATCAGGGCGCTGGCGGTGGAGAAGGACCTCAAGGTCTACGTCTTCGCCGAGGACGTCGCGGCTTCGGGCGGCTACATGCTCGCCTGCGCCGGCGACGAAATCTACGCCGACGAGAGCTCCATTGTCGGCTCGATCGGCGTGATCAGCGCCAGTTTCGGCTTCCCCGGCCTCATGGAGAAGATCGGCGTCGAGCGCCGCGTCTATACCGCCGGCGCCAACAAGGACGTGCTTGATCCGTTCCTGCCCGAGAAGCCGGCTGACGTGAAGCGCATCAAGACGATCCAGCAGGATGTGCATCAGGCCTTTATCGATCTGGTCAAGACGCGCCGCGGCGCCAAGCTCACGAAATCCGACAAGGAGCTGTTCACCGGCGAGTTCTGGTCGGGCAAGACCGCGGTCGAGCTTGGCCTCATCGATGGACTCTCCGATCTCCGCTCCAAGATGCGCGAGATCTATGGCGACGACGTGCGCTTCAAGCTCGTGGCGCCGTCTACCTCTTGGTTCCGCCGCAAGCGGAGCGTATTTATAGGAGGCGGCGGGTTCGATTTCGGCCTCTTGCCGGACGGTCTTGCCGCCGATGTCATCTCGGCGATCGAGGCGCGCGCGCTTTGGTCGCGGTTCGGGCTCTGAGCCATGCCGCAAGTGCTTCTTCTCATCGCCGCAGGCGCCGGGCTTTTCCTCGCCAGGCGCTATTTGCGCAAAGAGCAGGGCCGCGTTGCCGCGGAGCTTCGCGCGGCGCGGGAGGCGATGGAGCGCCGGGAAGCCGATCACGCGATCCCACTTGAGAGAGACCCCAGGACGGGCGTCTACCGTCCGAAGCAGATGCATTGAGCGCGGCGGATTTCGGCCGCCATTAACGGCCCGGCCACTGTTATCCCGCATGAAGCTATGGCTTCCCTTGTCGCGCGCAAGGCAATAGCTTCGCGCGCAAATCCCGTCACCGCCCGAGTCGACATGTCCAAGCAGACGAAATCCGAGGGGCATAAGCCCGCGCCCTCATTCCAGGACCTGATCCTGAGGCTCGAGCGCTTCTGGGCCGATCAGGGCTGCGTCATCCTCCAGCCTTACGACATGGAGGTGGGGGCCGCGACCTTCCACCCGGCGACCACTTTGCGCTCGCTGGGGCCGAAGCCCTGGCGCGCCGCCTATGTCCAGCCCTCCCGGCGCCCGAAGGACGGCCGCTATGGCGAGAACCCGAACCGCCTCCAGCACTATTACCAATTCCAGGTGATCCTGAAGCCGTCGCCGCCCGACATCCAGGACCTCTATCTGGAGAGCCTGTACGCCATCGGCATCGACCCCAAGAACCACGACATCCGCTTCGTCGAGGACGACTGGGAGAGCCCGACGCTCGGCGCCTGGGGGCTCGGCTGGGAGGTGTGGTGCGACGGCATGGAGGTGTCGCAATTCACCTACTTCCAGCAGGTCGGCGGCTTCGACTGCGATCCCGTCTCCGGCGAGCTGACCTACGGGCTCGAGCGCCTCGCCATGTACGTGCAGGGCGTCGACAACGTCTACGACCTCAACTTCAATGGCGGCACGGGCAAGGACAAGGTCACCTATGGCGATGTGTTCCTGCAGAGCGAGCAGGAATATTCCCGCTACAATTTCGAGGCCGCCGACACCGCGAAGCTGTTCGAGCACTTCCGTGACGCCGAGGCCGAGTGCAAGGCACTTCTCGCCAAAGGCGAGAACGGCGAGCGCCATCTCATGGTGCTGCCCGCGTACGACCAGGCCATCAAGGCCTCGCACATTTTCAATCTGCTCGATGCGCGCGGCGTGATCTCCGTGCCCGAGCGCCAGTCATACATCTTGCGGGTACGCGATCTCGCCAAGGCGTGCTGCACCGCATGGCTCAAGACCGAAGCAGGCGGGCGCGCCAATGATTGAAGTCTATCGCGAGACCGAGGCGCCGCCACAAGCTCGGACGCCGATGCTAAAGCCGAAGCTCAGATCGTGGACCGGCCGCGTATGGCGCTCCGCGCCTGAGAGCTTCATGCTCATGCTGAAGCTCGATACGAGCGTCAGCCTTTCCGAGGTGGAGGATAATGATTTACGCGCGTTGCTTTCTCCCTTCGCCGCGGAGCTTGCGAGCTTTCCGCTCTATCTCGACTACACGAACGATAACCATCTCCCGCTGCCTTGGGCGGTAGGCGCCTTCAACGTCGAGCATGGCAAGCACACCTTCATGCGCTTCTATAATTTCCTGGAGACGGTCCCCGCGCATGTGCTGGTGACGCTGTTGCCGCAGGCCGGAGCGCAGTCCGACCTCGTGATGAGCCTCGTCCCCTACAACGTCGAGAAAGATCGGTTGGTCTTCGCCATCGCCGATTACGATCTCGGCTTCCACAACCGCATCGGCTAGGACATGGCTGAACTTCTTCTTGAACTGTTCTCCGAGGAAATTCCGGCGCGCATGCAAGCCCGCGCGCAAGCGGACCTGGCGCGCCTGCTCGGCGACAAGCTGAAGGCCGCGGGCCTCGAGGCCGGCGAGATCAAGACCTTCGCCACGCCGCGCCGCCTGACCGCCGTCGTCGACGGCCTGCCCAAGCGCTCGCCCGACATTTGCGAGGAGAAGAAAGGCCCCAGAGTCGACGCGCCGGAGGCGGCGATCGGCGGCTTCCTCAAGGCGGCAGGGTTGAAATCGGTCGATCAGGCGGAAGTCCGCGAGGACAAGAAGGGCAGCTTCTACGTCGCCTTGCTGGAGAAGCCCGGGCGCGACACCGCGGACGTCATCGCCGAGATCGTGCCGGAGATCGTCAAGAGTTTCCCGTGGCCGAAATCCATGCGCTGGGGCGCCGGCAAGTTCCGCTGGGTGCGGCCGCTCCACTCCGTTCTTTGTCTCTTCGACGGCAAGGTCGTGGACTTCGAGGTCGACGGCATCAGAAGCGGCAAGGAGACACGCGGCCACCGCTTCATGGCGCCCAAGGCTTTCGCCGTGAAGAATTTCACGGACTACGCGGCGAAGCTGAAGGACGCCTTCGTCGTCCTCGACGGCGAGGAACGCGCCGCGCTGATCTCGAAGACCGCGCGCAAGCTCGCCGAGAAGGAAGGGCTTACCCTTGTCGAGGACGAGGCGCTGCTCGCCGAGAACGCAGGCCTCACCGAATGGCCCGTGGTGCTCATGGGTGCCTTCGACGAGGATTTCTTGAGCGTGCCGCCGGAAGTGCTCGCCACCGCCATGAAGGCGCATCAGAAGGCCTTTTCGCTCGAGAAGGGCGACAAGCTCGCCAACCGATTCATCGTCGTCGCCAATCTGAAGGCGGCCGACGGCGGCAAGGCCATCACCGCCGGCAATGAGCGCGTCATCGCCGCTAGGCTCGCCGACGCCAAGTTCTTCTTCGACCAGGACCGCAAAGTATCGCTCGAAGACCGCGTGTCGAAGCTGAAGGAGATCACCTTCCACGAGAAGCTCGGCAGCCAGTATGAGCGGGTGCAGCGTATCTTTCATCTGGCCCGGGAGATCGCGCCTCTGGTCGGCGCCGATCCCGATCTCGCCGAGCGCGCGGCCATCCTCGCCAAGGCCGACCTCGTCAGCGACATGGTGGGCGAGTTCCCCGAGCTGCAAGGGGTGATGGGTTACTACTACGCGCTTGAGCAGAAAGAGAATCCTACCGTCGCCAACGCCATCGCCGCCCATTACAAGCCCGTCGGTCCCACGGACGACGTGCCGCGCGAGCCGATTGCGGTCGCCGTAGCGCTCGCCGACAAGCTCGATACGCTTACAGGCTTCTGGGCCATCGACGAGAAGCCCACCGGCTCGAAAGACCCTTATGCCTTGCGGCGTGCCGCGCTCGGCGTCATCCGCATCGTACTCGAGAACGGCGTACGCCTGCCGCTCCTCAAGGAGTTTCGCGCGCACCTGCCGGGCGATGAGAGGAAGAAGGACGAAGTCGCGCGGACTCTTCTCGCCTTCTTCGCCGACCGCTTGAAGGTCCATCTCCGCGATCAAGGTGCTCGACATGACTTGGTCGACGCCGTGTTCGCGCTCGGCGGCGATGACCTCCTGATGATCGTGGCCCGCGTCGAGGCGCTAGGCCGCTTCCTCGATACCGAGGACGGCGAGCATCTGCTGACCGGCACCAAGCGCGCCATCAACATCCTGCGCATCGAGGAGAAGAAGGACGGTCGCGCCCACGATGCCGCACCCGATCCCGCGCTTCTCGAGCAGCCCGAGGAAAAGGCACTTGCTCACGTTGTGGACTATGTCGAGGACGCGGCGGCGACGGCGGTCGCGAACGAGGACTTCGAGGCGGCGATGAGCGCGATGGCCAAGCTTCGCGCGCCGGTCGATGCGTTCTTCGACAACGTCACCGTCAACGCCGACAACCCGAAGCTCCGCGAGAACCGCCTGCGGCTCCTGAACCGCATCCGTGCGACGACGCAAACGGTCGCCGACTTCTCCAAGATCGCGGGCTGAGCTTGTTTGTCATTCCCGCGAAAGCGGGAATCCAGTAGCCACCGGCATTCCGATCATCTCGCGGCAGGGGTTACTGGATTGCCCGGTCAAGCCGGGCAATGACAAAGGACGAGGGGCTAGACAACGAGCGCAACCGGGCCGTCTAAGTGCGCCCCCCTTATCCCCGCGCGCAAAACCTCGCGTATAATGTACGCACCTCGTCTACCAAGGGGCGCTTTCGCGAGGCGTCGTGAGATGCGGGACGGGGTGCGGCGCCTGCGGGTCTTGTCGCAACAAGACACTCGGGCGGCATCGGAGCCACCCCCCGGGGCCACTACGAGTCCCCGCCAGAAGCTGGCTGGATGATTCCGGACAGACAGTCCGGGATTGAAGCGGGGCCCGATGCCGGTAAGACGCCGCGATTGGCGCGCCCGGAAGGCGCCCGCGTGCCGAAAGGCACGTGCCATTAGGATTTGCGCCGGCGGGCGCGCCGTCCCCCCTCCGTTTGCGGAGCGGGGGGAGAAAGCCACTCGTGGGCCGCGCGCCTACGGGTTCGTTTGCCGTGCGATTTGCTATTTCGGTTGAGTCGCAACCGGGAGGGAAGTGAGATCAGTCATGTCGCCGCATATCACCCTGATCACCTTGGGCGTCGCCGACATTGCCAAGGCGACGGCCTTCTATGAGCGGCTCGGCTTTGTCCTCTCCGAGGGGGCGAGCGAAGCGAGCGTGAGTTTCTTCAAAGCGGGCGCGGCGGTGCTCGCGCTTTGGAGCCGCGAGGCCCAAAGAGACGATGCCAACGCGCATGGTCTTTGGACCGGGAACGGCGGCATCGTCGTGGCGCAGAACGTTGCGAATGAGGACGAGGTCGATGTCGTGATGGCGAAGGCGGAAGCCGCCGGCGCGCTTATCTTGAAGCCGGCGGCCAAGACCTTCTGGGGCGGCTATAACGGCTATTTCGCCGATCCCGACGGTCACGTTTGGGAGATCGCCCACAATCCGTTCTGGCCGCTCGACAAGAATGGCAGCATCGATCTGCCGGCATGAGTGAGCCAAGCCATATCTTCGTCTACGGAACGCTGCGCTCGGAGAGCGATCACCCCATGGCGCGGCGTCTTTGCGCGCGCGCCCGCCTCGTCGGCAAGGGTACCGTCCCCGGACGCCTCTATGATCTCGGCTGGTATCCGGCGGCGATGTTCGATGCGAGCGAGAAGCGCCGCATTCTCGGCGACGTGTTCGCGCTCAAGGCGGGCGACAGGCTTCTCGCCGAGCTCGATGCCTATGAGGCCGGCGACCCCAACTATGCGCGCACGCCGCTGGAGGTGACGCTCGCCGATGGCGGCACGGTCACCGCCTGGGCCTATGGCGTGACCAAGGCGCCGAACGCACGCCTCATTCACAGCGGCGACTTCATCGCGCACCGGAACGCGAAGACGCCTCGGCCCGTTCGTCCTTAAGCCTTCATGACGCGCTCGTTTGTGCGAAGCCCTCCGAACGGGCTAAAAGGGCAGGCTTGAGCCCGAGAGAACCATGGAACGATCGATGAGCGAGGCCGGAAAGGCTGAGGCGACGCCCAAATGGGTGTTCACCTTCGGCGACGGGCGCGCCGACGGCTCCGCCGAGGATAGGGACATCCTCGGGGGCAAGGGCGCCTATCTTGCCGAGATGTCCCGCCTCGGCCTGCCTGTACCGCCGGGCTTCACCATCTCGGCCGAGGTCTGCGCCGTCTATTACGAGCTCGGCCGCAAGCTTCCCGATACGCTGAGGCCCTTGGTGGACGCTGCCCTCGAGAAGGTCGGCAAGATCACGGGGGCCGGCTTCGGCGATGTCGATAACCCGCTGCTCGTGTCGGTGCGCTCGGGCTCGCGCGCGTCCATGCCGGGCATGATGGATACGGTGCTCAATCTCGGGCTCAACGATCAGACCGTGGAGGGCCTGGCGCGGCTCACCGGGGATCGCCGCTTCGCCTACGACACCTATCGCCGCTTCATCCAGATGTATGCCGACGTGGTGCTTGGCATCGATCACGGCCTGTTCGAGGAGATCCTCGAGAACTACAAGAATCTGAAGGGCTTCGAGCTCGATCCCGATCTTGCGGCCGACGATTGGACTGAAATTATCAACCGTTTCAAGGTATTGGTCGAAACGGAGCTGGAGCGGCCGTTTCCCCAAGACCTGCACGAGCAGCTGTGGGGCGCCATTGCCGCCGTGTTCGGCTCCTGGCAGAACGCGCGCGCCATCGCCTACCGGCGTCTCCACGACATCCCCGACGATTGGGGCACCGCGGTCACCATCCAGGCCATGGTGTTCGGCAACATGGGCAACAACAGCGCGACCGGCGTCGTCTTTACTCGCAATCCCTCAACCGGCGCCAAGGAGCTTTTCGGCGAGTTCCTCCTGAACGCGCAAGGCGAGGACGTGGTGGCGGGCTTGCGCACGCCCCAGCCGCTGACCGAGGCCGAGCGCGGGGCGTCCGGCAACGGCAAGGCCTCGCTTGAAGCGCTCCTGCCCGAGGCTTTCGCCGAGCTGAAGGCGTCCTGCGCCGCACTCGAGAAGCGCTTCCGCGACATCCAGGACATCGAGTTCACCGTGCAGGAAGGCAAGCTCTTCATGCTGCAAACCCGCTCGGGCAAGCGTTCCACGCAAGCCGCGCTCAAGATCGCGGTGGACATGGCGGAGGAGGGGCTGATCACCCGCGAGCAGGCGGTGGCGAGCCTCAATGCCAATCAGCTCGATCAGCTGCTTCACCCCACCCTCGACCCCAAGGCGGCGATGACCGTGCTTGCCAAGGGCCTGCCGGCATCGCCGGGTGCCGCCTCGGGCGAGCTTGTGTTCGACGCCGATGAGGCCGTGCACCTGAAAGCCCAAGGTCACACCGTGATCCTAGCGCGTATCGAGACGTCGCCGGAGGACGTGCAAGGCATGCATGCCGCCGTCGGCGTCCTCACCACGCGGGGCGGCATGACGAGCCATGCGGCGGTCGTCGCGCGCGGCATGGGGCGCCCGTGCGTGGTCGGTGCCGCGGCGGTCCATATCGACCTCGAGCGTCAGACGCTCGAAGCAGCCGGCGTGCTGCTGCACAAAGGCGACGTCGTGACCATCGACGGGTCGACCGGCCAGATCATCAAAGGGCGCGTGGCCATGCGCCAGCCGGACCTGTCGGAAGACTTCGGCACGCTCATGAACTGGGCCGACGGCTTCCGCCGCATGGAGGTCCGTGCCAACGCTGACACGCCCGACGATGCACGCCAGGCGCGTGCTTTCGGCGCCGAGGGCATCGGGCTCTGCCGCACCGAGCATATGTTCTTCGAGGAGAACCGCATCCTCGCCATGCGCGAGATGATTCTCGCCGAGAATCAAGAGAGCCGCCGCAAGGCGCTGGCCAAGCTACTGCCGGCGCAGCGCCAGGACTTCATCGAGCTTTTCGAGATCATGGCGGGCCTACCGGTGACCATCCGCCTGCTCGATCCTCCGCTCCATGAGTTCCTGCCGCATGGCGAAGAGGCCGTCGCCGACATTGCCAAGACCATGGGGGTGAGTGTCGCGCGGTTGAAGCGGCGCATCGCCGTCTTGAGCGAGTTCAATCCCATGCTCGGCCAGCGCGGCGCGCGGCTGCTCGTCAGCTATCCGGAGATCGTCGAGATGCAGTCGCGTGCGATCTTCGAGGCGGCGATCGAGACAGGCAGGGCGCTGCACGACAGAGTTACGCCCGAGATCATGGTGCCGCTCGTCGCCGCCAAGCCCGAGCTCGACATCATCAAGGAACGCATCGCGGCGACCGCGCGGGCCGTGGAGAAGGAGCGCGAGACGAGCGTCGCCTACATGGTCGGGACCATGGTTGAGCTCCCGCGCGCCTGCCTGATGGCCGGCGAGATCGGCAAGAGCGCCGATTTCTTCTCCTTTGGGACCAACGACCTGACTCAAACGACCTTCGGCTTGAGCCGCGACGACGCCGGGCGTTTCCTAAGTGAGTACGCCGAGAAAGGGATCATTCACCATGATCCATTTATGACTCTCGATGAGGCGGTGGGCGAACTCATGCAAATCGCCGTTGAGCGAGGCCGCACCGCGCATTCGGATCTGAAGATCGGTCTTTGCGGCGAGCATGGCGGTGACCCGGAGACCATTGGATTCTGCGAGAAAATTGCACTGAACTACGTGTCGTGCTCACCCTATCGCGTGCCGGTCGCGCGACTCGCCGCAGCTCAAGCCACGCTGAAAAATGCTGTGCTAACGGATAATTAGCCGTTGGCGTCGGTAATAGGCGCCCGTTGCCGTTCACCACAATTTGCCCTAAATTATCGGGCAGCGTTAACGGCAATAGACGGGATTTCCGGGCTCGTTCCGGTGGGGGACTTCCACTTCAAGACGCTGATTTCCCACTAATTTGCCTGGATGAATCGGGGACACCCTAGACTTGCGCGTGCCATGAGGCCGCGCCGATAGGGTAAATGACGGGGGGAACTTCCGGGCACGACCGGCGGCTCTCCCTCAACGGGGACCTGGAGGGATAATGAGCCGACGCTCGTCTCGTCGGATGTGGCACGCGTCAGCTTCGCTCGTGCTGCTTCCCTTCATCGGTTTGGGTTACGACGTTGCCGTTTCCGGCAACCCGACCGAGGTTGAGCTCTCCGTATCCGTTCCCGGGGCTGTCTTTACGGCGACCAGAATTGCCGATGCTTCCGACGCGCCACTGAATGTTCCCCGCGAAGCTGAGGAACTGTTCACCGCCGGCGGCAAAGGGCCGCGCGCCGACCACTACACCGCGGGCAAGACTGTCACTGATGCCGGCAAGCAGCTCATCACCGCGAGCCTCGCAGGGGGAACGGGCCTCGCCCACCTCGCGTCTCCGACGAGCGAGACCAAAGCCGATCGCTTGCGTCCCACGAGTTCCGAAGTGGCGCTCAAAGCGCCGGTCGTGGTACGCGCCGACCCATTCATGAATGCGAGTTACCCCTCGCCCTTCAACGCCGATTTCCAGGTGGACGCGTTCCGTCCGACTCCCGAGGAGATCGCCTATCAGCCGAGCCCTGAAGCGCTCGACTTCCGCTACAAGGGCGAATCTCAAGCCGAGTTTGAGCAGCGCGAGCGCCGGTGCCTCGCCACCGCCATCTATTTCGAGGCGCGCGGCGAGCCGGAGCGCGGCCAGATCGCCGTGGGCCAGGTGATCCTCAACCGCGTCCGCAGCCCGATCTTCCCCGAGACCATTTGCGGTGTCGTCTATCAGGGGCAGATGCACAAGGGCTGCCAGTTCTCCTTCACCTGTGACGGCCATACCGACAACCCGAAGGACAACGCCCAATGGTCGCTCGCCCAGGATCTCGCCAAGAAGATCATGGAAGGCGAGGAATGGCTGCCTGAGGTCGGATATTCGACCTATTATCATGCGAACTATGTGAGCCCGCGTTGGGCCCGCAGCATGAACAAGATCGATAGGATCGGCCGGCACATCTTCTACAAGAAGCGCAATGAGGAGCCTTATGTCGTCGAGGCTTTGGACGAGCCGGCGAACAAGGACGACGATTCAGACGATTCCGGATATCTGATGCCGACGCTTTCTCTCGCCTCTGCGGTGAACGCTGTCACGGGATCCGTCAGTGCCGTGGCCGGCACTAGCCAGCCCCCCACTCAAGCGATGAGTCTAGGTTACGCGGCGAGTGAGTAAGCGCCCCGACCGAGATCAGATCGACTCCCGTCGCTGCGATTTCCGCCACCGTTTCTAACGTCACGCCGCCTGAAGCTTCGGTGAGCACCTTGCCGCTGGCGAGCGCTACGGCCCTCTCGAGGGTCGCCACATCCATATTGTCCAGCAACACGGCGTCGATGGGAAAACGCAAGGCTTCTTCGAGCTGCTGAAGCGTGTCGACCTCGACCTCGATCCTGACCATATGGCCCGCGCGCGGGCGTAGCAGCTTGAGCGCTGCCGCGAGCCCACCTGCTGCGGCAATGTGATTGTCCTTCACCAGCACCGCGTCGCAGAGGCCGAAGCGGTGATTGACGCCCCCGCCGCAGCGGACGGCGAACTTCTCGAAGGCGCGCAAACCCGGCGTCGTCTTGCGCGTGCAGGCGATCCGCGCCTTTGTGCCTTTGACCGCCTCCACATAGGCCGACGTGAGCGTGGCGATGCCGCTCAACCGACCGAAAAAGTTGAGCGCCGTCCGCTCGCCCGTCAAGAGCGCCCGCGTGTGCCCCTTGATCCTGGCAATCGTGCCGCCGCTCTCGACCTTGCCGCCGTCGTCGATCACGCGGGTGAACCGGACACCGGGATCGAGGGTCTTGAACGCGGCCTCGGCCAGATCGAGCCCGGCGACCACGCCGGGTTTGCGCGCCACGAGCGCGGCTTCGCCTTGCGCGTCCGCAGGGATGATGGGGTCGGTGGTGATGTCGCCGGCAAGGCCAAGATCCTCGGCGAGCGCGGCGCGGACCGCCTGCTCCACGAGCATCTTTGGCAGCTCGGGCCGGGGAGGGGGCCGCTCTGTCATCCTTGCGAGACCACGCGGAGGCGCGGCGGGCTTGCGACGCCTGCGGCCTCGCGGGCGATCTCGTTCGTCTGGGCGAGCGTGAGGAAGCTCCGCTTCGCTTGGGTCTCGTCCGGGGCCGGATAGTCGCTGCGGAAATGCGCCCCGCGGCTCTCCTTACGCAGGAGCGCCGCCGCGGCGATCATTTTGGCGGTCGTGAGCATGTTGGCAAGGCGCCGGTAACCCTTGCTCTCCCGCTCGAGGGCAACGATTGTCGCGAGAGCTCCTGTCAGTGTCTCCGCATCGCGGATCACCCCGACTCCGGCCGACATGGTCTGGCGGAGGGTATGTTCGGTCGCCTCGTCATGCGCTTGAGCGCTCTCGGAAGAGGGCTCGGCCGTGATCTGTCTTGAGGGAACCGGCGGCAGAACGTTGCCGATGTCCCGGGCGACACGGGCGCCGAACACGACGGCTTCGAGCAGCGAGTTGGAGGCGAGCCGGTTGGCGCCATGCGCACCGGTCGAGGTCACCTCACCGCATGCCCACAGCCCGTCAACGGTCGTGCGGCCTTGCGCGTCGGTAAGGATGCCGCCCATGTGGTAATGTGCCGCCGGAGCCACCGGGATCGGCTCACTCGCAGGATCGATGCCGGCAGACCGGCACGCTGCCACCACGGTGGGAAAATGGCCGAGCAGCGCCGGCCCGAGCGGACGGCAATCCAGGAACGCGCCGCGGCCGCCCATCACCTCGCGATAGACGGCGCGAGCTACAACATCGCGGGGGCCGAGTTCCGCATCTTCGTGCACCGCGCGCATGAAGCGCTCGCCCTTGCCGTTGATCAGCAACGCGCCTTCGCCGCGCAGCGCCTCGGTTGCAAGCGGCGCGGGGTCGCGGCCGATGTCGATGGCCGTGGGGTGGAACTGCACAAACTCCGCATCGGCGATCACAGCGCCCGCCCGCGCGGCGATGGCTATGCCCTCGCCGCGGGCCTCCTTCGGATTTGTGGTGATGGCATAAACCTGACCGGCGCCGCCTGTGGCGAGCACCACGGCACGGGCCGGCAGTACCAGCCCTTCGGCGCCACTTTCGCCATTCACCGACGCCAGGGAGATCCCCTGAACGCGGCCATTGCGCACGACGAGGTCGCGGGCAGTGAGGCCCTCGAGCACGGTGATCGACGGAGTTGCGCGCGCGGCCTCGGTGATGGCGCCCATGATGGCGCGGCCTGCAGTGTCGCCTTTGACGTGAAGGATGCGGTTACGGCCATGCGCCGCTTCGCGGCTCAGGCTGAAACGGCCTTCCAGATCCTTGTCGAAAGGCACGCCATAGCGCAGCAGATCCTCGATGCGTTCGCGGGCCTCCTCCGCGAGAAGGAGGGCGACCTTCTCATCGACGATGCCCGCGCCGGCCTGGATGGTATCGGCCGCATGTGCCTCAGCCGTATCGCCTTCGGCCACCGCGGCGGCGATGCCCGCTTGCGCCCAGACACTCGATGCGCCTTCGCCGAATCGCGCCGGTGAGATCACGGTGACGGGAAGCGGCGCGAGCTTGAGCGCGGTGAACAGGCCGGCAAGACCGGCGCCGACCACGACGATGTCGTCGCCCGTCGCGTGCCCGTGCATCTGCCGCATGCCGGAACTCATCAGTTTCGCCTCGCGCCTAAAGGACGCGCCCTCGTTAGTGGTTGAGGTTGATCATGCGCTCGACCGCGGCCCGCGCCCGGTCGGCGACCGCCGGATCGATGGTCACCTCCTCCTTCATGAAGACGAGGCTATCCAGGATCTTAGGCAGCGTGATGCGCTTCATGTGAGGGCAGAGATTGCAGGGCCGGACGAACTCGACGTTCGGCGCCTCGACCGCCACGTTATCGCTCATGGAGCACTCGGTCACCAGCAGCACCTTCGAAGGCTGGTTGTCCATGACCCATTTGATCATGCCCGAGGTCGAGCCGGTGAAGTCGGACTCCTCGATCACGTCGGGCGGACACTCGGGATGCGCGATGATCTTCACGCCAGGATCAGCCTCGCGATACGCCCGCAGCTCCTCCGCCGTGAAACGCTCATGTACCTCGCAATGGCCCTTCCAGGTGATGATCTCGACGTCAGTCTGGGTCTGCACCCATTTGGCCAGGAATTCGTCGGGGATCATGATCACGCGCTTGGCGCCGAGCGACTCCACCACGCGCACCGCGTTAGAAGAGGTGCAGCAGATGTCGGATTCCGCCTTCACGTCGGCCGAGGTGTTCACATAGGTCACCACCGGCACGCCGGGATAGGCTTCGCGCAACGCCCGCACGTCGGCACCGGTGATCGACGCCGCAAGCGAACAGCCCGCGCGAAGATCGGGGATCAGCACCGTCTTGTCCGGATTGAGCAGTTTCGAGGTCTCGGCCATGAAATGCACGCCGCACTGCACGATAACCTCGGCGTCGGCCTCGGAAGCCTCGCGCGCGAGCTGAAGCGAGTCGCCGATCACGTCGGCGACGCAGTGAAAGATCTCCGGCGTCATGTAGTTGTGCGCCAGCACTACCGCGTTCCGCGCCTTCTTCAGATCGTTGATAGCCTTGATGTAGGGGGCGAAGCCCGGCCACTCGATCGGCGGGATCACGCGTTTGACGCGCTCGTAAAGATGCGCGGTCTCAGCGGCGACCTCAGGCGTGTAGGCGAGATCGGGCAGGAGTGCGTCGGGAAGGGCGGCTTGTGCCCTCGATTCCCACTCCGGCGTGCCGATTTGCAGTGTCGCCATGAAACTAGAGCCTCCTTTAGACATAATGCTCATACTGAGCATATATGGGGTGTAAAAAGGTCCGGCACAAGGCCGGCCCATTCCCTATCCTCAAAGAGAGTATAGGCCATCAGGGACGGGCTTCAAGGGACTCCTCCTCGAGAGTGGCCAAGGGTTTTGAGGCGGGAAGGGCCTGAACCCGCGCCCCGACCGCACCAAAAGGCAATTCTAGGTGGCCGTTGCCGCTTCTTGCGACTAACCTAGATGCCTGGAGCGGGGGTTTAGTGGGATGCGTGGACGGTCTTCAGTCACGATCCTCGGTGCGGTAGCCATTTGCATACTTGCTGCCGTCGCTGCCGTGTTGTTCGCCAAAAGCGAGCGACCGGAGACCGCCGACTCCGGCCTCGTCGTCGCCATCCCCGACAATCCTGCCGCCCCTGCAGCGACCAAGGCGCAGGAGGCCGAGCAGGTCGTGCCTCTGCCGAGCGCCCCGGAGCCAGAGGAGCAGGTCTCCGAGGAGGCCACGCCGGCCGAGCCGGCCGTGTCGGAGAAGTTGCAGATCACCGATGAGATCCGGAACAAGCTCAACGACGCCACCTTGCGCAAAGGCGCTCATGCCGACGATCTGGCGGCGCTCGAGAAGTTCTACGCCCAATCCAGCGGGCCCGCGCTGTGGGTGACGAGCACGGGTCTTACGCCTGAAGCGCAAGCCATCATCGGCGAGATGGCTAAGGCGGACGAATGGGGGCTCGATGCAAGCAGCTTCGTGGTGCCGCCGGCGGATTTCAATCCGCAAGGGGCGGCAGACCAGGCTGCCACCGAGGTGGCGATCGATCTCGCCATTCTGAAATATGCCCGCGAGGCGCGCGGCGGCGACGTGGACCCGGGCGCGGTGAGTAAGGTCTTCGCACAGACACCGACCGTGCGCGATCCTGCCACCGTGCTGACCGAGATCGTCGCGTCACCAACGCCTGACGCCTATCTCAGGGATCTTCATCCCAAGCATGAGCAGTTCGAGCGTCTGCATCAGGCCCTGCTCAAGGCGCGCGCAGCAGGGGCCAAGCCCGAAGACATCGAGCGGCTCGTGGTAAACATGCAGCGCTGGCGTTGGATGCCCGAGGATCTCGGCGCCACCTATGTATGGCTCAACATCCCTGAGTACACGGTCTACGTGGTCAAGGACGGCAAGACGGTCGAGTCCGAGAAGGCCGTGGTCGGCAGTACCGCGAACCCGACGCCGGTGCTGAGCGCCGATCTCAAATCCATCGTGTTCAATCCCGAGCGGACCGTGCCACTGTCCGTGATCCGTCAGGACGTTCTGCCGGCGCTCATAAAGGGGCGAAGCTGGTTCGGCGGAAACGATACCTCGGTGCTGGAGCGGTATCAGCTCACGGTCAAATACAAGGGGAAGCCCATCGACCCCGGTGGCATCGATTGGGAGAAGGCCAATCTGGCGAACTTCAGCTTCGTCCAGGCGCCCGGCCCCACCAATTACCTGGGCAAGGTTCAGTTCCTGTATCCGAACCCTCGCGACATCTACATGCACGACACCATCCTGCCCGCTCAGCTGACCCGCACCGTGCGCGCCGAGGGTCAGGAAGAACCGCGCGTGGGTAATCCCAACAAGCTCGCTGGCCTGCTCCTCGCCGAAGACAAGGGATGGAGCCAGGCGAAGGTCGACAAGCTGATTGCCGGCGGAAAGACCGTCGAGGTCAAGATCGACAAGTCTTTACCCGTGCACACGACCTATTTTACGGTCGTGGTCGACGACGATGGCCAGATGAAAACCTTCGGCGATGTCTACAAGCTCGATGACATCGACAAGCGCGACGATGCGGCTGACGCATCTCCGCCCCCCGTGGCAGGCGCCGCGCCGATCCCGTCGCGGAAGCCTGTGAGCGGAAGTCTCGCCGCCACGGCGCAGTGAGGCTGCTGCCTCTTCGTTGAATCTTTGATGCGAATGGGCCCTATTTTGGCTAGGCTTTGAGTCTGCCGAACAGAAAGGCCGCCCCATGCAGTCGCAATTCACCGTCGGCGTTAATTTGGAAGGCAAAGGCGACCGGATCGTCGTCAGGGCCGAGGATGCTCTGATCGCCGCGCTCAAAGTCAAGGCCGAGCGTCCCGACGCGACCATCACCTATGTGCGGCGGCTCAATCGCCGCGGCGACCAGCGCCATCCGCCTCATAGGCTTGCCGACAACCGCTAGTCTAGTCGTCGAGTTCCAGCTCGCGCCCCGCCGGGATCGTGTGCATGCGCATCGCCATATAGATGGCAAAGGAGGCAAGGAGCAGGGCCCCGGCGATAGCTGGCGCGCGCCAGTCGCCGGTTCCGACCCGCACCACGATGAGGGTAAGGCACACCAGCATGCCGAGCGCCGGCACGAAACGCGGGATCTCGAACTGACCCGGTCTCTCGCCTTTGCGCCGCTTCAGGACGAACAGGGAGCCGTTCACCACTGTGAACACCGCGAGCAGGAGAAGCACCGTGGCCGAGGCAAGCTCGGCGATGGTGCCGGTCAGCGCGAGCGGCGCCAAGATCAGAAACAGGGCGGCGATGGCGATATGCGGCGTGCGCCGGCCGGCATGGACATTACCGAGTGCGCCTGGCAGCAGGCCTTGGCGGGCCATCCCGTAGATCAGGCGTGACGACGTCACGTAGTTGACGAGCCCGGTATTGGCGACGGCGAACAGGGTGATCCCCGTGAACACGACCGGGTGGATGAGGGGGGCTGCCCGCGACACCACCTCGGTGATGGGCCCCGGAGCGACGGCGAGTTCCTGCCAGGGAACAACCGACACCGCCGTAATCGCCACCGCAATGTAAAGGACCGCAGCGGCCGCCATGGCGGTGATCAGTCCCAGCGGAATGGTGCGCTGCGGGTCGCGGACCTCCTCGGCCACGTTGTACATGTCCTCGAATCCTATAAAGGCGAAGAAAGCGAGCACCGCGCCTTGCATGACGAGCAGGATGGCGTGGTCGTCGCCGGGCGCGGTCGGCAGCTCGAGATAGTCGACCGATCCCCAATAGGAGATGCCCACGGCGATGACGAGGACGAGGCCGGATGCCTCCACGAGCGTGCACAGCACGTTGACCCACATGGATTCGCGGATGCCGCGGAATACGATGCCAGTGAGGATCAGGAGGAAGCCGAGTGCGACCCAAGCGATGGACACGCCTTGTAAGCCGAAAAGCGTAATGAGGTTTGCCGCGAAGACGCGGCTCTGGGTGGCGATGGAAGTGAGACCCGAGCACACGAGCGCCAGTCCGACCATGAAGCTCAGAAGCGGAAACCCATAGGCTCGCTGCGTCACGTAAGCGGCGCCCGCCGCCCGGGGATAGCGCGAGCCGAGCGAAGCGTAGGACAGCGCCGTGAGCAGCGCGGCGATCAGTGCCACGATGAAGGCAAGCCAAACGGCGTTGCCGACCTGTCCCGCCGCTTTGCCGATCAGCCCGTAAATGCCGGCACCAAGCATGCTGCCAAGCCCGTAAAGGGCCATCTGCGTCGGGCCGATCGAGCGGTGCAACGTCGGCTCGCCTTTGCGTCGTGGCGTGGCGCTTGTCTCTGCCTGATCCCCCATTTCGCCCCCTTTTTCCGTCGCCCGTGCTCCTACCAAGGCATAACGGCCTTGTAAAAGCCATCGTTCGCGCTTATGTCATTGGCATCGACATTTGGCCGGACCATGTGGCCGTCGCGTCAAGGCGCACGTTCAGACCCTCCCAAACATCGACATATCCCGCTTTTGACCACGCAAATTGCGTGGCCTCTAGCACCACTATACCGACTAACTGAAAGGACTACCCCGATGACCACGGGCACCGTGAAATTCTACAATACGCAAAAGGGCTTCGGCTTCATCCAGCCCGACGACGGAGGCAAGGACGTTTTCGTTCACGCCACCGCGCTCGAGCGCGCCGGCATGTCCAGCCTGGCCGAGGGCCAGAAGGTGTCGTTCGACACCGAAGTGGATCGCCGCAGCGGCAAGACCGCCGTCGCCAACATCAAGGCCGAGTAGTCCTCACCGGACACCGCCGTTTTGATGAAATGAAAGCCGCCCCCTCGGGGGCGGCTTGTTAGTTTTTGGCCTCGTTGCCGATCCGCGTCTCGTCGGAAGTTGGGATCAGCCACACGGTGATGTTGTCCGGGTATTCGGCCGCATCCAGTTCGACGGCCTCATCTCTCAGCCTGATCCAAAGCATTGCTTCGTCTGCGCTCGCTTCACGGGCGGTGATATGCGCGTGGCCGTCCCAGATTCGCCGCCCACCACTCGTGACCTGTTCGAGCCTGTGACGCATGATGGCATGGATGTCGAGCCAGGCTTGTGCGCTGGCATCAGTGGCGGCGCGAAACGCGAAGATTGCGCGTCCATTGATCTCGGCGACGTAGGTCTTCATTTGAACGCCCTCGCCGCCTGCTCTGGCGGCGATGCTCCGCGCTGAGGCGTCAAATGAACCTCCTTTTGGAAACCGGCAGTTGAAACGTGATGGGCGCTAAGCACGCTTAGCGCGCTTTGACTTAGCGGCGCGAGAGGCCCGCTTCCGCGGAAAGTCAGCGCTGTCATACAAGCGCCGGATCCCGCGGCTGTCGAACCGCTCTTCCTCAACCTCGAGATACGTGCCCAGCAGGCACTCGGGCGGCAGCTCTTCGATGGCGAAACGAACTGCCTCGGCAGCGTCGTCAAACCGCTTGTAACTGATGCCGCGCGACCTTGCCTTCCAGCTCCTGGCCGGAAACAGCTCGGCTGATGCGGTGAAATCGATTGTCGTCATTGAGTCTAACCTTCACTGGGAACAAGAAATATTGGAGAATATTTTAGACGCGGCCTACCTAAGCCACAGACCATATATAGGGTTTTTGGAAGACAAAAACTAGGTGTGCCGGTGCGTTGAATTGCCCTCATTGGTCTTTTGAAAGTGTGTTTGGGCGAAAAACTTGCGGTGACGTTGGAGCAATGGGGAAGATCGCCCGCTAGCTCTTGAGCCGATAGCCGGTCTTGAAGATCCACCACACCAGGCCGAGACAGATGGCGAGGAACAGGGCGACCATGGCGAGGCTCACCTCGACGCTGACGTCTGAGGTGCCGTAGAAGCTCCAACGGAAGCCGCTGACGAGATAGACAACGGGGTTTATGAGCGAGATTTTCCGCCATATCGGCGGCAGCACATTGATCGAGTAGAACGTACCCCCGAGGAAGGTGAGGGGCGTGATGATGAGAAGCGGCACGAGTTGAAGCTGCTCGAAGCCGCCGGCCCAGATGCCGATGACGAAGCCGAGTAGGCTGAACGTCACCGCCGTCAGCACGAGAAAGGCGACCATCCAGAATGGATGGTCGATGTGAAGCGGCACGAACAGCGTCGCCGTGGCAAGAATGATCAAGCCAATGATGATTGACTTGGTGGCCGCAGCGCCGACATAGCCGATCACGATCTCGACCGGGGAGATGGGCGCCGAAAGGTGCTCGTAGATCGTGCCGGTGAAGCGTGGGAAATAGATGCCGAACGACGCGTTGGCGACGCTCTGGGTGAGAAGCGTCAGCATAATCAGTCCGGGCACGATGAACGCGCCGTAAGGCACGCCCTCGATCTCGCTGATGCGCGAGCCGATCGCCGCGCCGAACACCACGAAATAGAGCGAGGTGGCGATCACCGGCGAGACCAGGCTCTGCAGGAACGTGCGTCCCCACCGCGCCATTTCGAATTTGTAGATCGCGATGATAGCGGGCAGGTTCATCGGTCACGCCTCACGAGATCGACGAAAATGTCCTCGAGCGAGCTTTGCGTGGTGTCCAGATCCTTGAAGCGGATACCGGCTTGGGCGAGGTCGGTCAGGAGATGAGTTATGCCCGTGCGCGGGCCTTGGCTGTCATAGGTGTAAACGAGCTCGCTGCCGCTATTGGCCAAAGTCAGGTCATGGCCGTTGAGTGCGGGCGGAATGGCATCGAGCGCCTCATGCAGCTGAAGCGTTAGCTGCTTCCTGCCAAGCTTGTGCATCAACTCGTTCTTGTTCTCCACGAGGATCAGCTCGCCATGGTTGATGACACCGATCCGGTCGGCCATGTCTTCGGCCTCGTGGATGTAATGAGTGGTGAGAATGATGGTTACGCCGGAATCCCGCAGGTTCCGCACCACCTGCCACATCTCCTTGCGTAGTTCCACATCGACGCCCGCAGTCGGCTCGTCGAGGAATAAGACCGTCGGCTCGTGCGACAGAGCCTTGGCGATGAGCACGCGCCGCTTCATGCCGCCCGACAGCGTGATCAGCTTGGAGTCCTTCTTGTCCCATAGAGAAAGATCTTTCAGAACCTTCTCGATATGGGCCGGGTTGGGCCACTTGCCGAAGAGGCCGCGGCTGAAGGAGACCGTGCCCCACACCGTCTCGAACATGTCCGCCGTCAGCTCCTGCGGCACGAGCCCGATCATGGAGCGCGCCGCGCGGTAGTCTCTGATGATGTCGTGGCCGTCCACCGTCACCGAGCCTGACGTCGGCGTGACGATGCCGCAGATGATGCTGATCAGCGTGGTCTTGCCGGCGCCGTTCGGGCCCAACAGGGCAAAGATCTCGCCCTTCTCGATATCGAGATCGATTGTCTTGAGCGCCTGAAAACCCGTTGCGTAGGTCTTTGACAGGTTCTTGATGGAGATGATTGGCGACATGGGCGGGGTGGTGGTCGGGCGGTGGGGCGCCTTCAATCGGCGACCAGTGCGGCAACAATAGGGTCTTGTCTCGAGCTCAGTCGGGAACGACTTCTAACCCAAAGTGATCGACCACGCTTGGTTGAATTACGCGTGCTTGAAGGGTGAGCAGGACGAGCTTCGCGTCGAGGCTCGCGCCGTGGTCCAGCGCCGCATCGATACGCCGCTCGACCGCCGCACCGAGCTCGGGACCGTTGGCGCCCGCAAAGGCCTCTGCGCCGATCATGCAATAGGCGATGATTTCGGCCGCCCGGCCGGATGCATAAGCGCCGGGCTCCTCCCGGCCGGTTTGATCCTGAAGCATCCGCACCGCTGTGAGCTTGACCGCCTCCGGCACGAGATTCGGGTGGAGATCGACCGAACGCAGCGCCGTGTCGAATTCGCGAAGCGCCGGCGAACGGCCGAACCGGCCAAAAAATCCGAGGGAGAGTCCCGGTCTCACGGGCTTTCCGCCGTGAGCCGCAACACGGCGCCGTTGTCCTCGTCAGTCAATGCGTAGACGGCGCCGTCCGGCCCTTGCGCCACGTCGCGAATCCGAGCGCCCATGGGGATACGCTCCTCACCTGTCACCGTCTCCCCATCGAGGCTGAGACGCACGATGGCTTGAGCGGAGAGGCTGGCGATCAACAAGTCACCCTTCCACGCCGGGATGGAGTCGGCCGTGTAGAAGGTAATGCCCGAGGGCGAGATCACCGGCGTCCAATGACGAATGGCGTCTACGAACTCCGGATGGGTAGGCGGGTCCGGAATGTCCTTGCCGTCGTAATGCTTGCCCCAGCTCACTATGGGCCAGCCGTAATCTGCGCCGGGCATGATGATATTGAGCTCATCGCCGCCCAGCGGGCCGAACTCGGACTCCCACAACTTGCCGGTCACAGGCTGAATGGCCACACCTTGAGGGTTGCGATGCCCGTAGGACCAAATCTCCGGCTGCGCATCCTTCTGTCCGATAAAAGGATTGTCCTCGGGCACCGAGCCGTCGGGGTTGATGCGCACGATCTTGCCGAGATGATTGGTGAGGTCCTGTGCGGGCTCGAACTGGAACCGCTCGCCGAGCGTGATGAACAGCCGGCCTTTGGAAGTGAAGACGAGCCTGCCACCGAAATGGTTGCCGCCGGAAACCTTCGGCGTCTGCCGGAAGATGACTTGCACGCCCTCGAGTCCGGCATCCGTCAGATGGCCGCGCGCCACGGCGGTTCCGGCGCCGTCCTTTCCAGGCTCGGCATACGAAATGTAGATGAGCTTGTTCTCGCGGAACTTGGGGTCCAGCGCGACGTCCAGCAGCCCGCCTTGCCCTTGGGCGAAGACCTTCGGCACGCCGGCGAGCGGCCCCGACAGCGTGCCGTCTTCGGCCACGATGCGGAGCTGCCCAACCCGTTCGGTCACCAGTATGCGTCCGTCGGGTAGGAAAGCCATCCCCCAGGGATGGTTGAGCCCGTTCGCCAGCGTTTCGACTTTGATCTTCCCGGTTTCGGTGTCGATGACGCGGTCCTCGGCCAAACAGGTCCCGGAGACGAGAGCCAGAGCCGTGGCCGCGATCAGCGCGACGAGGGGACGCCGGTGGGGGGAGAGCGCAAACAGTCCGAGGCGTTGGTTGATGCGTGTCATGCTCACTCGCAGGGTTTCGTCCCAATTATCCGCGACAATCCCGACCCCGTGTGAGAAATTTGCACCGGCAGCGACGCATTATTGCAAAGGAATGCTTGTCATCCGTTAGGGATAGGATCATCGAGGCCCAGCCCGCGAATCGCCGTTTTCCCAAGACTTACTCCAGTAGCAACGCAGATCATGTCGGTCATGAATTATTCAAGTTCAAGGCGTGCCCAAGGAACGCTGAGCGCATTGCTTGTGCTACTGCTCGCGATCGCGACCCTGTTCCAGGGACCGGCCTTTGCGGCAGACGAGAGCGACGCCACCAAGACGTCGATCCGCGCTTTCGTGGAGAGCCTCGACGAGGCATCGATGAGCTTCTTTTCAGGCGGCAGCGAATCGGATGCCCGCGAGCGCGTCCGGGCGCTGCTCGCCGCCAAATTTGACGTTCCCGCCATGGCCGAGTACGCCCTGGCCCGAGCCTGGGAGAAGGCGGACGCCACACAACGCGAGGAGCTTTTGAAGGCCATCACGGAGGATATCGTCAGCGCTTATCTGAGGCGCATGCGCGCCCCCGGCACGAAGCTCGAATTCGTCGGGTTCCGCAAGCCGGAGGGCGAGGATCACCTTGCGGCGAGTCGCCGAACCGTTCCTGGCAAGGCCGATCAGATCTGGATTTGGTGGTTGAGGCCCGATGGCGACTCGTGGCGCGTCACCGATCTTTCAGTGGATGGCCACAGCGCGGTCGCGACCCAGCGGCAGGAGTACGGCACCGTGTATATCGACAATCACGAGAGCGTGGACGCCGTGCTCAACTTCATGCGCACGCGTGCGGCCAGGCCGATCCAAGCCGAATGACTGACAGAAATCTCCTCGAACTCGACCATGTCGGCCACTCCTTCGATCAAGGACGCATCGTGGCCCTCAAGGACATCAACCTCGCCTTCGGGGAAGGCGAGTCGGTCGCCATTCTCGGCGCGAGTGGCAGCGGCAAGACAACGCTCATTCTCGTGATGTGCGGCATCAGAACACCGACGCGCGGCGTGCTGCGCTGGCGAGGCGAGCCTGTCATCACGCTCAAGCAATGGACCGATCTGCGACGTTCCGAGATCGGCATCGTGTTCCAAGACTTCAATCTGTTCTCGACGCTCACCGCGGCGGAGAACGTGGAAGTGGCGATGTTCGGCTCCTCGGCGAGCTCGGCCGAGCGGAAACGCCGCGTGGAAAAAGCGCTGGACACGGTGGGCCTCGCCGACCGGGCCACCCATCTGCCGCAGGAACTGTCCGGTGGCGAGCGCCAGCGGGTGGCCATCGCCCGCAGTATCATCAACGACCCCAAACTCATTCTCGCCGACGAGCCGACCGGCAATCTCGACAGTAAGAACGCGGCGGCGATTCTCGACCTTATGTTCGATCTGCAGAAAGCGCGTGGTTCGACCCTGATCATGGTCTCGCATGCGCCGGATCAGGCGCGGCGTTGCGCGCGGCAGATAAACATGAAGGACGGCGAGGTCATCAGCGAGCAGGTGACGCGCGCACGCGAGGAGGCCCTGTGAATCACGTCCAACTCGCCTTCCGTAATCTCCAGCGCAGGCGGACGCGCTCGATTCTCACCATCCTCGGTGTGGCCTTCGCCGTGGGCAGTTTCATTACCCTCTATGGTTTGTCGCGCAGCGTGCATGAGAATGTGGAGCGGAGCTTCGAGGAGCACGGCGCGGATTTGACCGTCAAGCGCCGCGGCATTGCCGAGCCGTTCGGCGGTACGATCCCCGAAGAGGTCGTCCCCGAGATCAAGAAGATTCCCGGTGTGGAGGATGTTGCGGGGCAGCTCATTACATTTGCCGCCACCGACAATGGCGACAGCGTGCTCGCCGCCGGCTGGTCGCCCGACAGCTTTTACTGGGCGCACGTGCCGCTGAAGGCCGGGCGTATCCCACGACCCGGCGAGACCAAGGTTGCTCTCGTCGGAAGCGATATCGCACATGCCCTGGGCAAGAAGGTTGGCGACGACATCACCCTGCTCGGCGACAAATTCAAGATCGTCGGGCTCACGGACTACCATTCGGTCATCAATCGCAATCAGGTGATTGTGCCGCTCGCCGATCTGCAAGAGTTGACCTTCCGAACCGGCGCGGTGACGTTTCTGTCGATCAAGTTGGATAATCCTGGCGACAAGGCCGAAGCCGATCGTGTGTCGCAAGCCGTCGAAGCCTTGGACAAGCTCACCGTGTCGCCAAGCGAAGGCATGCTGCGTAACGACAGCCTGTTCGGGCTCATGACCGCCGTATCGAGCGCGATGGCCTGGGTGGCCCTGTTCATGGGCGTGCTTATGGTGCTCAACACGCTCCTCATGGCGGTTCTGGAGCGCACGCGCGAGATCGGCATCCTGTCGGCCCTTGGCTGGTCGAAGGAGCGCATCATGCTGGCGCTCATCATCGAAG
>Ga0315553_10000346_pt1 | contig 42354 bp, 43 predicted proteins | sample SalMarSW160140MG_FD_203099 | JGI IMG/M metagenome (GOLD analysis project Ga0315553, IMG submission 203099) | Salt marsh sediment microbial communities from the Plum Island Ecosystem LTER, Massachusetts, United States - Salt Marsh Sediment SW1601-40 ...
GCCGTCGATGCGCTCCTTCAGCGAGCGGCAGAGCTCTGTGGCGCTGCGAGCGGTGGTGTACATCTTCCAGTTACCGGCGATGATCGGCATGCGTCCACTCATAGATCACGCTCCATATTTGGTGAATCGGTCGGCGTGGGCCATGGCCAGGGGCATTATCTCCGTGGCCGCAAAGAGGCCCAGCGACCCCTTCTGACAGTCCCTCTCGTTGAACGCCTCCGCCAGGTCGGGCTGACACCAGCGCGAGCGTAACATGAACGGCACCGGGTGCCAGGAGTGGCCACGATAGGTGGAAGGCGTCGAGTGGTCACCAGTGACAATGATCACGTCCGGTTTAAGGGTGAGCAGTTCGGGGATGATGGCGTCTACCTCCTCCAGCTTGGCCACCTTGCCCTGGAAGTTGCCGTCCTCCCCTGTCGAGTCTGTGGCTTTGTAGTGAACGAAGAAGAAGTCGAACTGCCCCCAGTGCTCCCGCAGAGCCGCCAGCGAATCGCTGAGCGACGGGCCGGTGGGCAGGGCGGTCATCCCCACCAGCTTGGCGAGGCCGCGGTACATGGGGTAGAAAGCGATCGCCGCCGCCCGCAGCCCGAGCACGTCGGGGAACGATGGCAGGTCAGGACAGCGCGCGAACCCCCGCAGGAGCACCATATTGGCGGGATGATGGTCGCGCAGCCGCTCTCGCGCCTGGGCCACGAAGGCGCCCACGAGCCCAGCCGCGCCCTTCGCCCCGGGAGCGATGGCCGCCACCTCGACGGGCGGCACGCCCACCTGCTGAGGGTCGGTCTCGCTCAGGGCGTCGGACAGGCCATCGCCTCGCAGTACCAAGAGGAAGCGGTGCTCCCGCACCGGCTCCACGAACAGCTCGGCGCCCGCCAGCTCGATGGTGCGTAGCTCGGCGCAGAGGCGGGCGCAGGTGTCGGTGTCGATGCGACCGGCGCGGCGGTCGACAACGAGGCCGCCGTCGTCCACCGTGCAGAAGTTGCCGCGAGCTGCCACGTCCCGCGGCCCCAGGTCGAAGTCGATGCCCACCGCCTCCAGGGCGCCGCGGCCGATGCGATAGTGCAGGGGATCGTAGCCGAAGAGGGACAGATGGCCGGGCCCACTGCCAGGCGTAATCCCGATGCCCACGTGATAGACCATGCCGCAGGCGCTCTCCTGGGCCAGGCGGTCCAGGTTAGCGATGCGGGCCGTCTCCATCTCCGTGCGACCGGTCTCAGGATGAGGCAGACCGCCCAGTCCATCCATCACCAGCAGGACGATCTTGGTCTCGCCGGGGATCGCTACTTCACGAATCAGGTCAAAATCCATGGCATCACCAATTATGCGGCATCGATCTTCCCAAGGGAACGCAGGCCAATCCTAGCGCTCCGCGCCCCGGTAGTCGATAGAAACCTCAAATGTGTGCGGTCCACCCTCAAACATGTTGTCGGTATTCATTGATACGATAGCCGTTCCCTTGCTGAACTCGACTTGTAGCACCCTCCTCTTCTGTTCGCCAGTGCCAAGATCGACGATGGGCACCTCTTCCACACGTCCCTGCCAATCCTGGCCCATGTTCTGCACATAGAAGTCGATGACTTCCTGGTCTGTCATCTCCGGCGGTGCCTTATAGATGACGTTGGTGGTCCATCCAATGGGTGCCCACCCCCCTTCCTCATAGTATGGATTGTGCTCCGTACTTAGCCACTCGGCACCAGGGAGCGCCGGCAGTGCCTCCAGGATGCCCTCGTTCTCATGCACATAGGAGGCTATGTCAGCGATGCAGGCGGTAGCCGCCAATGCCAGAGCAATGCCCGCGACAGCAATAGCCAATCTCATCTGTCCGTTGCCAGCACCTCACGCATCTTCCAGCGCCGCCACGCCCGGCAGCTCGCGGCCCTCCAGGAACTCCAGCGCCGCGCCGCCGCCGGTGGAGACGTGGCTGAACTTGCCCTCCAGTCCCAGTCGCTCCACCACTGCCACCGTCTCGCCGCCGCCCACGATCGTTGTGGCATCCAGACCAGCGATGGCCTCCGCCAGGCGATGGGAGCCCTGAGAGAAGGCCTCGAACTCGATGACCCCCATCGGGCCGTTCCACAACACTGTCTTGCACTCGCGCAGGGCGTTGATGAACGCCTCCGTTGTCTTCTCGCCAATGTCCATCGCCTGCCAATCGGCCGGGATCTCCTCCGCGGACACCTGCTGTCGGCGGGCGTCGGCCTCGAAGCGGTCGCTCACGATGACGTCCGAAGGCAGGAGAAGCGTCAGCCCCCGCTGAGACGCCCGCTCCATGACCTGGCGGGCCGTTCCCACGAACTCCTCCTCCAGCAACGACTGGCCCACCTCGAAGCCCTTAGCCTTGAGGAAGGTGCAGGCCATCCCCCCGCCGATGAGCAGGCGGTCCACCTTCTCCAGCAGGTTCTCCAGCACGCCCATCTTGGTGCTGACCTTGGCCCCGCCGATGACCGCCGCGAATGGCCTATCGGGGTTGACCAGGGCCTTGCCCAGGAAGGCCAGCTCCTTCTCCATGAGGAAGCCCGCTACAGCGGGGAGATAGGCGGCCACCCCCGCTGTGGAGGCGTGGGCACGATGGGCGGTGCCGAAGGCATCGTTGACGTAGACCTCAGCCAGAGAGGCCAGAGTCCAGGCGAAATCGGGGTCGTTGGCCTCCTCCTCGGGGTTGAAGCGCAGGTTCTCCAGAAGCAGCACCTCGCCGGGGCCGAGAGCCTGCGCGGCCTCCTCCACCTGCGGCCCCACGGAGTCGTCCGTCATCTTCACCGGCGAGCCCAGCAACTCGCTCAGGCGGCGGGCCACCGGCGCCAGGCGCAAGGAGTCGTCGACGCCTTTGGGGCGACCCAGGTGGGAGCAGAGGATGAGCCTCGCCCCACGCTCCCGCAGGTATTCTATGGTGGGCAGCGCCGCCCGAATGCGGGTGTCGTCCACGACGCGGCCGCTATCCGGATCGAGGGGCACGTTGAAATCGACCCGCACGAGAATCCGCTTGTCCTTGACGTCGATATCTCTGATCGTCTTCTTCATGGCCTCGCCCCCTATGCCGGCATCAGCGTCAGCTTGCCCGCTGCCTGTCGCTCGATTTCCCCTCGACCGAAGAGCAAGGGGTGGTACTCCAGCCACCGCCAGGCGTCGATCATATCGCTGTAGTGGCGACTCGCGGGGTGACCCGACTGGCCGCCGGGCAGGATGGCCACGCTGCGGTCGAAGTCGCTCAGGTCGATGATCTGGCGGTAGGACGCAGTATAGCCGTAGACCACATAGGGCCGGCTACCGATGTAGCTCGCCTGGGCGACGGTGTTCATATCGCCGCCAACCGGCACCGGGCCGCGGTTGAACAGAGGCCGCAGAGCGCGCACCCGGCCCAACACATGCTCGAACAGAGCGTAGTGAACGCGACCCCAGGTCCAGCGGGACATGTCCTCTCCCAGCGAACGCTTCAGGGCTGCGACGGCCTCCTCCAGACTCTGCTCCATCACCTCCTGCCAGCTTCGGCCGTCGAACCAATCGGCCGGAGCCTCCTTTATCAGGCCCAGGAGCCAGGAAGCAGAGCGATGGAAATAGAAGCTATCAGGAACGGCCGGGTGGAGCTCCTTTCCGACGAAGTAGTCAGTGAGGGGGCCCAGCTTTGCGGCCACCGTGTTGCGGAGCATCTGCAGGAAGAAAGCCTCTACGATGGTGGCCGCCACGCTGTCCGGCGAGAGATGGCAGTCCCAGACTCGCAGGAAGTTGAGCGCCCGCCTGGCATCCCCATTGGCGGGCTGAAGGCCGAGAAGATGCTGGGCCAGCTCGCAGCCAGGGATGGAGTAGATGTCGCCCTGTATGGAGCGAAAGTCCTCCAGTGAGTGCTTCTCCCTCGCCTCCAGCAGGTCGACGATGCGCCGGATGCGATAGCCATCCAGGTATTCAGCGCCGAGGAAGTGAGCATAATCGTCATCCACGATCTTGTTGTTGGCTGTCGCCACGTAGTGCGTGGGAGGATTAAGGACGGAGGGCAGCTCATCGAAGGGGACGAAGCCCTTCCAGTCGTACTCCCCCGTCCAGCCGGGCGACGGCACCAGCCCCTGGCCCTTGGCCCGCAGGGGCACCAGACCGGCCATCTGATAGCCTATGTTGCCCTCCACATCGGCGTAGACGAAGTTCTGAGCGGGCGACGGCCACTGGCGCAGGGCCTCGCGGAACCCTTCCCAACTGCCGGCCCGGTTCAACAGGAGGACGGCCTGGGTGTGCTGGCTCGGCTCGGCCACTATCGTGCGCAGGGCGAGAGCCCGGCTCTCGCCGGGGATGCTGGGGCTGATTATCGGCCCGTGGGCGGTGACCAGAACCTCCTCCACCACCGGCTCCCGTCGACCGCGCACGCGGATCTCCTCCTGCACGAGGTCGCCGTCCACCCACTTGCCCCCGCAGTCATACTGGCGAGGGTTGGCGGGGTTGATCTGCTCCACGAACAGGTCGTCGCCGTCGGTCATGGTGTTGGTGATGCCCCAGGCGATGCGATCGTTGTGGCCGATGATGACCCCCGCTACGCCGGGGAGAGAGACGCCGATAACGTTCAGGCCGCCGCCGTTGAGATGCACCTCGTACCAGACACTGGGCATCTGCAGCGGCAGGTGGGGGTCGTTCGCCAGCAGCGGCTTGCCGGTGGCCGACTTGTGGCCGTCCACCACCCAGTTGTTGCTGCCGCCCCCTTTGGCACCGACCAGATCCTGCACCTTGCGCAGCTCCTCCAGCAGCGGCGCTCCCAGACCGCGGCATTCGCCCCCGGGCGGAACGATAAGAGGTGCCCCTACCGGATAGGCAGGCTCCATACGAGCGGCCTCCTCAGGACCCAGCCGCTCCACCATCCACGAGCGCACGATCTCCGTATCCCAGTTGCCAGAGAGGCTCCAACCGACCAATTTGCCGATGGCCAAGCTGTCCACGGGCGTCCAGGGCTCCGGCCGAAAGCGCAGGATAAGGAACTCCGGCGGCAGGCGATTCCTGTTCCCCTCGACGAAGGCGTTTACACCCGCCGCATAGGCATCCACGTGCTCGCGCATCGCCTCGGTCAACTGCTCCACTTCAGCCTCGGCGGCGCGGCGCAACCCCACCCGTCGCAGCAGGCGGTCGGCATCCAATGCCACCGACCCGAATACTTCAGCGAGACTGCCCGAGGCAGCGCGTCGGGCCAGCTCTATATGCCACAGTCGGTCCTGAGCATGCACGTAGCCCTGAGCGAAGATAGCGTCCCTGACGCTGCCAGCGTAGATATGAGGCACGCCCCAGCGGTCGCGGATGACCTCCACGGCGGAATCCAGGCCCTCGAGGCGGACGGAGCCCTTGCTGCAAGGAACGCTACGCCGCAGAAGGGAGTAGACGGCTGCACCGCCCACCGCGGCGCCCAGGGTCAGCCCAAGCACAAGATAGCGAACAGCTCTCCCTATCGCCACGGCGCACCTCCTACGGCTCCATAGCCCTGATCTTCTCCAGACGGCGGGCGTGGCGCCCGCCCTCGAAGTCCTCGCTCAGGAAGACCCTCACTATCTCCTCGGCCAGGCCGCGACCGATGGTCCAGGCGCCCAGGCAGAGGACATTGACATCGTTGTGCTGGCGGGCCAGGCGAGCGGTGAAAGCGTTCTGGCAGAGAGCAGCGCGAATGCCCTTCGCCTTGTTGGCGGCGATGCTCATGCCGACGCCGTTGCCACAGATAAGGATGCCCCGCTCGTACTCCCCTGCCGCCACCGCCTCCGCCAGCGGCTGGACGATGTCCGGATAGTCCACCGGATCCTCTCCCTGGCAACCGAAGTCCATCCACTCCTGCCCCAGCTCGCCCAGGAGCTCCTTGAGGGTCTCCTTCAGGGCGAAGCCGCGATGATCGCTGCCCAGAGCTATCTTCATGCCGCTACCTCTCACCCTGTCTCCGACTCCATCTTGATCTGCTTCAACATATGCTTACCTGATTTGCCCAACCGTGAAAAGACGCTAATATCTTATTACAGAGGGCAACCAGCAGGCTACATCGCGATCGCGCATCTGGAGCAATTATGCTGATCCTGGGAATCGAGACATCCTGCGACGACACGACCGCCGCCGTGGTCGAAGACGGGCGTATCATACGCTCCAATGTCATCTCGTCGCAGACCAGCGCGCACGAGGCCCTCGGAGGGGTAGTGCCCGAGATCGCGGCCAGGCACCATGTCGAGCTCATCGTCGGAGTTGTCGCGGCGGCCATCGAGCGTGCCTCCGTGTCGCTGCAGGATATCGACGCCGTGGCGGTCACCAGCGCGCACGGGCTTGTGGGGTGCCTCGCGGTCGGTGTCGGGGCGGCGAAGTCGATCTCCCATGCACTTGGGGTACCCCTAATCGGCATCCATCACATCGAGGGCCACATACACGCCAACCTGCTCGACCACCCGCAGTTGGGCTTCCCCTTTGTCTGCTTGACCGTCTCCGGTGGCCACACGCTCGTCGCATTGGTCGAGGGCCATGGGGAATATCGGATTCTCGGCGAGACCCTGGACGACGCTGCGGGAGAGGCTTTCGATAAGACGGCCAGGCTCCTGGGCCTGCCCTTCCCGGGCGGGCCGGTGATCGACAAGCTTGCGCGTCAGGGCGATCCCCGCGCCTTCAATCTACCCAGGCCGCTCATCCGCTCCTCTTCTTTCGACTTCAGCTTCAGCGGACTCAAGACGGCCACCAAGCGCTGTGTCGATGAACTGCAGAACGCTGGCGGGCAACTCCCCGTCGCGGACCTGGCAGCGAGCGTGCAGGAAGCGATCGTCGACGTGCTGGTGGCCAAGACCATAAGAGCGGCAGCGGCTGAGAGGCTCGATATCATAGCTGTCTCAGGCGGCGTCGGCGCGAATTCGCGGCTCAGGGAGCGCTTCGACCAGGTCGCTCGCCGCAGCGGGCTGCGCGTGCTCTTCCCATCACTCGAGCTGTGCACCGACAACGCGGCGATGATAGCGTGCGCGGGCTACCACAGGCTCAGGATGGGATTCCGCTCAACCCTGGACCTGGACGCGAAGGCCAGCGCACCCCTTGGCCCCGTGTAAGCCAACGCCGCGGCCGCAACCGCGACGCCTCTCGCGGGATTCTTCGCTTCGCGGGATTCTTCGCTTCGCTCAGAATGACGCCAGCTGCTGCTGTCACCCTGAGCGAAGCGAAGGGTCTAACTCCAACAGCCTCACTGCCGTTACAATTCGGAGATAGTACACCTTAGCTGGCGGATCCTAGCGATACCACCCTCTCCACCTCGCTCCGCGATATCGCGCCCCCCCGCAGCATTCTCGGCTGGTCATGTGTTATGTCAATCACTGTCGACTCCGGCCCTTCCCTGCTGGGGCCGCCATCGATGATCAGGTCGACGGCGCTGCCGAGCTGGCGTCGCACCTCGCGGGCCGTGCGACAGCTCGGCCTACCCGAGCGATTGGCGCTCGTGCCGGTGATAGGCTCGCCCAGGCCGCGGATCAACTCGCGCAGGAAGAGATGATCGGGCACCCGCAGGGCTACGTTGTCGCCGCCGCCCAGGGCCGCGCTGTGGAAGGCGGGCGACCGCCGCAGCACCAGGGTCAGGGGCCCCGGCCAGAAGCGCTCGGCCAGGAGCTTGGCGGCAGGCGGAACCTCCGCGCACAGAGGGAGCATATCCTCGACATCGGCCAGGAGCAGGGACAGGGCCTTCCCGGAAAGCCTACCCTTAACGCCAAAAGCCCTCTCCACCGCACGTTCATCGCTCGCGGCTGCCCCCAGTCCGTATACGGTATCCGACGGGTAGGCGATCAGCCCACCGCCCCTGAGGACAGCGATCGCCTCAACCAGAGAGCCCTCCGCTTCAGCCTTCAGCACTTTCACCATGTCGGTAGCATGCAGTATAGCACCCCCAGACCGCCCCAGAAATTTGTTAGGGCGCGAACACTTTTTAGCGCAATTCCGCTTGACGCTCGCGATGGCCCGATGCTACTCTTGAGCCACGAGGGGACGCTGCAGGAACCATGACCGACCGCCCTGCCAACCACGTTCGTACCAGCGACGACATCGAGGTCTCCACCTATCTGGAGATCGCCCGCCAGCGCGAGGGCGCCGAAGCGGTCGCGCCCACGCGGCCCGTCGCTCCTACGCGCCCGGAGACAGTGGTGATCCTCGATTTCGGCTCGCAGTACAGCATGCTCATCGCCCGCCGTGTGCGCGAGTGCAACGTCTACTGCGAGCTTCTGCCCCACAACACCCCCTGGCGGCAGGTGAAGCGCCTGCGACCCAAGGGCTTCATCCTCTCGGGCGGCCCGGCCAGCGTCTACGGCGAGAACGCCCCGCTGGCCCCGTCCTACGTCTTCGACAGCGGACTGCCTGTGCTGGGCATCTGCTACGGCATGCAGGCCATGGTCCACCAACTGGGCGGTCAGGTGGCCCCCGGCGACAGGCAGGAGTACGGACACAGCATCATCTATCAGGACGTCGGCGACGCACCCATCTTCGAGGGCCTTCCGCCCAGCATGGCCGTCTGGATGAGCCACGGCGACCGCGTGGTGGAGTTGCCGCCCGGCTTTCGCTCCCTGGCCTACTCCGACAACTCGCCCGTGGCCGTGATGGGCAACGACCGCGGTGCCATCGGCCTCCAGTTCCACCCGGAGGTTGTGCACACTCCCCAGGGCAAAGCCATCCTGCGCAATTTCCTGTACAACGTCTGCGGCTGCCGCGGCGACTGGACGGCCGCCAACGTCATCGAGAAGAGCGTCCTTGACATACGCCAGCAGGTGGGCGACGGCCGCGTGATCTGCGCCCTCTCCGGCGGCGTCGATTCGGCCGTCACCGCCGCGCTGGTGCATCGCGCGATAGGCGACCAGCTCCTCTGCATCTTCGTGAACAACGGCCTCCTGCGCCGCGAAGAGCCGGATCGGGTCGTCGAGACCTTCCGCCGCAATATGAAGATCAACCTGGTGTACGTGGACGCCACCAACCACTTCATGGCCTGCCTGGACGGCGTCGGCAGCCCCGAGGCCAAGCGGAAGATGGTGGGCGAAGAGTTCATCCGCGTGTTCGAGTCCGAGGCCCGCAAGCTGGGACGGGTGGACTTCATGGCCCAGGGGACGACCTACCCCGACGTCATCGAGAGCGCCGCCGGCTCCGACGCCGCCGCCAAGATCAAGAGCCACCACAACGTGGGCGGCCTGCCCGCCAAGATGCGCCTCACCCTCGTCGAGCCGCTGCGCTATCTGTTCAAGGACGAGGTGCGCCAGGTGGGCCTGGCCCTCGGCCTGCCCGATACGATGGTCTATCGCCAGCCCTTCCCGGGGCCGGGCCTTGCCATTCGCGTCATCGGCGAGCTGAGCTGGGAGAGGCTGGAGACGCTGCGCGCGGCCGACTGGATCGTGATGAACGAGATCAAGAAGGCTGACCTCTATGGGGATCTGTGGCAGGTGTTCGCCATCCTCACCGACACCCGCAGCGTGGGGGTGATGGGCGATGCCCGCACCTACGGCCAGGTGGTCTGCCTGCGCGCTGTGACGGCGGAGGACGCCATGACCGCCGACTGGGCCCGCCTGCCCTACGACCTGCTGGCGCGCATCTCCAGCCGCATCGTGAACGAGGTGCCAAGCGTCAACCGCGTGGTCTACGACATCACGAGCAAACCTCCCGGGACGATCGAGTGGGAGTAGGCGCTGCGGAACCCGAGCGTATGGCCGGACACTCGCGTCTCTGCTTCGTCATCATGCCCTTTTCCGCAACCGCTTCGTGCACGAAGAGACAGTGGACCTCAATATTTGAGAATGTCCTGAAGCCCGCGGTGGAAAATGCGAACTACGCATGTCATCGCTCAATTGCCACACGAGGGAACATAATAGCGGCCATCCTGGAAAACCTCCGTGATGCCTACGTCGTCTTGGCCGATCTGACAGACCAGAACCCCAACGTTTTCTATGAACTCGGCGTCCGGCACGCCATGAAGAACCGGACGATCCTCATAGCCCAGGACGAGAAGTTCATACCTTTTGATCTCCGTCCCTATGCCACGTATGTCTACAACGGAAAGACCAAGCGAGGACGGGAAGAACTCGCCATCAGGCTGCACGAACTCCTGGCTGACGTTGAGCAGGCCCCAGACCGACCAGATAACCCGGTCAGCGATTTTCTCAAGGGCCATGCCACAACGCAGGCATCAGCGCAAGCCCTTACTATCACCCCTCAAGAGGCCGCTGTGGCGCAGGCGCTTGCTGGACCCGCGAGCAAGGGAATCGACGCACTGGTGTTGGGGCGGAGCATCGCGAGCGCCAAGGACAAGCCACGCCTGCGTGCCCTCATCACGCAAACGAGAGCGTTCTTTGCCGAAGAATGGCCCCGACGCATCGAGGCCCTGAACCGTCAAGCGGTGGAAGAAGCCCGGCTACCCGAGCGGATACCGGAGAACGAGATCTACCAGCGCTGCATACCATACGTTGCAGAGTTCGCAGGAGACGCGGGACCCGTGGAAGCGTTCGGGCTCCCGCTGGTCGAAGCGGAATACGCGGACGGCCTAGTGGAGATGCTCCGGATCGTCCAACACTGGATCGGCATGTCGGACAAGCCGTGGCCTAGCCCATCCCTGAAACCCATCACCGGAGCGCCCGCTCTTCTGGCTCTTCGAGTGCTGGCGACTTGGGGCGCGAAGGCCGCTGAGCAGACGTCAGCTAGCGTCCTGGCAACCCTTCTAACACACCCCCTGGAGACCGTGGAGTTCAGCGGCCAGCCCGCCACCCTGTGCCTGGTGGACCGCAGAGACATGTTTCACCCCGCTGCGCTACTTGATCAGGCCGACCTGGCAGTTCGGTATCTCCAAGAGGAGCCCTGGAAGAATAGCGATGGGGCCAAGATGTTTGCCGACCAGCAAGACTACCTGAGCGGCCTGTCGCAGTTTCTCTTCCTTGCGGCACTGCTGCGTGAAGTGAGGCACCCAGATGAGAGCTGGCCCCTCTACCCAGGCTTCAAACTCGTCAAAGGGAGTTCCAGATCCATTCACACGCTTATCAGCAGGATCTCGATGCGGCCGCAATTGATGGATTCGTTAGCAAGAATGGCCAACGAAGACGCTGAAACGTTTCGTTCAAACTGGCCCAGGAGGGCACGGCGCCTGAACGAGGCTGAACTCGGTGGTCGCCACTTCAGGTCTTCCCATGACATCCCAGAGGAAATCTGACGTCGTTGTTGACAACAACAACATTCCCTGCTATCATTGAGTCGCTATGGTCTCCCTCGATGGCATGATCACCGTCGCCGAGGCCGCCAAGCGCCTCGGCCGCTCCCTCGAGCAGGTCCGCCGCTATCTGCGCGAGGGCAAGCTCAGGGGCCAGCGCATCGGCGGCCAGTGGTTCGTGGAGGAGGCGTCGCTCCCCTTGCGCTACCAGCCTTCGCGGGGGACGGCCCAACGAATAAGGGAGGTCGGCGTGGTCATGGAAGCAGGCAAGCTCACGAAGGAAGAAATAGACGCCCTCATCAAGCGCATAGACGAAAACCGAGAGGCCATCCGCCGTCGCCTTGGCCACGGCTTCGACGTCGTCGAGTTGCTGCGACGTTCCCGTGAGGAGCGATAACTCTTGCCGGTCTGCGTAGACGCCAGCGCCGTGCTAGCATGGCTCTTGCCCTACGAGCGTAGTGCCCACGTCCGCCGCTCATGGTTGCAGCTTCTGGCTGCCGGCGAGCAGCTTCTGGCACCACCGCTGCTCCTAGCCGAATGCACCTCCGTTATTCGAGAGGCCTCCTTTCGCGACCTGCTGACACCAGCGCAGGCGGCGCAGGCGGTGGCTGACCTGGTAGAATTACCCGTCACACTGATTATGGATCGTTCTCTCTACATGCGCGCTCTCGATCTCGCGGCACGCTTCCAACTTCGGCGAGCGTATGATACACAATACCTAGCAGCCGCTGAGATCGACAAGTCCGAGCTGCTTACCGTCGACCGGGCACTATATCAGCAGGCTCTTGAGCTAGGGATTAAGGCTGAACTTCTCGCGTCATGAACATCCTTATCGTCGGCGGCGGTGCCCGTGAGCACACGATTGCCTGGAAGCTGCGCCAGAGCCCTCGCGTCGATGACCTGCTGGCCGCACCGGGCAACGCCGGCACCGCCCGCGTCGCCCGCAACCTGCCGCAGATAAAGGCCAACGACCTCGAGGGCATCGCCCAGGCCGCCCGCGAGCACAACGTCGAGCTCGTGGTCGTCGGGCCGGAGGAGCCCCTCACGCTGGGCCTCGTCGACCGCCTGGTAGCCGATGGCATCGCCGCCTTCGGGTCGGACAAGGCCGCCTCCCACCTCGAGGGGAGCAAGGCCTTCTGCAAGGAGCTCTGCCAGCGCTACGGCATCCCCCACGCCCGCGGCGCCTCCTTCACCTCCCGCGACGACGCCCGCGCCTACCTCAAGCAGTTCGACCACGTGCCGGTGGTGAAAGCCAGCGGCCTCGCCGCCGGCAAGGGCGCCATCCTCTGCGACACGCAGGAGGAGGCGCTGGCGACGATCGACCGCATGATGGTCGAGGGCGTCTTCGGCGAGGCCGGCCGCACGGTGGTCATCGAGGAGCGCCTGTCGGGGCGCGAGATCAGCGTCTTCGCCTTCACCGACGGCCGCACGGTGGTGCCGATGGTGCCCGCCTGCGACTACAAGCGCGTCTTCGACGGCGGCGAAGGCCCCAACACCGGCGGCATGGGATCCTTCAGCCAGCCCGCCTGGTACGACGTCGCCCTGGCCGAGACCGTGCGCACCACCATCCTGGAACCGGCCGTGCGCGGCATGGCGGCCGAAGGCCGGCCCTATCGGGGCGTGCTCTACGGCGGCCTGATGATCAGCGACGACGGCCCGAAGGTGCTGGAGTTCAACTGTCGCTTCGGCGACCCCGAGGCCCAGGTCACCCTGCCTCGCCTGAAGTCGGACCTGGCCGAGGTCCTGCAAGCGGTGGCCAGCGACCGCCTGCACGAGGTCGATGTCCAGTGGAGCGACGAGGCCTGCGTGGGGGTCGTGATGGCCTCCGGCGGCTACCCCGGCGAGTATGAGACCGGCTTCCCCGTCGTCGGCCTGAGCAACGTCGAGGAGGACGCGCTGGTCTTTCACGCCGGCACCCGCCTGGACGAGGAGGGCGGCGTGGTGACCAGCGGCGGCCGCGTGCTGACGGTGGCAGCCCTGGGCGCCAGCCTGAACGAGGCGCGCGGCAAGGCATATCGCAACATCCAGCACATCCACTTCAGCCGCTGCCACTACCGCCGGGACATCGCCGCGCCGAGCCAGGGGGCGGCGGGGGAATAATATGGCCCCCATCGCCGTTATCCTAGGCTCGAAGTCCGATGCCGCCGCTATGGAGGACTGCCTCCGCACCCTCGAGGCGCTGGGCATCCCCTACGAGTCGCAGGTCATCTCCGCCCACCGCACGCCGGAGAAGGCCCGCCAGTTCGCCCTCTCCGCCCGCGAGCGCGGTATCGAGGTGATCATCGCTGCCGCCGGCATGGCCGCCGCCTTGCCGGGCGTCCTCGCCTCCTACGCGCCCACCGTCCCCGTCATCGGCGTACCCATCGCCTCGGGCGACATGAGCGGCCTCGACTCCCTTCTCGCCATCGCCCAGATGCCGCCGGGGGTGCCCGTGGCCTGCATGGCCGTCAACGGCGCCCGCAACGCCGCCCTCTTCGCCGCCCAGATCATCGCCCTGCGAAACGAAGACGTGCGGCAGGCCCTCGAAAACTATCGCCGAGACCTGAGCAACCGTTGAAAAACCCGTTGCAACGGGCGGGGCTGGTGACGTAACATCTTGGCGGAGACCCCACCGGAGAGGGAGGCACAAGATGCTCACCAATCGCTCCGACGCAACGCCCGTCGAGATGATGCCCGGAGTCGTCCGCCGCACGCTGAGCGCCAGCGAGCGCATGATGCTCATCGATGTGGTCTTGGAGAAGGGCGCGGTGGTGCCCTTCCACAGCCATCCCCATGAGCAGATCGGCTACCTGGCCAGCGGCCGCGTCCTGTTCGAGCTGGAGGACGAGCAGCGAGAGCTAGGCCCCGGCGATAGCTGGCTGGTGCCTTCCAACGTCCTCCATCAGGTGACCGCCCTCGAGCCTTCAGTGGCCATCGACGTTTTCTCGCCGCCGCGAGAGGAGTACCGCCCGTGATAATCCCGTGCATCCTGAGCTTGTCGAAGGATGTACTGCTCTGTCTCGTCCTTCGACCACGCTCAGGACGAGCGTGTGGATAACGAGGAGTATCGCTAAATGATCGAACGCTATACCCGCCCGGAGATGGGACGTACCTGGTCCCAAGAGAACAAGCTGGACAAGTGGCTGGAGGTGGAGATCGCCGTCTGTCAGGCCTGGGCCGACCAGGGCGTCATCCCCCGCGAGGCGATGGAGAAGATCCGCCACGCCCGCTACGACATCCAGCGCATGGCTGAGTACGAGCGGGAGATGCACCACGACCTGCTCGCCTTCCTCCGCTCGGTGGCCGACAGCCTGGGCGAGGAGTCGCGCTACATCCACCTCGGCCTCACCTCCTACGACGTGGAGGACACCGCCCTCGGCCTGCTGCTGAAGCAGTCCGCCGAGCTCCTGGAGCGCGACGTCGCCGAGCTGATCGACGTCCTCCAGGAGCGTGCCCTCGAGCACAAGGACACGCTGATGATGGGCCGCACCCACGGCATCCACGCCGAGCCCATCACCTTCGGCCTCAAGCTGGCCCTGTGGCTGGACGAGATGCGCCGCCACGCCCGCCGCCTGGCCGCGGCCAAGGCCGAGGTGTCGGTGGGCAAGATCAGCGGCGCCGTCGGCAGCCACGCCACCGTCCCGCCGGCGCTGGAGGAAGCGGTGTGTAGCGGCCTCGGGCTGGAGGTAGCGCCCGTGAGCACCCAGATCGTCCAGCGCGACCGCCACGCTCACTTCATCGCCACCCTGGCCATTATCGCCGCCTCGCTCGAGAAGTTCGCCACCGAGATCCGCCACCTTCAGCGCACCGAGGTCGCGGAGGTAGCCGAGCCCTTCGCCGCCGGCCAGACCGGCTCATCGGCCATGCCCCACAAGCGCAACCCGGAGAAGTGCGAGCGCATCAGCGGCTTGGCCCGCCTCTTCCGCGGCTACACAACCGCCGCCCTGGAGAACGTCGCCCTCTGGCACGAGCGCGACCTCACCGACTCCGCCCCCGAGCGCATCATCCTGCCCGACGCCTGCATCCTCCTGGACTACGTGCTCGACCTGTTCACAACCATCATGCGCGGCCTCGACGTCTTCCCGGAGCGCATGCGGGAGAACCTGGAGTCGACCTACGGGGTGATCTTCTCCCAGCGGGTGCTCCTGGCCCTCGTCGAGAAGGGGCTGAAGCGCCAGGATGCCTACAAGCTGGCCCAGCGCAACGCCATGCGCGCCTGGAAGGAGCGCAGCCCCTACCTGGACGCTCTGTACGAGGACGCGGAGGTCTTGGAGCACATCTCGCGCGAGGAACTGGCGGCGCTGTTCGACTACGGCTACTTTGTGCGCTTCGTGGACGAGTCTTTCCGCAGGATAGGGCTGGCGTCTACGCCAGAGAAGGAGAGGATGAAGCGATGACAGTCCTGGTCCAGACCGCCCTTAGCGAAGCAAACCTGTTCCACCGCGGCAAGGTGCGCGATACCTACGACCTCGGCGACCGCCTGCTGATGGTGGCCACCGACCGCATCTCCGCCTTCGACGTCGTCCTGCCCAACGGCATCCCCGATAAGGGCCGCGTCCTCACCCAGCTCTCCGCCTTCTGGTTCGACCTCACCAGCGATGTCGTCCCCAACCACTTCCTCCGCCTCATCGACGGCACCGAGGTCGAGGGCGTGCCCTTCGCCATCCCGCCCGAGCTCATCGGCCGCTCGATGCTCATCCGCAAGGCCAAGCGCCTGGACGTGGAGTGCGTGGCGCGAGGCTATCTGGCCGGCTCCGGCTGGGTTGAGTACCAGGAAAGCGGCAAGGTCTGCGGCATCCCCCTGCCAAACGGCCTGCGGGAGAGCGACGAGCTGCCGGAGCCCATCTTCACCCCCGCCACCAAGGCCGAGTCCGGCCACGATATCAACATCTCCTTCGAAGAGGTGGTAGACCTGATAGGCGAGAGGGCGGCCAGCGTCATCCGATCCCGCACTCTGGCCGTATACGGCTTCGCCCGCGACTACGCCCGCGAGCGGGGGATCATCATCGCCGACACCAAGCTGGAGTTCGGCTGGGTGGACGACGAGCTCATCGTCATCGACGAGATCCTGACCCCCGATGCCAGCCGCTTCTGGCCCGCCGACAGCTACCAGCCCGGCCAAGCCCAGCCCAGCTTCGACAAGCAGTACGTGCGCGACTGGCTGATCTCCATCGGCTGGAACAGGGAGCCACCGCCGCCCGTGCTGCCCGACGATGTGGTGGAAGGCACCGCCGACAGGTACCGCGAGGCCTTCCGCAGGCTGACAGGACGGGAGCTGCTGGTGCCGTGAGCGTCTACATCGCCCGCGTCTACGTCAGCCTTAAGCCAACGGTGAACGACCCCCAGGGCCTGACCATCAAGGGCGGCCTCCACTCCCTGGGCTTCGCCGAGGTGGAGAGCGTGCGGGCTGGCAAGTACATGGAGATCCGCTTCCAGGCCAACGACAAGGCTCACGCCGAGAAGCAGGTGGCGGAGATGTGCCGCCTTCTCCTGGCCAACCCCGTCATCGAGGAGTTCCGCTTCGCGCTAGAGGACACGGAGGCTAGCCCTACAGCGTTCCCTTAGTGCTGGGGATATCGCTGATGCGCGGGTCGATGCGGGTGGCCTCGCCCAGAGCGCGGGCCAGGGCCTTGAACGTCGCCTCCGCCTTGTGGTGGTCGTTCGTACCGGCCAGCACCCGCGCGTGCAGGTTAAACCGCCCTTCCACAGCGAACGCCGCCAGGTGATGGGCGATCATCTCCGTGGGCAGCTCCCCTATCCGCTCAGAGGTGAAAGGCAGGTCTACCGCCGCGTGGCCCCTGCCGCTCAGGTCCACCGCCACCAGCGCCAGCGCCTCATCCAGGGGCACGACGGCGTGGGCCATCCGCACGATCCCTCGTCGCTCGCCCAGCGCTTCGGCCAAGGCACGTCCCAGGCCGATGCCCACGTCCTCGATCAGGTGATGGGGGTCGCGCTCTATGTCGCCACTGGCCTGTATCTTTATGTCGAATAGGCTGTGGCGCGGCAATTGCTCCAGCAGGTGATCCAGCATGCCGATGCTGGTGGCGATGTCGACCTGGCCGCTGCCGTCCAGGTTCACCTCCACCCTCACCTGCGTCTCCTTCGTCTCGCGGCGGATGCTGCCTTTTCGTTCAGGGGGCAAGGCTCCCTCCTATCTCCTTCAGGGCCGCCAGGAGCCGGTCGGTGTGCTCCGGCTTGCCCACGGTAATGCGGATGCAATCCCTCACGCCAGGCGTATCGAAGTGGCGAACGAAGATGCCCTGCTGACGCAGGCGACGCCAGAGCTCGCTGGCGTCGATGCCCTGGCTGCGATAGAGGATAAAGTTAGCCTCCGACGGGAATCCCCGCAGGAAGGGCACAGCCGCCAGCTCCTCCGACAGCCGCTCCCGCTCGCGCACGATGGCCTGCACCCGCTGCTGTAGCATCTCGCGATCCTCCAGCGAGGCCAGGATGGCCACTTGAGCGGCCACGTTCATGTTGTAGGGCATCTTGACCTTGCGCATGAGCGCGGCGATGCCTTTGGGGAAAGCGCCGTAGCCAGCCCGCAAGCCAGCCAGACCCGCCCACTTGCTGAACGTGCGCAGGACGATGAGATTATCCTGCTGCGGCACCAGCCCCACGAAGCTTCGGTCGCTGAACTCGACGTAGGCCTCGTCGACCACTACCAGCACGCCGGTGGAGAGCAGCGCCTCCAGCTCGGCAGCCGAGATGATGTTGCCGCTGGGGTTGTTGGGCGAAGCGATGAAGACGACCTTGGCACCCCCCCGCGCTGCCTCCTGCACGGCTGCCACATCTAGGCTGAAGTCCTCGCGGCGGGGCACCTCGACGACGCGAGCACCCCGGATTTCGCACACGAAAGCGTACATGCCGAAGGTGGGCACGCAGTTGACGGCCACGTCGCCGGCTGACAGAAAGAGGCAGGCGATGAGCTCCAGCAGCTCGTCGCTGCCGTTCCCCACCACGATGTGCTCGCTGTCCAGGCCCAGGTAGCCGGCCAGAGCCTGACGCACCCGCCGCTGCTCCGGGTCGGGATAGATGTGGTACAGGTCGAAATCGGCCAGCGCATCCTTGACCCGCGGCGAAGGGCCATAGGGGTTCTCGTTGCCGTCCAGCTTCACGATCTGGTCGGCGGGCAGACCCAGCTCCTCGGCCAACACGTCCACCGGCTCGATGGGCTCATAACCCAGCAGGTCCAGAAGCTCCGGCCGCACCAATCGCAGCGCGTCCATCCTCGTTCGGGCGGGGTCAGGCATCAGCGTCCGCCCTCCAACCGCCGCTCGATGGCGCGAGCGTGGGCGGTGAACCCCTCGGCGTCGGCGATCACCACCGCCGCCGGTCCCAGTTCGGCCAGCGCCGCCTCGTCCAGGGATACGACGCTTATCACCTTCAGAAAATCGTGCACCACCAGAGGCGAGGAGAAGCGTGCGCTCCCCCCCGTGGGCATAACGTGGCTGGGGCCAGCCGTGTAGTCGCCCACAGCCTCCGCCGAGAGCCCCCCAACGAATACGGAGCCGGCGTTGGCCACCTGGCCCAGATAGCGCTCGCCGTCGCTCACCGCCAGGGAAAGGTGCTCAGGAGCGTACTCGTTGGCCAGGGCCAGCGCTTCCTCCAGCGTCTCCGCCACTATCGCCAGCCCCTGTCCCTCCAGCGCGGCGGCTGCGATCTCCCGCCGCTCCAGCGACTCCAACTGCTGTTCGATCTCTCGCATCACCGCCTCAGCTAGGGCATCGGATGTGGTGATGAGAATCGGGCTAGCCAGGGCATCGTGCTCGGCCTGGGCCAGCAGGTCAGCTGCGCACAGGGCAGGGTCAGCGTCACCATCAGCCACTACCAGCGTCTCCGTAGGGCCGAAGATGCCGTCGATGCCCACCAGGCCGTGTACTATCTTCTTAGCCAGGGCCACGAAGATGTTCCCCGGGCCGCATATCTTATCCACACGCGGGATGGTCTCGCTGCCGAAGGCGAGGGCAGCGATGGCCTGAGCGCCGCCCGCCCGAAAGATACCGTCCACGCCAGTGATGTCGGCAGCAACCAGCTTCAGGGGCGAGATGCTGCCGTCAGCAGCCGCCGGCGTGGCCATGTACACCTCGGCAACGCCAGCCACCCGCGCCGGGATGCCGGTCATAAGCACCGACGAGGGATAGGCCGCCGTGGTGCCAGGCACGTACATCCCCACTCGCCTCAACGGCCGCACCACCTGCCCGAGGCCGCCCTCATCGAAGCCGATCAGGGAGTGGTCGAGCTGCTTCTGGTGATAGGTCCGGATGCGGTCGGCGGCGAAGCGCAGCGCCCGCACCACTTTCTCGTCCACCTGCGCATAGGCGTCCTTTATTTCCTTTGCCGACACCTTCAGGGAGAGATCATCGCCCGCCTGGACGCCGTCGATCTCCTTGTTGTAGCGTCGGATGGCGGCATCGCCGCCCTCGCGCACGTCGGCCAGGATGCGATCCACCACTGCCTGGGCGTCCAGCTCTGCCCCGAAGACGCGCCCTATCTTCTGGCGGACGGCTTCGGGCAACTCGGCTTCTCCCAGAGGCCGACGCAGGCGAGCCAGCAGACGGCGGCCCTCCTTACTCCCGTGAACCAGCTTCAATCCAGATACTCCTTGATGGCCTCCCGACCCTCGTTCAGCGACTTCTCCAGAAAAGCATCGAGGCGCTCGCGGCTGACGTAATCGCTGGCCTCAGCCACTAGATCGGGAAGCGTCTTCACGAACTCGGCGAAGGCCGCTGGCGTATCGACTCCCGCCGCTTTCAAAGCGCGACCGCCGAAGTAGCGAAACCGCTCCCAGCCCGGCGAGTGGTTCAGCGACTCCGCCATCAGCTCTCGCCACCGTTCCAAAGCGCCCGCATCGATGAACCCCACATCCAGGTCCTGGACCGGACGGACGATCTCCTTCACGATGTGGGACATGGCCTGCCGGTCGGTGCGGGCTTGACGGTCTAGATCGTACTGAACAGCACGATCCATGATATTCGCTCGCGTATCACCGGTCATGGGCGAAGACCGCCCGAAGAAGGGCCGATAGACGTCATTGATCCAGACCTCGTCCATTACCAGATGAGAGACGTAGCCGGAGACGAAGGCCACCGTTGGCGGACTGAGTTCGGCTGGGCGGGCCAGATCCGGATGGGCCTTGAACATAGCGGCCACCGCGCTCTGCTCCTCGAACTCTCGCAGATCGAAGAAGTGAGTGCGCTCTCTCTCCCAGCCCATCAAGATATGGATGTCGGGAGCCGTAGCGCCCAGATAGAGACTCCCTGCGTCTACATCGAGGGCGCGGTGACGGAGCTGGTCGGCGATGCGACTAGCGACGGCGGCATGCAGGGCCAGCGCTGGCATCTCTCCTCGGGCAACCTCCCTCCGCCATTTTATCACCTGTCCGCCGTAGGCGGGGGCGAACCCGCCTGGCGGAAGCGCTCGATGAGCTGAGAGAGGAGCTTGGCCCTGCCAGGCGGCGGCCGCCGCTTGCTAGCGATGAGGCAGCTTGTGGAATGCAAGAAGCGGTCGATGGTCTTGAGCTTGTTTTCGGCCAGCGTTCTGCCCGTCTGGACACCCTCGATGAGCACATCGGCGTCTTCGGGGACAAACCCCTCGGAGGCGCCGCTGATAGGTATCAACTGATAGCGCCAGAAGTGGTTCTGGCGGGCATAGTGGTCGGCGATGGCGGGAAACTCCGAGGCCACCCGAATGGCCTTCAGTCCCTGGCGACGCCAAAGCTCGACCGCCTCGGCCAGGCTGTCAGCCGGCATGTCCTCACTGACCACCGCCGACAAGTCGAACTGGCCGCCGCCAAGGTCCACAACCTCCTCCACCGGACTGCTGGGAAACTGGAGAAGGTGCTCCATCAAACAGTCGCGGCCGCTGACAACCAGGTCGAAGTTGCCCAGCGCCACCTGCTGAGGCATGTCCTGGGGTCGAATGACCTTCAGATCCAGGCCTTCCAGAGAGCTTCGCGGCCTGCGCACCCACCCTTGCTCGTCATAGCCCTCGCATGACAGGCCAGCCGCCCGCAGGATGGCGGCGGCGCTGGGCTGCTGGTGCCCATCGGGCAGTGCCAAGCGCACGGTGGTGGACGGTCGCTCGGTCGCCAGGGGCGACCCTGGCGGCGCAGCCAGGCCGGCAGGCAACTCGAGGCCGTCTTCCCGCTGCCGACCACCCTCCAAAGCCATGAGAGGCCCCAGCACGGTGCTCAGGTCCTTCCCCTCGAGGCTGCGGCGGTGTCCGATGAGCCAAGGTGAGCCAACAAGCAGGCGACACAGCGGCCTCAGCCCCTGCTCTCGCACCTCCTCCTCGCTGCCGGCAGCAACGACCGCCAGGTCAGCATCCTCGGGCGGATAGGCCTCCGCCGCTCCCGACACCGCGAAGACCCGATAGGCGGGCAGGCGGGCGCTGAGCGCGAATGCCTCGGTCAGGTTGGGGTACTCGCTGACCAGGCGCAGGCCAGGCACCCCCGCCAGGCTGTCCAGGCTGGTCAGACCGCTATCGGACGCTGCCGCCACGTACAAGCTCGAGGGGCCGAGAGGAAGCGCCCTTAGCTGCACCACCGCCTCGCTGGGATAGCGAGTGAGCAGCTCCTTTAGCCAGGCCAGGCCACAAATGCCCAGGTCGTAGTTGCCCAAGGCGATCTGAATGGGAATGTCCTTCTCGCGGAAGACCCGCAGGAGCACGCCCCGGCGGCCGCTCAGGCGCGGTCGATAGGAGCGAGAGCCGTCCGTGTAGCCGCGGACGATCAGGCCAGCCCGTCTCAGAAGCTCATCCGTGGGCCGAGCTAGCTGGCCAGCGGGGAGGGCCAGCTTAAGAGCCACCGCCCGTCGCCTCCAGAGCAGCCAGCAGATCGTCGAGCTTGGCGAAGGCCCGCCGCCGCTTCTTGCTCCGATCGTAGAGAGAGTAGCCGATACCGCCGGCAGAGGGCTTCACCGTCACTTCCCAGCGACAGGCAGAAGGCGCATCGCGGACCAGGGCCACCTCCGTTCGCAGGCCCAGTTGCTGAAGCGGGCCAATAGCGCCGAAGGCCGCCACGACAACATCTGCCCGATCGGAGGAGGGCTTCACACAGACAGCTTCCTGCCAGGGAATGGCCTCCTCCGCTGAAGGCAGCAGCCTGGCCAGCTTGGCCACGTCCAAGGCAAAGCCACAGGCCGCCACATCGGGGCCGCCCACCAGAGCGATCAGCCCGTCGTAGCGGCCGCCCCCTCCAGCCCTCTCCCCATCGGCGACGAACTGGAAGACGGGCCCCGTGTAGTACTCGAAGCTGCCCACCAGCGCCGCAGCCACCTGGCAACGGCAACCCAGAGCCGACAGCGTATCGACCAGCGTGGCCAGTTCCTCCAGCGGACCCGCTATCTGAGGCACCGCCTTCTGGAAGGCGCTGCCGAGATTGGCCAGATAGGCGCTGCCAGCCCCCTCGCCCTCGAACAGCAGCCGCAGAGGCGCTCCCAGCGACGGCAACCGCTCCTCGACCTCGGCCAGAGCCGTAGGATCGCCGTCTAGAATGCGATCGTAGACGCGCACCTGGTCGGCGCGCTCCAGGCCGGCCTCAGCGAGAACGGAGCGCACGATGCCGGGATGGAAGAGGCGCACCTCGACCGGACCCAAGCCCAACCGCTCCAGCGTCTGGCAGGCCAAAAGGATAAGCTCCACCTCGCCTCGCGGCTGGGTATCGCCGACAAGCTCCACGCCGCACTGCCAGCCCTCGCGCGGCTCGTCCCCCTCCGCGAAGCGGAATACGTTCTGGATGTAGAAGAGCTTGGCCAGCTTCTCCTGCTGCAAGCGTTCCACGAACAGGCGAGCGGTCGGTATGGTGGCATCGGGACGCAGCACTACCCGCTCGCCGCTCCAGCCATCCCAGTCCAGGAACGAGTAGACGCGCCCCAGCATCTGAGGGGAAAGGGTACCAGCAGCCGTGAACAAGTGGAGGTGCTCGATGGTCGGTGTGCGCACCTCCTGATAGCCCCAGGCCAAGCAGGCAGTGCGGAACACCTCCTCCACCCGCCGAAAGCGAGCCATGTCAGCGGGCAGTAGATCACGCATGCCGCGGCAACGTGGTGACTCTTCGACCATGGACAAGCCTCTTCTACCCAGATTAGGCCCCATTCTACCGCAGGGGCCAGAGCCATTCAATGATCGAAGTAGTCGTAGACGGCACGGGAGAGGACGGCGATGGGTTCGGGCTCCCCGCCTCTGTCGGACAGGACAGCGATGATATAGATGGGCTGCGGATCGTAAACGATACCCACGTCGTGAGTGACCTCGTCCAGATCGCCCGTCTTGTTGGCCACCTCCACGCCAGACGGCAGCAGCGCCGGCAGGCGGTCGAGCACCGTTTGGGCTAGCATAAGGTCGAGCATCTCTCGGCTGGCTTCCCCGCTGACGGCCGCTCCCAAGACAACCATCTCCAAGAAGCGCGCCATATCCGACGCTGTACTGATCACGTCCTCTTGCCCGAAAGCGCTTTCGGTCAGCCCCAACGCCTGCAGGTCGCGATTGATGTTCCCCATTCCAACCTTATCCCGGAGCAGGAAGCCGCTCGTGTTGTCACTATAGGTGATCATGGCCCACAAAGCATGGCGTACCGTCAGCGTATCGCACACGTCAACAGGTAGGCTCCCTGCATCGAAGGAAGCATAGTATGGCGTCACCAGTAGCTCCTCATCCATGTCCACCAGGCCCAGTTCCACCTGCTTATAGACCTCATACATCACCCAGAGCTTGAACAAGCTCGCGGTTTCGAAACGCTTATGCGGGTTGACCTCCGCTACGGCCCCACTGACCAGGTTCCTGACCACCACTCCGTAGCTGTCCACTTCATCGCCGAGGCTGCTCCGTATAACCTCTTCCAGGGCAGCATCACGATGGGATGGCATTGGCGTGTAGGCGGAGGATAGAGGAACATCGGTGGGGCCAGTAAGGGGTTCCTCATCTGTGCACCAAACGTCCGCCGCCCACTGGCTGGGCTGAGGGAGAGGCGCCACCGACCGACTGGGCTGAGGCGAAAGCGTTTCCGCCTCTTCGGCAGGAGGGCTTGCGCCCGACGGTGCTGGGGTAGGAAGGCTTGGGGTCACTGGCTTCTCGACCGTGGGCAGAGGCGTCGGCGACTCTACCGATTCCTCCCCGCTGTCTGGCGGCGCAACCTCCGAAGAGGCGCCGCAGCTCACGCATAAGGCAACTGCCGCCAGCAAAGCCACAAAGAGAAGCCGCCAAGGGGCCCTTCGACCTGTTAACATTGCTTGCTGATCATAGCGCAAACCGTGGGAGTGCTGCACTTCCGCCCGCTTCTCCGAGACCGGCGGCGGCAGTAGGAACCAAGCGTCCAAGCGGCTATAATGACTCTAGACGAGGTTTCGCTCATGAGGAACCATCTTCTGGTCATGCTCCGAACGCGGCGATTGGTTTTTGCGCGCCGTCTGCTCCTCCTGGTCACCGCCCTGGCTCTCCTGGCCGCCGCCTGCGGCGGGCCCGGCGGCCCGGAGGGTGCTGTTCACGTCCTGAAGGCCGATGGCGACGTGAACCCTGTCATGTACCGCTACATCAACCGGGGCATCGACCAGGCCGAGGACGCCAAGGCGATGGCAGTGGTCATCGAGCTGGACACCCCTGGCGGTCTCATGAGCTCTATGGAGGACATTGTCAAACGTATTGAAGAAGACCGCATACCGGTTATCGTCTTCGTATCGCCGAAGGGGGCAAAGGCTGCCTCGGCGGGAACCTTCATCACCATGGCCGCCAACATCGCCGCCATGGCCCCCAGCACCCGCATCGGCGCTGCCAGCCCCGTCGGGGCCGGCGGCGAGGACATCGAGGGCACCCTGGGCAAGAAGGTGACCGAGGACGCCGTGGCCTATGCCAAGAGCATCGCCAACTACCGCGGACGCAACGCTGAATGGGCAGAGCAGGCCGTGCGCGAGGCTGTCTCAGCCACAGAGACGGAGGCAGTCGACCTGAACGTGGTGGATCTGGTAGCCGACGACCTCCCCTCTCTTCTGGAGGCGGTGGACGGGCGCGAGGTACAGTTGGTCGACCGCACAGTCACGCTCGCCACCAAGGAGGCCCTCGACCAGAACAAGATCGTCCACAACGACATGAACCTCGCGGAGCGCTTCCTGGACCTCATCAGCGACCCCAACATCACCTTCCTCCTCCTCAGCCTGGGATCGATAGCCCTCTTCTACGAGATCGTCAACCCCGGCCAGATCTTCCCCGGCGTCTTCGGGGCCATCGCCCTGGTCATAGCCTTCTTCTCGCTCAGCGTACTCCCGTTCAACTGGGCGGGGGTCATCCTCATCTTCCTGGCCTTCGCCCTCTTTATCGCCGAGATCTTCGTGACCAGCGGCGGCATATTAGGCATCGGGGGCGTGGTGGCCCTCGTTCTGGGAGGCTTGTTACTGACCTGGGGCAACCCGTCCGGATTCCAGGTGAACAGATGGCTAATCTATAGCATAGCGGCGGCCGCAGGCGCCTTCTTCCTCTTTGTGGTAACATCGATCATTCGCATCCGCCGCCAGCCGGCAGTGACGGGCATCAACACCCTCATCGGCCGCCACGGGGTGGCCCGTTCGCCCCTCGATCCCAGCGGCATGGTGTTCGTAGATGGCGAATACTGGTCGGCTACCTTGGAGGAGGGCAGCGCGGAGGAAGGCGAGGAGGTAGTCGTTACAGCAATCGAAGGCCTCAAGCTGACAGTGAGGAAAGTGGGAAAGGAGCTAGAGCATGACTAGTCAACCACCAACCGACAACTGGGTAGCCAGACTCCTCACCGCCCTCGGCTACATTCTGCTGATCCCTCTGTTCCCCCTGGCCGTGAAGATCGTCCAGGAGTACGAGCGCGGGGTCATCTTCCGCCTGGGCCGCCTGGTGGGAGCCAAGGGACCGGGCCTATTCATCATCCTGCCCATCGTGGACCGGATGGTGAAGATAGACCTGCGTGTCTTCACCGTGGACGTGCCCAGCCAGGAGATGATCACCACCGACAACGTAACGGTTAAGGTCGATGCGGTGATGTACTTCCGGGTGGTCAATCCCGAGGATGCCGTGGTCAAGGTAGAGAACTACTTCCGGGCCACCGCCCTCATCGCCCAGACCACCCTCCGCAGTACCATCGGCCAGTCGACCCTGGATGCGCTTCTGGCCCAGCGCGATGAGATCAACCAGCGCCTCCAAGTCGCCGTCGATGAGGCCACAGAGCCCTGGGGGGTGAAGGTGACCATGGTGGAGGTGAGGGACGTGCTCCTGGCGCCGGAGATGATCCGCAGCATCGCCCGCCAGGCGGAGGCCGAGCGAGAGCGACGGGCCAAGGTCATCCACGCCGAGGGCGAACTCCAGGCCTCCGAGAAGTTGTCCGAGGCGGGCCGCATCATTGCTGCCTCACCTGGCACCCTGCAGCTCCGCTACCTCCAGACCCTGACGGAGATCGCCACCGAGCGCAACAGCACGGTGATCTTCCCCTTCCCCATCGATTTGATCCAGTACTTCCTGACCAAGCTGGCCGTCCCCGAGTCGACCAGCCCTGCGCCCCAGGAGAAAAGCACCTAGGGAAGACAAACCGCGCGGGAGATTCTGGCCTAGCGCAGAGTCACGTCGCCGGCAGCTATGGTCACACGCGAGCCGTCGGCCCGGCGCAGGACGAGGTTGCCGTCGCTATCCACGTCTTCGGCCAGCCCCTCTTCCACCTGCTCGCCGAAGCGCACCTGCACCTGCTTGCCCAGCGTGCTCAGACGAGCGCGCCACTCCTCCTGGATCGGCTCGCCCGCCTGAGCGGCCAGATAGAGCGCCTCGAACTCGTTGAGGATACCTGCCGCCAGCGCCTCTCGCGACACCTCCCGCCCAAGCTCGGTCATGACGCTGGTGGCCAGGGGGGTCGCCTCGCCATAGGCAGCCATGTCGGCGTTGACGTTCACGCCGATGCCCACCAGGGCATAGCTCACACCTTCGCCCACCAGCTCCGACTCGCTGAGAATGCCAGAGAGCTTTCGTCCGGCCACCAGCACATCGTTGGGCCACTTCAGGCTCGTCTGCAGACCCGCCAGCCGCTCGATGGCGCGGGCCACTGCCAGAGCGGCGATGATGACCAGCGCCTTCAGGTGCTGAGCCGCTGGGCGGAGGACGACGGTGAGGTAGAGGCCGCCCCTTGGCGAGGTCCAGGAGCGCGCCAGACGGCCCCGGCCCGCTGTCTGGCGACCAGCCAGAACCACCGTGCCCTCGGCTGCACCCGCCCGGGCCAGCTCGCGGGCCAGGTCCTGGGTGGAACCGAGAGCCGCCCGATACTCCAGACGCCGCCCGACAAAGCCGGTCGTGAGGCTTCCCCTCAGGACCTTGGCGGAAAATCTGGCGGTCATGGCAAGGGAAGGATATACCGCCCCCAAACAAAAAGCCAGCCCGCCGTAGCGGGCTGGCTTTCGCGCTAGGCCTCAGGGCCTAGCCCGCCATCACCTCCAAGGAATGGCGGTGCGGGTGGACGGGCCTGAGGCCCTCGCTACTATGATCGTCCATCCACATCACCTCCTTTCCTATAATCAATACTAACAGCTTTCCAGGTAGGAGGTCAATCGACCGCCGTCATCGATCGAGGCCAGTGGGCCTAGGAAAACATCTCCCGCAGAAGCTCGCGCGCCACCCGCCGCTCGTCCCAGGGGATGACCGTATCGCCGATGGTGATGGACTGCTCATGCCCCTTGCCAGCCAGGAGCACAATGTCCCCATCGACCGCCATGGCCAAGGCGTGAGCGATGGCCTCACGCCGGTCAGCGATACGAATGAAATGATGCCCCTCGTGTCGGCCGGCTTTCTCCAAGCCCTGAGCGATCTCCGCCAGGATGGCCTGGGGATCCTCCTGGAAAGGGTTATCGTTGGTGAGGACGGCGAAGTCGGCCAGCTCGCCCGCCGCCAGCCCCATGCCCGACCGGCGCGGCCTCTCCCTTCCGCCGATGCAGCCGAAGACGACGATGAGCCGCCCCCGGCATCGCTCGTGCAGGAACGTCAGAACGCGCCGCAGGGCCTCGGGTGCATGGGCAAAGTCCACCACCACCGTGAAGGGCTGCCCCTCGTCGATACGCTCCAGGCGGCCCGGCACGCCAGGGAAAGACCCCAGAGCCTCCCTGACGGCAGCCAGCGACATGCCCTGAGAGAGCGCTACCGCCGCCGCCGCCAGGCTGTTGTAGACGTTGAATAGGCCGGGAAGACCGACGCTTACCTCCATCTCGCTCCCTTCCGCCCGCAGACGAAAGCGTGAGCCCCACTCGCTAGGAGCGATATCCGCCGCCTGGACATCGGCCGCCTTCTCCACACCATACGTCACGATTCGAGCCCGCGTGAGGCCGGCGAAGCGGGCGACGGCGGGCTCGTCCGCGTTGAGCACGGCCACCTTGTCCACCCCTTTGTCCGCCGCCTCGTCCAGCATGGCGAATAGGCGACCCTTGGCCGCCAGGTATTCCTCCCGCGAGCCGTGGAAGTCCAGGTGATCGGCGGTGACGTTGGTCACCACCGCCACATCGTATTCGCAACCGTCCAGGCGGTGCAGGGCCAAGCCGTGGGAGGTCGATTCCAGGATAGCGTAGTCGACCCCAGCGCTCGCCATCTCGGCCAGTAGTGCCTGCACCTGGAGCGCCTCGGGTGTGGTGAAGCGATACTCGTTGGGCAACAGGCGGTCGCCCACCTTGGAATGGACGGTGCTCAGCATCCCCGTGCGATAGCCCCCTGCCTCCAAGAAGGCGCTGATAAGGTGGATGGTGGTGGTCTTGCCATCCGTGCCGGTGACGCCGACGACCCGCAGCCGTCTTCCCGGATGGCCGTAGAAGGCGGCCGCCAGGGCCGCCAGAGCCCGGCGACTGTCGGGCACCACGATGGCGGGCAGGCGACCTCCCTCGACGGCAGCCTGCCACTTCGCCCGCCGGTCGGCTTGAACGACCACCGCCACGGCGCCGCCAGCCATCGCCTCGCCTATGTAGTCGTGCCCATCGACCCGGAAGCCCGGCACGGCCACGAACAGAGCCCCCTGCGCGACCCGGCGAGAATCACTGCAGATGGCCGATATGGGGACGTCGCCGCCCAGGATCTCCTTTTCGTCCAGTTCGCCGGCTAACTGATGCAGATGCATGAGAAAGAAAGGATAAGAGGCCCCACCGCCGCGCCTCTAGCGCAGCATCAGCCAATACCTGACACCGTCCAATTCCTGGAACCCCAGCCGCTCGTACAGACGGCGCGCCTGGACGTTGTCCCGCCGCGTACCAAGCTCCACCCGAACGCAGCCGCTCTTGCGAGCGTGGTTCAACGCCTCTCGCATCAACTTGGCCCCTATACCCTGACCGCGGTGCTGCTCCAGGACGAAGACGTCGTCGAGATAGCTGAAGCACCCTGCCCCCTGGGTGGTGGGCACAATAGCCAGCGACAGCATGCCGCACAGCTCGCCCCCCTCGACAGCGAGGAACAGATAGAAGGGCGAGGCAGGCGCTACAGCATCGTCGAACAGTTTCGCCAGGCGGTGCGCGGGCGGCCTTTCCTCATCGAGTTCCTGGTAGAGCGCCTCGGCCAGGACAAGAAAGGCCTGCCAATCCTCAGCCGCCGCCAGTCGAACCTCCGCCTGCGATTCCGCTCGTTTGACCAGCCGTCTACCAAACATGTCGCTTGCTCACAATCTACTGCCTGCGCGGAGGCAGGGCAACCTGCCACGGAGACCGTAGTTGGCCATCGCAGGCTGCGGCATCAGCGAGGTCCTAGGTAGCGGCAGCCATTATGGCGCTGCTCATCGCCGCGCCGCCTATGGTGGCCGGCGAGACGACGTCAGGGTCGATAAGAACGTTCAGGCAGGCGGGCTTTCCGCTCTTGAAAGCTCGCTCTAGGGCCGGCACAATGTCGGCAGGCTTCTCCACCAGTTCGCCGTAGGCCCCCAGGCCCTCGGCGGCCTTCTCGTAGTGCACCAGGCCCAACTCGGTGGCTACCGTTTGTCCCTTGCCGCGAGTCATCTCCTGGCCGTGCTTGCACATGCCCCAGGCCTTGTCGTTGAACACCACTACCACGACGGGCAGGTTGTGCTTGGCGGCGGTATTGAACTCCGCGAAGTTGAGCCCGACCGACCCGTCGCCGGTGGTGACCAGCACGGGCTTATCTGGATGAGCCAGCTTGGCCGCCATGCCGAAGCTAAGGCCAACCCCCAGGCAGCCCAGATAGCCGTGCGATAGCCAATGCCCCGGCCTCTTCACCACCGCAGCACTGTTCATCCAGTCCCAGGCCTCGCCGCCATCAGCCACGATAATGGCATCGTCGGGGAGGAAGCCAGCGACTTCGCTGGCCAGCCGGAAGGGATGGATGGGCGGCTCGCTGGACGCCAGGGCAGCGGCGAACGCTTGTGAGCGCCCTTGCCGCGTCCTGCCGAGAACCTCTAGCCAGGCGTCTCGCTGAGGCCAGGGGCGCTGGCGGGCACTGCCCAGCAACTGGCGAAGCACCTCGCGGCAGTCGCCCACGATGCCCAACTGGACGTCCCGGTTCCGACCGATCTCCTCGCCCTCGATGTCCACCTGGATCACCTTGGCATCGGCCGGAATCAGAGAGAGGTAGCGGCCGCCCGTGAACAGCCCCAGGCGGGCGCCCAGAACGAGGACCACGTCCGGCCGGCCGGCCGCCAGGGGCACGAAGTCACCGAACCCCAGGGGCGTGTCCTCAGACACACAACCCCTGGACTTGTTGTTCATGAGAACCGGCACCTGGGTCAGCTCAGCGAACTCCCTCAGCTCGTCCGTCGCCTGAGCGAACCACACGCCCCCTCCAGCCAGGATGACCGGCCGCTGAGCGCTCTCCAGGAAATCCACCACCTTGGCGATGGCCTCGGGCTGAGCCGCCGGCGGCGCCTTGGGGCGATACTCCTGGGGGAAAAACACCTTCTCCTCGTCCACCTGGGCTTTCATCACATCGTCGGGAATGTCCAGGAACACCGGCCCCGGACGCCCCGTTGTGGCCTGGCGCAAAGCCATGGCCGTGAACTCGGCGATACGCTGGGGGCGAGTGATCGTATAGGCCCACTTGGTGATCGGCCTCATCATCTCCACCTGGGGCAGCGACTGCTGAGCCGCAGTCTCGTCCTCCACCAGGGCACTGCGCCCTGCGAGCACCAGCATGGGGATAGCATCTACGTAGGCATTGGCCACAGCCGTCACCACGTCGGTGACGCCCGGCCCGGAGGTGACCGCCGCCACCCCAGGACGACCGGTCACCCGCGCCCAGGCGTCGGCCATGTGCCCCGCCGCCTGCTCGTGGCGGGTGTCGATGATGCGGAAGCCGCGGCTCTCGGCGGCGTGGAGGATCAGGTCGACATCGCCAGGGAGGGTGAAAATCTCGCGGATGCCCTCTCGTTCCAGGATGCGGGCCACCATCTCGCCACCGTCAATCTTGGCCATATCTTTTCCTCCCCTTCGAGACGCTCTCTGCCCATCGCTGGCTTGTTCAGGATGCGGCAGGATTATACAATGCCTCTCGCCGACTGCCAATCGGAGGGCCAGTTCAGAAGGAGACAAGCCGTTGAAGGCGCTAGTGTATCGCGGCCAGCAAGAGGGGCTGGTGGTGGAAGAGGTGGACGACCCCCAGCCTGCCCCGGACGAGGTGCTGATGAAGGTTCGCTACTGCGGCATCTGCGGCAGCGACGTCCATCTCTTCGCCATGGGGATCTTCTTCCTCGGCACCACTCCCGGCCACGAGGTGTCGGCCGAGGTGCTCAGCCTCGGCGCCGACGTCAGCGGCTGGCAGCCCGGCGATCAGGTGGTGGTCAAGCACAGGAACTGCGGTCAGTGCGAATACTGCCTGGCCGGCCGGCCTGAGCTCTGCCTCCAGCCCGAGGGCTTCGGCATGGGCATCCGGCGGGGAGCATTCGCCGAGCTGCTGGTCTCTCACCACAGCACCCTCCTGCGAGTGCCGCCGGGCCTCGACATAGCCCACGCCGCCCTGGCCGAGCCGCTGGCCGTCGCCGTGCACGCCGCCGACGTATCGGGCATCGAGGCCGGTCAGTCGGCCGTCGTCACCGGAGCGGGCCCCATCGGCCTGCTCGTCACCGAGGTGCTCAGGGCCCGCGGTGTACAGCCGATCATCGTCAGCGAACCCTCTGAGCCGCGCCGAACACTGGCCGCCAAGCTGGGGCCTGACCACGTGGTCGACCCTAGCGCCGCCAGCCTGGCCGACCTCGTGCGGTCCGAGACCGGCCTGGGCGCGCACGCCGTGTTCGAGTGCACGGGCGTGCCGGAGGCCGCTAACGCTGCGCTGGGGCTCCTGCGCCCCGGCGGCGCGATGCTGGTGGTGGGCCACAGCGAGAAGTCATACACCCTGTCCAGCCTCATGGTCATGGCGCGCGAGCTACGCATCGAGGGCGTATTCGGCAGCGGCAACTGCTTCCCTGCCGCCCTCGACCTGCTGGCCGCCGGCAAGGTCCACTGCCAGGACATCATCACCCGCATCGCCCCGCTGGCGGAAACCGAGGCCTACCTGCGCGAGCTGCACGACGCCCGCAGCCACGGCAAGGTGCTCATCGACCCCTGGGCTGCCTAGTAACGCAAGAGAGCCACGGCAGGCAGACTCGGGCTGCTGGCGAGTCAGTCTACCTTATCTCTGAGCAGACGCACTGAAGCACTTGGGTGTCGCGCCAGCCAACCAGCTCGCTGATGCTCGTTTGAGGCTCCCCTGCCGTCCCGACGCCTATCACCGTCTCGATGCTGCCGCCGATCCTGATGCTGCCACTATCATCCAGGGGAATGTTGCTGACCTCCACTTGCACCGGGTAGGTGAAGGCCAGGAGGGAGACACCGGCAGCTACGATGGCTCCGACGAGAGCGCCAACGAGTGCGGCGATGGCAAGTCTGTACATACTGCTACCTCCAACTGGATTCACCAGAGATTCTACCAGAGCACCCTGATGCGGCGACATGGCCGTGGGGCGAGTCCCGCGCCCCCGCTCGAGGATGGCGCTGGCCGGTCAGCAGCGAACTCAAACCCCTGCCCAAACAGAGACCCCGGAGCCGGTTCAGCCCCGGGGTCCTAGATAGCATGCGGCGCTAGATGCGCTATCGGTCCTATGGCATCGGCACAGACGTGGCAGCGCCCGAAGTGGCGGATGCAGACGCAACTGGAGTCCTCGTCTCCCGAGCCAGGCTTGTCAGCAAACGCATCTCATCAGCCAGCAGGCGAGTGATGAGAAAGCGCTGGCGTACCCTCTCCCGCCCAGCCAGTCCCCGTTTCCGGGCCTCCTCGCGATTCTTCAGAAGGAACAGCACCCGCTCGGCGCACTGCTCGGTGTCGTCCACAAGGAAGCCTCCCGCGCCGTCCTCCATCTGGATCGGGATGCCGCCCGAGCGATTGGCCACCACAGGCGTCCCTTTCCACATCGTCTCAGAGACCACCAGGCCAAAGCCCTCTCGGATCGACTTCTGAATCACCACGTCGGACGAGGTCTGGAAGGCGCACACCTCCATGTCCCCTACACCGATCAAGTTCGTCAGCACGTGGATGTCATCGTCGCCCTGCGTCTCGGCGACGATCTCGGAATACATCTCCCACACCTCGGGGTCATCTGAGGCCATGGAACTGAGCAGGGCTAGCTGGAGGCCAGGCACCTCCTCTCGCACCATGCGGTACACCTGAACCACGCCCAGCGGGTCCTTCCAGGGATCGAAGCGGGATACCTGGGTCACGAGGGGCTGGCGGGGGTCTATGCCCCGCCAGGCCCGAATCTCCTGGCATATTTCCTTTGAAAGCCCCACATTCTTCGGGCTCAGAGGATCGATGGCCGGGGTCATCGTAACCACCCGCTGGTGCTCCAGCCCCGGCGGCACAAAAGCATCCAACGTGAATACCAGAGCGTCATACTCGGCCACGAATGGCAACATGAACTCCAAGACGCTCTCATTCGGTTCAGAAGTGTCGATGTGGCAGCGCCAGATCCACTTCGCCCCGTTTGCCCCCCGGAAGTGGCGGATGGCGGCGGGCTGAGGGTCATGCACAACGATGAAGTCGTACTCCTCATCCAGAAGCTGAGCGTTGCGGGTGTTGTACTTGAGGTACGTTTCGCGAGCGGCCCGCGTCAGCTTACAGGATCCACCTTGCAGGGCATTGTGAACGTCCTTGGTAACGTCGAAGAACTCAGGGCGGGCTGAGATAAGCTTCCAGTCGGCCTGAATGCCCAGGCCACGGTACAGAGGCACGATCGACCTCAGCAGTTCAGAGACCCCGCCACCGTAAGTGGTGGCGTTGATGTGAGCTATGCGGGCCCCCCTCAGAGGCGCCGCCAGTTCTCTTATTTCCTCCACAACCTCCTCGCCGATAATGTGGGTATAGGCACCCAGCGATCTCGGTCCTACGTCTACGTGATCCAGCATGGCATCTCCTTTTCTCCCTCTCGACCCTCCCTATCGTGCCGAAACATCCCGCGGCTGATACCGCTACGCTCTTACCAGCCGCCAGGCATGCTGGCGTCGACAGTAATCATCGAACTGACCGCAGCGCTTCGGTTCCTGCCCCTCTGCGCTAGCGGGGTCCGACGAACGGATTAGGAGAGGCGTACCACCCTGATGCAGGCACCAGGGCCCCGCGTCCTTTGTTGAATAGGACGCGGGTCGAGCGCCATTGTTACAGCGATGCGCGCAACATTATATGTCTAGCGGGAACGAGCACTTCCTAGCTGAGGGTGGACATTAAAGCCAGACGACATGCTCAAGATGAGTGGAGTTCCATATCGAGAGGGATTCTGCTAAGGCGCGTTGGCGCGCCAACCTAGCCGTGACAAGCAGTAACGGCCCAGCAGGCCTGTAAGCCGAGTTCTGTGCCCCCGACCGAGGTCGGGGCGGTGACCATCAATCTAGGATGGCGGTTGCCCACCACCTCCAGCGGCCAACCCGAGGACAGGCCGGGCGTCCTTATGTCCTCCTATTTGGCCTTGCTCCGCGTGGGGTTTGCCCAGCCGACCGGTCACCCGGCCGCTGGTGAGCTCTTACCTCACCATTTCACCCTTACCCCGAAATCGCAGAAATCGGGGCGGTGTGTTTCTGTGGCACTTTCCGTCGGGTTACCCCGCCTGGGCGTTACCCAGCACGCTGCCCGGTAGAGCTCGGACTTTCCTCACCCCGGCACCTTACATGCCAAGGCGCGATCACCCAGCCCGCTGAGCCAACTCTATTGTAAGACGGGACGGCCCGCCTGCCAAGCTAAGCGCCCGCCCGATCCAGGGCCTGGTTCGCTAGCTTGTCGGCCAGCGCATTGTCTCCACGAGGGATGGCGGTCGCCTTCAAGGAAGCGAAGCGCCACCGCAGGTCTTTCACGCGCCCGAACAGGCGCTTCAGGCCAGGGTTACGTACCTTGTAGCGGCTGTCCATCTGCCGTACGACCAACTCCGAGTCCGTCCGCAGCTCGACGTGTTGCGCCCCAAGGGCAAGAGCCGCCTCCAGACCAGCGATGGCCGCTCGGTATTCGGCCTGGTTGTTGGTCGCCCGGCCGATAGCCTCAGAGATACGGTGGCACTCCCTATTCTTATCGTCAAAAATGACCGCGCCGATAGCTGCCGGCCCGGGATTACCCCGCGAAGCGCCATCGGCGTAGACCACCCAGCATCCTTCGGCCGTGACAACTCTCCTTACAGATGCAGCAGAACGCGGATGCGATCGTCCCACACCACCACCCGCTCCACCAGCTCCCCCAACAGCGATTGCTGCTCGAGTGGGGCGAGATGATCCCACTCATCCTTCAAGCGAGCCAGCGCCCGTTCCTTCTGCTGTTGCCTCTCAGCCGCCGACGCCTGCTGCTTGACGAATCGCTCCGCCTCCGCCAGGCTCTCCTCCAGCGACAGCCCCTCCGCCGCGACGTCCACGCCAAGGGACCGCATCCGCTCGCCACTGAGACGCCCCCGGGCCGCCTCATTCATGTACTCTTCCAAACGCTTGTCCAGACGGCGTAGACGACCGCGCAGGCGACGACAGCGCGCCTCCGCCTCCTTCAGCAGCGCCGCATCATCGCCCGCTTTGGGGACGGCCACCACGGCCGACGAGTTGTTGCCCAGAAGGGCCTGCCGCACCTCTTCCTCCAACTGCGCTGCTCGGCGCGTGTGGTAGTCGCACAAGCTACGGTTGGTGCGCGACTCGCACTGGTAGTAGCGGTACTCCGCCCACTTCTCGGAGCCATCGCGCCGTCGCCAGCGCTGGCGACGGCTCACCCCGATCATCTTGTTGTCGCAGTATCCGCAATAGGCCAGCCCCGATAGCAGAAAGAGCGAGGTCTGCCGCTTGGCCTTCTCCTGACGGCGAGAGCTCAGGCGCTCCTGCACCCGCCGGAAGTCATCGCTTGAGATAAGGGCGGGATGGCTGGCAGGGACGCGTACTCCGAATCGACTGTAGGTGCCCAGGTAGCTGCGATTCCGCAGGATATCGCGCACGGTCACCATGCTCCAGAGGCCATCGCGGTGGGTGCGCATCCCCTCCTCGTTGAGACGACGAGCGATGAGGCGAATGCCCAGACCGTCCCGCAGATAGAGACGAAAGATGTAGCGCACGACAGCGGCTTCCTCGGGCACTATCTCCAAACGCCTCCGTGGGCCCACTCGATAGCCGAAAGGCGGCCGCCCAAGCACCTCACCTTTGACAGCCTTGCGCCTCATGGCCGCCTGCACCTTCTGTCCCAGCCGCTCGCCCTTCTTTTCCGCCCAGAGGGAAAGCAGCGTGGACTCGGGATCGGTGCCGTCCTCCAGACACATCACCTTCACACCCAGGCTGGCCAGTTGGAAGTAGCGCCTGGCTGCCTCCCACAGGTCACTCCCCAGGCTGGTCAGGGAAGGAATGACGACCACAGTGAATCCACGGTCGGGCCGCTGCTTGAGGAACTCGATGAGTTGACGGTAGCCAGTGCAGTCGTCACCGGCGGCGGGATCCAGGAAGGTAGCCGCCGCTTCATAGCCATTCTGACGGCAGAAATCCAGGAAGGCACGGCTCTGCTCAGCCAATGGCTGGCTGCCGCTTGTCTCCCGGAAGTAGCCTGCCGCTCTCACAGCTTAGCTCACATACAGAATCCGCTCGCAGCTAACGCATTGCACCACGTCCATGCCAGAGCGAGCCTTTTGCAGTACGGTCATGGGCAGGCTGATCCGGCAACCCCCGCACATGCCTCGCTCCACCTTGACCACAGCCCTACCCTGCCGTCTCTCCCACAAGTTTTCATAGAGGGTCAACACCCTCGCATCTATCAGGTCCGACTGCTGCCCCCGCCTCTCCTCCAGCCCAGCCAACTCGCCTTCCAGCTTCTCCTTCTCGCTGGTCAGATCCTTCTGGTCCTGCCGCCACCTCTCCTCCACCTCGGTCAGGGATTCCCCCGCCTCTCGTAGAGCCGTCTGGCCCTCTTCCACTCGCACCATCAGATCCAGAAGCTCATCCTCTCGCCGCCGCAATTGACCCCTTAGGATGTTCGCCTCATCCTGCATGCCTCCTAGTTCCTTGGGGTTGCGCACCGAGCCCCCGTACAGCTTGCCCTCCACGTCCGAGAGGCGTGAGCGAAGGTCGTCCACCTGCCACTCCAACTCTCGCTGCTGCTTGCTGACATCCTCAAGGGCATCTCGCCCCTCTTCGACCGCCTGGCGGGCGGCGATGAGCTCCTCGCTCTCTCCCAATTGCTCCTCCACCGCTGTCAGGGAAGCCTTGGTGGCCTCGACAGCCGAATCGATCTCCTGAAGAGCGTAAAGGTCGGCCGCTATCGTCATTACTAGCGAGGGCATGAGGCTACCGAACGAAGTACGGGGTAGACAATGCTCGTAGCAGGATTATAGACTTAGAGAGAGGCCCCTGACAAGGCGGCGGCCAATCTGGTGCAGTATTCCACCACGTTTTTTGGGGACGGATTTTCATGCAATTCGTCGTAGGCCCACAACTGCGCGAGCCCGTGGGCAGCGTCGCCCACTACGATATTAGGGAGAGCAAACCCCTACCCCAGGGAGACGCCTCCATCAGCGAGCTAACGGGCAGCGTCGATTTCCTGCGCACGGACGAGGGGATACTGGTCTCTGCCACCCTTCACTGCACTGTCGCCGCCAAGTGCAGCCGCTGTCTGAGCGACATATCCTTTCCTCTCACCATTACGTTCCAAGAGGAATACCTACCCACGGTGAACGCCTCAACCGGCGAGCTCTTGCCCTTGCCCGACGACCCCGACGCCTTCCTCATCGACAAGCACCAGGTTCTCGACCTGACAGAGGCGGTGCGCCAGTACCGGTTGACGGCTGAGCCCATGCAGCCCCTCTGCAAACCCGACTGCCTTGGCTTTTGCCCTCATTGCGGTTATAATCTCAACCGAGGCCCTTGCGGCTGCTCTAGCCAAGAGACCGATGCCCGCTGGGCGGCTCTGGCGGAGCTGACCGCCAATATCGAGCAGGAACAGGAGTCCTAGCGTGCCACCACTGCCAAAGAAGAAATACCCCAAAGCCCGACAGCGACAGCGCCGCAGCCACATCATACTCAACCTGCCCCATCTGGTGCCCTGCCCTCAGTGCCACACCCTGCGCCTGCCTCATCGGGCCTGCCCCGTCTGTGGCACCTACCGCGGACGAACCGTGCTAAAGGTAGAGGAACCGCACCGCCTGCCTGGCCAGCGCTAGCCTTTCCCGCCTTCACCGCTTTTTTGCTATACTTCGCCTGTCCTGCCTGCTGCCCAGCGAGCGGGACATGGAGTGATAGCGATGATATCTCGTCCTAGCCCTGAGGAGGACACAGCCGGCGCTCTGGCGTGGGTCTTCCCCGGCCAGGGCTCGCAGCAGGTGGGAATGGGCCTCGACCTGCACCAGTCCTTTCCCGCCGCTCGCCGCGTCTTCCAGGAAGCCGACGAAGCGCTTGGCCTGCTCCTGAGTCGTCTCTGCTTTGAAGGACCCGAGGACACCCTTCGCCAGACAATCAATGCCCAGGCAGCGATCATGACCGTCAGCCTCGCCTGCCTCCAGGCCGCCCTGGAAGCCGGCTGCCTCCAGGAACAGCCGGCGGCCTTCATGGCCGGCCACAGCCTGGGCGAGTACACAGCCCTGGTGGCCACCGGCGCTCTGACCCTCCCCGACGGCCTGCGCCTCGTGCGAGAGCGCGGTCGCCTGATGCAGGAGGCCGGCGACAGAATCCCCGGCGCCATGGCGGCGATCATCGGCCTGCCAGAGGACAAGCTGGCCGAGCTCTGCTATCACACGCGGGCCGAGGTCTGCAACCTGAACTCGCCTGGCCAGGCGGTCATCGGCGGCACCCGCGAGGCGGTGGCGCGAGCGATAGAGGAAGCCAAGGCCCGTGGTGCCCGTCAGGCCATTCGCCTCAACGTCAGCGGCGCCTTCCACTCCTCCCTCATGCGACCGGCCGCCGAGGGTATGACCAGGGCCGTCGCTCGCACGCCCTTCGCCGACGCCCAGCCGCCCATCGTCGCCAACAGCACTGCCCAAGCGATAACCAGCGCCGAGGACATCAAACGAGAGCTCTTGGAGCAGTTCCGCCGGCCCGTTCTCTGGCAGCGCTCGGTGGAGTACATGATCGAAAACGGCGTCACCACCTTCGTGGAGATAGGGCCGGGACGCGTCCTCACCGCCCTCATCCGCCGCATCGATGGCAACGCCAATACGAAGAACATCAGCGACGCCCCCTCCATTCGTAAGGAGGCTGAATGTAGTGATCGATCTAACGAATAGAGTGGCCCTGGTGACCGGCGCTTCCCGCGGCATCGGCCGGGCAGTGGCCCTAAAGCTGGCTGAGTGCGGGGCCAAGATAGTGATAAACTACAAGCAGAGCGCCGCCCAAGCGGAAACGGCCGCTGAGCAGATCCGCAGCCAGAACGGCCAATGCCTGACGGTGCAGGGCGATGTCTCCCTGGCTGCCGATGTGGAGCGAGTCTTCCAGGCCGCTCAGCAGAGCTTCGGCAAAATCGATATACTGGTGAACAACGCCAGCATCAACCGCGATACGCTGATACTGCGCATGTCTGAGGATGACTGGGACGAGGTTATGAGCACCGACCTGCGGGGAGCCTTCCTCTGCACCAAGGCCGCCCTGCGCTCTATGATGCGCGAGCGCTGGGGACGGATCATCAACATCAGCAGCCTGGCAGGGCTTCTGGGCAACGCAGGCCAGGCCAACTACTCGGCGGCCAAGGCTGGCCTCATTGGCCTGACCAAGGCCGTGGCCCGCGAGATGGGCTCGCGAGGTATCACCGTGAACGCCCTCGCCCCCGGCTTCATCGAGACGGATATGACCAAGGACCTACCGCAATCTCTAAAGGACGAGGCCCTCCACCGCATCATCCTGGGGCGCTCAGGGAAGCCCGAGGATGTGGCCGGGGCGGTAGCTTTTCTGGCCTCCGATGAGGCATCCTACATCACAGGACAGGTGTTGGCCGTGGACGGCGGCTTGGGGATGTAGCCCAAATGCCAGGCAAGAGACGCAAGGCACGCATCATCGCCCTTAAGACCCTCTACGAGCTGGACAGCGTGGGCCACGAGCCGCGGGAGAGCCTCTCACGCCTGCTGGAGGAGAACCCCGCTCCTGCCGATGTGGTTGCCTTCGCCCAGGAGCTGGTGTCGGGCGTGCTGGATCACAGGGAGGAGATCGACGAGGTGATTCGCCAGAAGGCGCCGGCCTGGCCCCTGGATCAGGTGGCAGTCATCGATCGCAACATCCTTAGACTTGCCATCTATGAGATCTTGATTGATAATAGGGTGCCAGTGCGGGCTGCCATTAACGAGGCGGTGGAGCTGGCCAAGTCCTTCGGCGGCGAAAGCTCTCCCAAGTTCGTCAACGGCGTCTTGGGCTCGATTAGCATCATGACAACTGGTTAGAGAGCAGCATCAGGAGGTGAGTCATGGCCACCGTCTTCGAAAGAGTAAGGAAGATCATCGCCGAACAGTTGGGCGTCGACGAAGCCAACATTGCCCCCAAGACTTCCTTTGTGGAGGACCTCAACGCCGACTCCCTGGACCTGGTGGAGCTCATCATGTCCTTGGAGGAGGAGTTCGGCCAGGGGAGCAAGGGCTTCGAGATTTCTGACGAGGACGCCGAGAAGATCGTCACCGTGCAGGATGCCGTGAGCTACATCACGGACCACGGCATCGCCGAGGACGAGCCTGGCTAAGGCCAGCCAGACCTAGCTAGACTGTACTGTTCTTACCCCAGGAGCCAGGGGCCGCGCCTGGCTCCTTTATCGTTTATAATGGTTCTTGCCGTTCGATTTGTCTACGCGAAGCCACGGGGGGAGCATGAACTTTTACGGCGTTGGCCTGCCTGAGATCATTCTCATCCTGGTGCTGACTCTCATTGTGGTCGGCCCCCAGCGTCTTCCCGAGCTGGCCGCACAGCTCGCTCGCCTGGTGCGCCAGACCCGCCGTTACGCTGGCCAGGTTACCAGCCAGCTCAAGTACGAGCTGGGCGACGTCACCCAGGACTACGAAGACCTGCGCCGCGAGCTGCAACAGCTTCGGCAGGAGTTGACCCAGCAGGCCAAGCCCCTTCAGGACGAGTTGGACGCCGCCAAGGCCGACCTCAAGGCAGCCAAGGAGTCTGTCGAGAAGGCCACCGGCAAGGAAAAACCGCCCTCCGAGGGGAAAAGCTAGCACCCCCTTGAGCCCACCCCTTCACCCCAACGATGAGTACTAGACCCACCGCCGAGGAGCCCTCCAGCCAGCCTGAGGACGAGGCCAAGGAGGGCAAGTACATGACGATAATGGACCACCTCGGCGAGCTCCGCTACCGCCTCATCGTCTCGGCTCTCACCGTCGTTGCCACCACTGGCGCCTCCATCTATTTCGCCGGCCGCATGCTCAACTTCCTCAAGCAGCCCGCCGAGGACCGCAGCGACGCGTTCTTCCTGATATTCACCGAACCCATGGAGGGCCTGGTTGCCCACTTCCGAATCGCCCTCATGGCCGGCATCACCTTTGCCATGCCCATGCTCATCTACCAAGCGCTGATGTTCGTCACCCCCGCCCTCACCAGCAAGGAGAAGCGCTGGGTGTACTCCATCGTCTTCGCTGCCACCCTGGCCTTCGCTGCCGGCGTGGCCTTCGCCTTCTACATCGCCCTGCCGCCCGCTCTTGACTTCCTCCTCAACTACCCTGAAGACGTCGCCGAGCCCCACATCAAGATCGGCAGCTACGTCGATTTCGTGACTCGCCTCCTCCTCTGGACGGGCATCGTTTTCGAGACGCCCCTCCTGATCATGGGCCTGGCCCGCTTCGGCGTGGTCAGCTCCCGCCAGCTTCTGCGCTTCTGGCGCTATGCCATCGT